>WNFR01004985.1_pt1 | contig 13603 bp, 13 predicted proteins | sample 5400221 | NCBI WGS metagenome assembly WNFR01 (sample SAMN13153357, study PRJNA577476) | soil metagenome | isolation source: 40 cm soil under Madrone tree | place: USA:California | collected 2016-06-14
CTTCGTCTTGACGATTTTGCTGCACACGGTCCTCTCTTAGAGGGGATACCTCACGCACGTGTTAAATTAGACCCTAGGTAAGCCCCTTTCAGTTAATGCTCGCACAACTCACAGTGCCTCGAGTCACTTTGACCCAGCTAGCAGCACCCTCTCAGGACGGAGTTGATAGCGGTCTGGTCCCCAATAGTCATACTTGCAGTTTCGTGCTTACAACAACTTCTTTTTACTAGACAATACAAGTCGAGTGGTTTCGCTCAGCAGTTGTTAGACATCCTCAGGGTCCTTCGGGTGCCCTCGTGGTCCCAAACTACTGGCCTCCCCACCCCATCCATAAAGAAGGTTTCTGGCTCCATGACCAATGCCGTGTATTTCGTATCATCCCCTTCGTCTCGTACGCTGCTCTTGCGGGTATACGGTTCGTCTTCCGGCTCCCTCATATCACGCCCACGCGAGTTGGAAGTCCTACATATCATCTCGTCAAGATACAAGCTCGGGCCGCGTGTTTACGGGACCTTCACAAATGGACGTGTCGAAGAATATTTTGACTCGGTCACGCTCACGACCAGTGATATTCGAGAACCACGAATTAGCGGATACATCGGGGCACGGATGGCTGAGCTTCACAGCGTTGACGTTGCCACTGTTGAACGACTTTCCCGTGGCAGTAGTATAGAAATCGGTGTACGGAAGAATGTTCAGTCGTGGCTCCCTCTCGCACGGGCTGTACTTGCACTCCCAGGAATAACTCCCGCTATCCGCAAAGAACTCGACCTGGACGTGTTCCAAAACAAATGGGAGAGCTACATGAGGTGGCTTAAAGACACCCGGGTTGACGCACGCCCTGTGTTTTGTCATAACGACGCTCAGTATGGCAACATACTGCGCCTAAACGAGGTCATGGAAGGAGTACCCGACCACCATCAGGTTCGCTTACCCTCTTTTCAGCTTGAATCACCGATTCTGATATTTTTTTAAAATCCATAAACAGATTATCGTCGTCGACTTCGAGTATGCTTCCGCAAACCCAGCCGCATTCGACATTGCGAACCATTTTCACGAGTGGACAGCCAACTACCACGGCCCAACACCCCACGTGCTTGACCTGACGCGCTATCCGAATTACAGAGAGCGGCGCACGTTCCTCACCACGTACCTCACCAATCGCGTCACGTCCGACACACCGGCCTTCGCGGACCTCTCTCCTGCAGCGCGCGAGCGTGAGCTCGCCGAACTTGAGAAGACCGTGCGGGCGTGGAGCCCCTCGTCGCATGCCATGTGGGCAGTGTGGGGGCTTGTTCAAGCCCGCGAGGATGTCCAAGCCCGCGTTGCTCAGCCCGAGTTTGATTATGTCAATTATGCTCGTGGCCGCATGGCCGCGTTGTATCGCGAACTGGCTGGGCTGGGCATATAATGGTCATATCCTACAGTTATGCTTTTTTTTTTCTTGTGCTTGCTTTCTAAACCGCTAGAGCAATGTCGTTGATGGCTCATTCGGATTGAATTCCTGCAGTTAATAATGTAGATTAGCATGTTGTCTATTCGATTTCTACTTTATCTCTACGTTCTGCAGTCTCCTAAGTCTCCTTTCCCACCAGTTAGAGGTCAACAGGCGTGAAATTCATTCAGATAATATAAGGACATGATGATGGACAGCAACGCAGTGTGTGAATGCGGCGTAACAATATACTACGTCAGGAGAATGGGCTTCCTCGCTGGAATGGACGAACAGAACAATAAATCAAGCTGCAGGCTGGGCTGGCTACTGAAAAGGCAGGGACAGTGAGATGGAAAAGCGAGATACGAGACAAGGGGTAAATGGTACAGCGAAGGTTTTGATAATGGTAAAAGGAGCTTGTAGGATGGGATTGTTCTGTGGTTTCAAAGTCAGGAGGTAGACAGAACCTGAGCAGATGAAAGGGGGGTGTTGTGATCATCAAGCAATCGTCAAGACATCATTAAAGCACAGAGAACTTGAACTCAGGAACCTCGAAAGCATAACGTGGTGCAGGGACCAAAAGGGAGAACGCGAAAAAAAAAAAAAAAACTAGTACAAAGGTGAGGGGAACACTATCTCAGTTTACTATTAATCCGTGCGTGGTCTGACAGTAGAAAGACCTGTTCAAGCCCAGGCTGACGCCTTCTCGGCATAGCGAGTACTCTGCTCAGCTGTCAACCACGGCGTGTTAAGCTTGCTTTCATTGGCAGGACTCGCGCTCTGTGGGCCGTGCAGAGGTGAAGGTGCTGCAAGATGACGTGAAAGGCTGACCCAGTTACCCACGCTTCCAGAACGCGAGTGCCCGTTAGCACGGAGTATAGCAGCCTCAGGTTGTGGTGCAGCGAAAGGCGTGGCCACAGGTGGCGGGGTGAGGTCCAAGTTAATGTCAGTGCCGTTGAAAGAGTGACGAACATTTGAACCCGAATTTCGCGCAGTACCCTGCTTAGGAGTCTGAATATAATAAATGAACATTCAGTAATAGGCGTTATTGTTGGTCATGAACATAACGGACCTGGCCGAAATTGATGAGTTGACGGCTTCCGAGATCTGGCCCAGCAGTCACAGGACCGGGGGACAGTCCACCAGACGATTCGTTAGCTTGAGAAAACAAAACACCCTTAGCAGTGAACGAAGGATACGCTGACTTGTTCTGCTGCTGTTTGATAGAGGGCTGGTCAAGTGACGAGGTATCAACTCTAAGTGAACCAGTTCTTGGGCGGGATGGAGGCTGGTAGGAGGTTTCCACAGTAGTCGCCACAACATCTTGGTTGCGCTTTGCTGAGATACGTTGTAAGAGAGAAACGGGAGCCTCGTTCGGGTCGCTGTCCGAGCGACCACGCGTTTGATTGACCTTGGGCGGAGAAATGCCGTCCGCTCCTGGAGCCGCACCATTTGCCGGTAACTCTGTATGTATGAAACAGCAACGCTTTCCATATGGACAGGACCCGGACACCCAGAAGGTCTGAAATCATAGCGTTATGAGGCGTCATCAAACAAGAAACAGTATCACTCACTCTGCATATCTCTGTCTTGTACTGTGATAGAATACGATGTTAGCAAATAACCTCAACTTGTTGACTTAAGGGGAATGACCTTGGGGTGTCGTGCCACTTTCCGAATTTCCTCTTCTCCGTGAGCAAATTGACACTTTGGACCGTATCGACAAGAACCTTTCTCCTCCCAACTCCGGCACAGTTCTGTCTTGTACAACCCAAGCTTTCGGTTGTTTGCGGACGGTCCATTGCCACCGGGATCGGCGCCGGACGCACTGCCTTGACTGCCATCCCCGAGTCCCGGGGAAATACTCTGTCCTGGGATACTGACATTGTATGACGAGTATTGTGACTGCAAACGGGCCGCAGCCATGACCTGCGCGGTAACGCCTGCATTTGCGTATGCCTCAGGCGGAGCGTAGAACTGATTGGGGTAAATGCCCATTGCAGGGGGGGCAAGGGCCGGTGGGTAAAGTCCAGGCTGGAATGGCGGCAAGCCACTGCTGAGTAGCGCAGCAGCCTCGCGAAGGTGAATCGGATCCGACGACGAATGCTGGTGCGTGGCGCGGAAAACGTTGTGCTGTTGCTGAACACGAGCAACAGCGGGATTTTCATGGGAAGGCATCATCATGTCGTAGACTTGCTGGGCGTTCCCGAGGGAGAGGTGTGCAGTGTGGTTGGGAGGGCCAGGGTATGTGCCATTTGTAACTAATCCTGGGTTGTAGCCACGCGCCGGCTGCGAACGGTAATTAAGCGCCCCGTTGAGTGCGCCGTTGACACGCCCATTAAAGGCTGGTACGTTGGGTATAGGCCCATCAAGGGGTTGGAACTGACGCTGTTGCGTGGCATAGTCTACCTGTAGGTCCTCAGCGGCAGAAACCGACTGACGTGGATAGCCGGATAAGGACGGGTACGATGGCTGGTCGTACTGGCCTTGTCGATCAACGGCAGTACTCCATTGAGGTGCTCGCTCGCCATCAGGCGGACTAGCGCCAACACCACGCAGGCGCTGGAGATCGGCGGTCGACAAACCACCGCTGTAAGAATGAGGTCTATCCCTTTGCTCGGAGCCAACCTTCAAACCAAGCGCAGAAGAAGCAAGCGTGTGACTTGAACCGGAAAGCTGAGTCGAAGCGGTGGTATCGGCGGAAGAGACACGTGAATGATTAGCAAGAATAAGACGTTCTTCATCAGAGGTGGATGGAGAGGGCCTTGAATCCAAGCTTGCTTCGGAGGACTCGAGTGGGCTGGAATCACGAAGTTGTACGACAGTATCTGTGGCCTTTTTTGTTTTCGGAGGTGTGTGAATTGAACCGCGGATACCGTCCGTAGTGTCGAATCCGTTGTTAATATTCAGCCGAGCGATCCCCTCGGCAAGATCCCAAGATGCGTTTCCTGGGACATGATGAGCAAATATTCCTTAGGGGAAGGGTATTATATACCAGTAGATATAGACGAATCCGATGACATAGAATGGTCGGGTGACGCGTTTTTGTCCAACGGGGATGAACGAGGGAGAAAGGGGGGGGGTTGGAATGAGGACAAGCCTTGAGGCACTGGTTGATTGCTGTACACGGTATTGATTTGGTGATTACGGCGCTAATGCGGAGCCAATAGCAAGAGGAATGACATGAGTCCTTGTCCGAAAAAAAAAATACAAAAACCAAACGGGAGAAGGCACCCTTGGTGGCATCGATGAAGAACACTCACGTCTGTGGCAGGGTCTTCCATCACAATAGCTTGTTCTTGTGTAATCCAATTGGCGACCGGAGCAGTTCTTGAGACCTTTGCGAAACGTTGGTACGAAAACTCGTGGTACGAGTGAAAGGTATCGGCGATTGAAGGAGAGGTTGTAACCTCAATGGGCATAGAAACTATGGAAGAGAATCGTAAGCGAGCACGAAGAATGTTTGAAAAGTACGAACGAGTTAAGGATAAGGAATCCGATGCAACTTGAGTGATAAAAAGGTGCTTGAATGGACGAGTCAATAATCAATTTGCGGGCAAGGAATAGTGATGCTATGATGCTGGGAGACGTTTGCGAAGAGTATATGTGATGAATAGATTATGGCACTAAACGGACAAGAAGGTCCCGGTAGTGCGGGAAGACTCGTGAAGAGGATGAGAGAAGGAGAAAGGGGAGGGACAAGAGGAAGGGAAGGGGCGAAGATATATATTAAGAGGAGAACGGATGAAGAGGATGCGAGGCAAGGGCGTGTAGTATGAGGTGGCGGGGTAAAGGTAAAGGTAGGGTAAAGGAAAGGGCTTGCGAGGAGGCGCGTTCCGTCAAGCTCTAACCTGTATGCATATATTTTACTTATTTATTTATTTATTTTTATTTTCTATGATTGATGCGATAGGATTGGATTGGATTTCAGATCATCACAACGTGTGCCCCATTCTTCCCTCGACATCCCCAACACGCCCCTTCATCGTGCCCATACACTCACTGCTACACCTCTTATTCCTCAGATCTACTTATCCTCCTACGGTCTTTTATCTTCTTAATTTTATTAACGTCAGAGACAACGTGGTCGAAATAAATTATTTCTACACGTGTAATCCTATGCGGTCCTATCAGCTGATCGTCCCTCTTTATTATCCGTATGCTGTTTCTTTTACATTTTAGAGGTCATAGCAAGCACAATTTGGGCTCTAGGGCACGCGTCTCTCGCTGTCACAGCCCCGCTTGGCTTTTGCCCTCGTACCCTCGTCATTCATACCTTCCGCACCCCTTTTCAAGATTATTGCCTCGTTGTAGTTTCATGCCTGTTCAACGGTCCAGGCTTCCCTTGATCCGGCTTGTCTTGATTTCTCGGCAAAAACGTAGCCGTATTGCACTGTCTCGTCTCGTCTCCCCTTGCTCTCTTCCCCGACAATAATGGAATTCAGCGAACAGACTACTCGCCTCCCCCTCCCTTTCTTGGTGGGGCGAAAGGCCCTACACTCGTGTGTCTATCGACAGTGTCTGTAAGTCCCTGAAGTCATGCATTCTTGCGCCCGCGGATGCGGGATGTTTGCCCCACATCTGGATTGAGCACCATTCTATTGGAATTCCTGAGCCGTACTCCTGTGACATCGGCTCTCCCCCTATCCCTCATTTTTCCGTATCACGTCCCCCATCGGCGTGGTGCGGCTGCCTCATGTCCGCCTGCTTCAGCGCTTGTCCTGACTACGCAACCCCGGTCTTCGACCCCAACTACGGAATTACAACCTTCTATGACGCCGGCGCAGGTCGGCAATTTCGTGGGCTCCACTTTTTCTTGTGCCTAGTGCTCTCAGAGACGGATAACTCTCCTTCCTCGGAATTTCAAGTGTCACCCAAACACTCTTTACAACCTTCATCACTCGACCAAGCACTTAGATCACCGGGCGTCACTCGATGGACCCCATCATAAGTCCAGGTTTCTCAGGGCCGTTACATTTGGTTCCTATATCGCAAGACTGACGCGCTTATTAGTCCGAGTGCCATGGCATTAATTTCCAAGTGTTAATCAATCTGGACGTAATTCATCGTTCTCGTGTATGGCCGACTGGGTACCCTTTTAGGCAGGTTGGATCATATTTCAACCGCTTGTTCTTGGCCAGCGATTTATCGTCTTGGATTCTTCGTACCCTTCAGCCCGTTGAAAATTCGCGCCATTCATGACAACTATCGATTTATACACACTTGTACATAGGATACCCAGTTCCTTGTAGCAATCATCTCGTGTAGCCTGCGTATTTTTGAGTGTTTTTGAGAAAAAGCATGGAATTTAGAAAAAGATTCAGACTTATGAAACCTTCGTAACCTTCGTAAACCCACCTGCCTCATTTGGACACAGGCAAAGGCGTCAGCAGCGGAGTTTCAGGATGGGCTTGTCGATGTAAGTCCCTGATAGCATGTGGGATGTACATGGAATTGACAGGCAGCGACGGGACTACGTTTTCTTGTAACGTAGGCGAGGTTGGCGCGGATGGGTGTGGTTGCTAGTGTGGCGAGGGCGCAACATCCTCGTGGCCGAGTACGTTGACAGCCTGAGCCTGGGTATGCCTCCATTATATCGATATACATGTGCGTCAAGTCAGAAGCACATCTTTCAACCGCGGCCATCACGACTTTGACCGGTCTGGTCCCATGATAGTGCCCCTCCGAGGCTTGCGCGGAGGCTATCAATGGGCGCTTACACTCTTGAGCACCCTCCAGTCTCAAAGTCAGAGTTCTCCGCGCAAGTCCATTTGAAGCCATAAACCGCTATCGATTGTAGCACGTCTGCGACTGGCCATAGTACAGAGAAGCACTACGCTTGGTGAGATGGCGAGCTCACTAGCATCGGCCGATGCAACGTGTTTGTCATGATGCACGTAACGGTACCTATCGATCAGCCTAGCAATGGAGGTAGTAGCCGCATTTTGTTGTTCACATGTCTAGCACAAATACGGGTAGTGGAATGAAAAAACCCTTTGCAACGACGTGTACACGATTACTCTGATTAGCATCAACAATGGCTACAAGTACAACAAAGAGCATTGTGTCCCTTTATGGTAACACTCAAGGGCATCGAAGACAAGATTCCTCATGCATCTGGTTGTTGTAGATCAGGACGAAATTACAGGAGCAAGGAGAGAACCGAAAACGTACAATACGACGTGCCAACGAGCATGGTTGACAGATTTTGCAGCTGGTCCTCGTCAAAGGCAAGCTGGTCACGGTGCCATGTGTCCTGGAGAAAGGGCAGGGTCAGACGTAGGCAAGCCTACTGATTTGGGAACGTGCCTGATGAGTTTTCTTGAACTCTGAAGCCGTCTTACGGATAGTAGTGGATATGGGTGGAGGATCCGTTGAATGTAGAGCAAGAACTATTTGGGTAGGAGACGATGTCAATCAGAGCGTGCTCAAAGAGGGGAGCTGATAAAGACTCACTATCTGTTAGGGGCGGCATCCACTTTTCGACAGAATACGGGAAGCTCTCTATGAGTGCACAGATGCCCAGAATTGCGGAATGTAACGTTCGCAGCGATTCAGGATAACCAGGGTCGTGTCTGGTCGTAAGTCTCACTCTGTGTGCAAGGCTGACAAAGTGGTCCTGGCATGGCATCGGCATGAGGCGAAAGAACGGCAATCAATTAGTTTTGGATTACCTTCAAGGGTACGATGCTCTGCCGCTGGGATACCCTCACGATCCCAGAAAGCGAGTTCGATGCCATTTCTCGTACCTCCACGTTGTCGTCTGAAAGGCAGTTGAGCATCAGGTCCATAATTTTAGAGGCGCTTGTATTCGATATGCCCATGAGATTACGATAAAAGAACACAACAAGAATTGGCAACAAATTCAGGCGGATACGCCAGGACTTAATTTATATTGAGTGGGTCATTAATTTGATTGAGAAAATGGCGCTCATACCGTGGAAGAGCTGATGGCGTTGACGAAGCAAACAGTTATAGCCTCGACGGACTCTGGCGGGGGTGCGACGGCGGAGAGGATATATAAAACTGCTTGGCTATGGGATTGCAGTTCTGGATCGTCGCTAAGCTCGGACATGCGGAAAATCTCGGGCCTGGTAAAAAAAAGAAGTGTTGAATGAATGCGGATTCATGTAAATGACCCAATGCATACAGGAGGGGAACCACGTAGGGGAATATTAGGGGTCCTTGGGGGCTGTAGAACGAGACCCATAACCACCGCAGCACTAAGAAAAAGTTTAGGCGTTCAAATGTGCGGAGCATAATACTGGGTAGACCACTTACAAGATAGGCCGACTTTGTCGTACTATATCTTTGACTTCAGTATCGAACACAGGGGTATACAGAAGACCTACTATAGACTGGCTGACCCGCGGGGGTGGAAGGCGTTGCTCCTTCCATTCGGAAAGTTTGCTCGTGAGCGCCGAAATATGCTCCAGATAGGCAACATTTCTGAATGAGGGAATGAGTCCCAAGCTCGGTTTGGCTAGAGAAAAACGTGCCGTATGGAAAGCGGATCATCAGTCGTCGCCGTAGAGTCTAAGAATGTCGCGACAGATGGATAGGATGGTCGCCAGCGCCTGGTCGCAATCATGTATAGACTCGCAGAAATAGAAACCCTGACCTAGAGAACGAGAGTAGTCAGGACGTGTATAGACTACGTGCAAGGAATTACCTCTGCGAAGCTAACATCGGCACCTCCAAGGAGGAGGGCGAAATATCGGTCTAGTAGGGGGACGTCCCGGTATCCAACGTTGTCCAAGAAGCATCCCAAGATCGTGAGCGTCTTTGTCACTAATCAAGCTGTGAGGTACCCTGGGCAGGTGAAGTGGTTTTAACATACTTGCAAATGCCGAATTGCCAAGGAAATCCAGTGGCAGCGCGAGGACCCAATTCGATAAACCCGGAACACGACGTGGGTCTCGGCCTTCCAAGAGCGCCTTCATAGACGTGGTGGAAGGGTGGTTTTGCAGCTGTTCACTTGACAGCTTGGGGAATGCTTACGGTAATAGTGGCTTCCCAGAAACCAATTGTATCTGGTTTTATGTTCGTGTACATGCGATCTAACCGCGACAACACCCAAGACCACAGCTGGTCAAAGTATTGCTTTGGCCAATTCTTCGCACCTGTATTGTCAATAGCTTAGCCATATTCTACGCTATTTAGAGCGAGTATTAACATACCCCGCGTGATTCCTGCGAGAACCTCAGCTCCGGCCCGTTGCTTGAACCGGTCTGTGTCCCACAAGAGCAGTTCTGTAGTATTTAGAATGTTCTCGAACCCTGCGCCTTGTGACATCTTGGCTACGTTGTAATGAGCATCAAAAACGACCCTCAAAGCCCGAGACTATTACCAATGGATTTGATGAACGCAACGTTGTCTGTTCTCAGCTCGGGAGAAGACATGTTTCGACTGGATTCTTGACCCCAAAGCACCATTAATTTTTCAAAGTAGTCCCCCTCTTCAATCACCTCTCTAATGGCCTCAAGAGCCATTTTTGATTCGGATTCCCATGAAATTGGAGAGTCCCCAGCTGGAACAGGTACATATGCCTTGGTTTGAGGTGCCCAGGTAAGGAAACCAGAGTATGGCTTATCAACATAGAATGCCCTGCATTTTATTCTCAGTGCAGTGCCATCGTAGGCCAACAGGGTTCGCTTACTCATCGACGGTCGAGGGCGTTTTGTTGATATAATTATGGAACTGCATATCATTTCGGATTGACACGTGTCTCGCAACGGGACTTCTCCACTCATCCAGCCAAAGGTCGGTTGTCGTGTGAGAATACGTACGTATCTTGATAATACCCAATAACTTAACGACTCCCCTGTCAGAGTTGTGTTTGAAATATCTGTCACCAGAGTGAGAAGAAAAGCGCACGGACTTTTGGGCGGTTGCTCGAAGCGGCGGATGTGGGCTCAAAGTATTGTTGATGAAGAGTCTGGCTACGTCGGGCGAAGGAGCAACGTCCCGTCGGAGAAGTCCACTCAGAAACTGAAGGGCTAGATGTGTATATCGCCACTGGTGCAGCATCAGTGGACGAGGCGCTTCGACAACACCAAGGGACTTACGTGGGTGGTCGGTCTAAGCGCAATCCCTGTGATCGAAGAGACCTGGGTACACCACTTATCGTCACACAGAATATCACAGAGTGATAGGTGACTAACCGTCTCGCTATACTTATGCTCCCTAGCCAGGGTACGTATGCTTGATTTCTGCAGCGCTTCGCCGAGGAGATCCTGGTCGATCAGATTCGGGGAACACTCCACTCTGAGTGCATCTACAGCCAATTTAACCTCTGGAACACTGTCAGTGTAGGCATCTGTACGCGTTGTCTCTTCTGCTAGATTGGCAATCGCATCACTCGAAACAGAGCTCACTAGCTTTTGAATGGATGGCTGGTAAGGCGACCATAAATTTCTATCAGCCACTGTTCCAATGAGCGTCATATCTTTGATACCTTCTCTTGATGCTGGCACTCAAGCAACGCCAACAAATAACGACCGTACAAGTCTGGGTCTTTCGGATCTTCGGAACTTGGTCATGAGGCGGACTTGAGGAATGCAAGAAGAACGACCCACCAGCAATGGCGTATACGGCTGCACCTACATTAGTAATATCATTCAAAAAGGTATCTCGAGACCTGACCTATCCCTTTACTCCACAGAATGTATAAGGCACCCTTCATACGATCCGGGTCGGATCCTTTGGCCAATGCATTGTAAATGAAAGGGAGGATCATTTTCGTTGACCTGACGTAGTACTGGAAAGAATGAATAAGAAGTACCAACTACAACATAGTGCATAGCTCACACCGCACACGTTTCCTAGAACAGCCTGTGCATGTCTGCCTTATCTCAATAGAGCACTTGCATTGATTGGACAGAAACCCGTACCTTCGAACCCTCGTGTATGGAGAGAGAGACAGGTCCGTGAGGTCCTTGATAAGGTAATCATCGAGCCCAGATCGACGTCGATACAATGCATGCATGTATACTCGTCCACTGTGGTAGACAAGTGCACGCTTGAGATGAACCAGACGTGAGTTCTCTTTCTGTCGGGGCCATGCTCGATTTAGTCTGAGGGAGACATTATCAGGAAAATATGGTGCATAGATAATGGTTACTGACTCCCGAGCAGTAGCATAGCTTCTTTGTAGGTTATCAAAGTCACCCCTGCTCAACGCATAATCCAGCAAGTATGTATCGATGGCTTTGACCACCAAAAGAACCGCGTCAATGTGGTCCTCGCCTTCGTACCCCTGCTTCAGAGCTGATGCTGCATCGTGTGCCACTCGACCAAGTCGCTGGCGCTGACTATGCGCCATTTGATATCGCCAGTCTGTGGGATCCATTAACGTAAAACCGGCTCGAACATCAAGTGTTTGTACAACAAGACGTTCGACTTCTGAGTTCAAATTTAATCCGGTTTCGACGACACTCTTGGGAGGTTCTTTGTAAAGTGTAGGCAGGCCCTGCCACGCAGATCTGGCAATGTGCAGGTATCTGCCATATTGTAAGTCATCAACTTTCATGGGAAAATAAATAAGGGCTTGCCTGCAGAAATCATTACGAGCAACCCCACCCCAAGAACCGGCAGACGGTAGAAGAGCCTCTATCCTATCCAATGCAGGGGAAACAATATGATCGAGAATCTTGAGGATGAAGGAGATCTCGTCGTTTGATGGGACTGCGGTAGACTCAGCCTCCTACCGTTCGTCATGTAGCTGCCTGACACACCATGCCATTCAATCTTGACGTCCTCCGCTTTGTGAAGTCTCCCCCAATGCGAATTATGATCCCTGTCAAAATCTGGTCTGATTTGCAAGTGTTCCAGTTACGAGGAGTGACAGAATATACCTTCGCTGTCCCACTCATCCGTGTTTACAAAATGCGCGTTGAGCGGATAGACTCCAACAAGTGTGCTGAGTACACGATTGATCAGACGGCCAGTTCCACTATATCCCCTCTCATTGAGTGTCTTATCCGCCAGTAAGGACAGTAGTTCAAAGATATCATCTTTATGCTTCAGAAGCTGATAAGATAAACCTGAGCATCACGATCACGGAACGATCCCAGGCTTGTACATACCACGGTGCCATCATGGCCAAAACAACCACGAAGAATGGACATGTCTACAACAAAAAATTACGAGTGAGGCAATAGTCTGACGTTGGAGAGACCGTACTCCAGTGCAGCGTTGTGTCAGATGGTATGGCAAGATTGCTCGACGTTGTTCGCACGCTCGAAGCGCCATGTTTTAACTCTTCCTTAATCTGAGTTAGGCAGAAAGGCAATAATTTGTCGACTGTCTTGACAGGACGCGCCAAAGCGAGACTTGAAATAAGCTGCCCGATTGCCTTGACCGCATTTGACTTCGCATTCGTTGTGGCGTAATCATACACAAGCTTGAGAACGAGATCAAAAAGCGGATCCGATAGATGAAGACAGATGAGGTCCAGCATGCTTTTGATCGACTTGATTACACTTTCTTCCTGCTTTCCCCCAGTGGTGTTCTTCTTTCCTCCTTCCTCGGGAAGATTCTCGTAGAGAGACAAAACGCGGCGGAAGAGTGAGGTAACCCAATCTGTAATACTGTTAAGTAGACCGATCGGCTAACCAAATGATACGTACCAGCAAACCCTGCCGTACTCTCGCGAACTAGTATTCGTTCCTCAGCCCTGCTCAATGTTGGGGAGGTACCAAGCTCCGTTCCATCTGGCAGATGCGCCACCTCGTCAACATCCATGCCTTCACCTGGCGCATCACTTGAGAACGACAATCCTGAATGGGTTGACGAAAGGTCCCCGATCTTGATGTTCTGAATTACGGCAATTATAAACGAGGTCGCACAGATGGTCTTGGCCGGGTCATTCTTCGGCGTAGGACAGTTGGAGTATTAGCGCTATTCATATCACGATAGTCGACTTACGAGGTCAATGCCGGGAATGCACATTTCCATAAGAGGTAGAATATGTTTCTGTCCACCCAACCAAATCTTTTCCGAGGACAAGGGAAGTGACACGCCTGCGAGCATACTCAAGACAGCAGTGGTACGATGGGTCTCGTTGACAACCTCCAGTCCGCTATATGCGCGCTCGAGGAGTTCGGGCATGACAAGGGTAGGCTCTAAGAAAGCCAGAGAGCGCAAGGCACCTTGAGCAAGCCCCAT
>WNFR01019035.1_pt1 | contig 13603 bp, 12 predicted proteins | sample 5400221 | NCBI WGS metagenome assembly WNFR01 (sample SAMN13153357, study PRJNA577476) | soil metagenome | isolation source: 40 cm soil under Madrone tree | place: USA:California | collected 2016-06-14
TGATTGTAGCGTAGGGCTTTACACGCAACGCGCATCGTGTTACTATTTTCTTCCGTACCGCCATCCTTGCGCCAGGCGGCTGGGCCTCTGACCGAGAACCTGCCAAACGTTTTGACAGGCGACCGTTGTACGGTCGACCTATCGAACCAAAGACCCTTCCCTCGAGGAACGAAACGTCGTCTCTCTTCGCGTGTTTTTGCCCAAGCCTTGAAGAATAGCTGGCTTTCGCAGTTATCGATTTGTTTTCGAGTTTCGTGCTGGCAGCCGTGGAGTAGTTGACGACCAAAGGGGACATCTTGCTGAAGCTGCGAAAAGTCGAAATCGTTGGCTTTAAGTCGTTCTGCGAACGCACCGTGGTCACGTTCAGCGGGTCCGGTACCACCTGCATAGTCGGCCCCAACGGCTGCGGCAAATCCAACGTCGTTGACGCCATCTCCTGGGTTCTCGGCGAACAGAGCCATAAATCGCTCCGCGCCGAGCGCATGGCCGATTGCATTTTCAACGGCACCACTAAGCGTCCTCCTCTCGGACTTGCCGAAGTCACTATCACCATGGAAGATCCCGAGCTGGCTGAAGCCGCGCGCTTTGTGATGGAAAGCGCGGTGTCAGACACGGATTCTGAGGCCCTTGCAAACGCAAATAACGAAACCTCGGGCCTGACCGATACAACCACTGAAATTCTCTCGCCCGACCCTGTGCAGGCCCCCGAAATGCTAGAGGCCACCGCTGATGGTTCAGCTCTATCCACGGCTGAGCCCGGTGGCAAATTCAAACGCAAGAAAAAGCAAGCCGACAAACCAGTTCTAGCGACGAAACCAGGCGAAGTTATCGTCAGCCGCCGGCTCTATCGTTCCGGCCAAAGCGAGTACTTGATCAATGGCCGCGTCGGAAGGCTCCGTGACATTCAGGAAATGTTCATGGGCGTCGGCCTTGGCCCGGATTCCTACGCCATCATCGAGCAGGGCCGCATCGGCTTGATTCTCTCTACTAAGCCGATGGAGCGCCGTGCCATTATCGAAGAAGCCGCCGGCGTCACGAAATTCAAAACCAAAAAGCGCCTCGCCGAAGCTAAGCTGGAATCCTCCAAGGTCAATCTCTCGCGCGTGAACGACATCGTGGTGGAAGTCGAAAAGCAGCTTGGCTCGCTGAAGCGCCAGGCCACCAAAGCGCGCCGTTATTCTGAAATCCGCGACCAGATGCGCGGCATCGTGCGCCAGATGCTGGCAGGCAAGGCGCGCGAACTTGATGCCGAAGCCGAGCGCGTCACCAAGCAACTCGAAGAACTGAGCGCCTCAGAGTTGCGACGCGCCACCACCATCCAACAGCAGGAAGGCGAGCAGGACCGGCTGAATCAGCGGATCTATGAACTGGATGCCGAGATCCGCCAGAACCAGAATGTCTTGAATCTTACGGCGCTCGAAGTGGACCGCAGCGAGAATCGCATTGCCTTCAACCTTCAGCGCGCCGAAGAGCTCGCGGCGCGCCATGCGCAGGTTGATGCGGAGCTGGCGCAAGCCACTGCGCAAGCCGTGGAATGGGAATCGCGGAGCGCTGCGCAGATTCATGCGGTCACAGTGCTGCGTGAAGAATCGGGCATTTTGACCGCTCGGGTGGAAGAGCTTGCAAACCGTGCCGAGTCTCGCGCTACTCAGATTTCCGAATCCGAAGTGCGAATCGAAGGGCTGCGCCGCTCCTCCTCGGAAGCCGGCGAAAGTCTTCTGCGCCTGCATGGCGAGCAGAAGCAAGCCGAAGAAGCGCTCGTGCATCAGACCGAAGCGCTGCGAAAGCTCGAAGTGAACGAGCACGATTTGCTGGAAACTTCCATGCGCGCGCGCGATGATGCTGAGCGGGCCGCTTTCGACCATGAATCCGCTACCAGTCAACTCAACGCGCTGAAACAAAAGGCAGCAGAACTGCAGGCCAGGATCGCCGGATTCCGTGAACAGCGAGATTTCTTGTCGAAGGAATCAGGAGCCCTCCGTGATTCGCTCATGGGAGTTCGCGCGCGTCATTCGACTCTCACGCAAATCCTGAACGACCGCTCATACACTGCGGACGCCGTGCAGAAACTTTTTGCCGCCAACGAGCGTGGCGGCGGCCAGGATTTTCGCGCCGTCGGCGTGCTGGCCGACTACGCCGAAGTCGCAGAGCAGCATGAAACGGCTGTCGAGCAGTACCTTCGCGACGAGTTGGAATATGTGGTCGTGGAAACCTACGATCACGCGCGCGCCGGCGTTTCCATGCTGCGCGATGAAGTTGGCGGCCGGGCCACTTTCTTTGTGGATTCGCTCCGCAACCTGCGTCTTTCCTCCGAATACGAACCGATCGTGAATTTCCGCGCGGAAGACGGCGTTGTCTCCCGGCTCGACAAGCTGGTGGAGTTCCGCGATCCGCTCGGCGCGGCAGCAAAGCAATTCCTGCCAAGGTTGCGCTCCGCGTATTTGACGGACAGCGCGACAGCAGCGGAAAAACTGTCGAAGGAAAACTCGCAATATGCCTTCGTCACCCCCGACGGCACCTGCTACCAGGGCCGTATGGTCACCGGTGGCCGCCCCGACGAAGTCGGTCCCCTGGGCATGAAGCGGGAATTGCGGGCTCTCGACGCGGAAGTCATGCAGCTCGAACATAGAATGCAAGAGAAACAGGCCGCTCTAGAATTGGTCGGCACGGAACTGCGTTCGACGGAACAGGCACTCGCCGAGATTAATGAAAAGCAGCGTGAGTCGGATCGCGAAGCCATCTCCGCAATGCACCGTCACGGCCAAATGCAGAGTGAACTGGCCCGCCTCGGGCTGGAACTCACCATCTGCCAAAATGAGCTCGCACGCGTCCGGCAGGAAGTGGATAGTGCGCGGCAGCGTGCCGCACTCGCGAAGAACCAGCATGCCGCCGCTGCGCTGACCCGCGCCGAAGCCGATGCCGAAAGCACGCGACTTGCGGAGGCGCTGGTTCAGCTTCGCGGCTCCATCCAGTCGGAACAAAATGAACTTGCCGCCGCCCGCGCCAAGTTCGCCGCTCTGAATGAGCGGCTAATGGCCGCCGAAGCACTCTCCTCTCGGCTGAACGAAGAACAAGCCGAACTCGGACGCCGTGAAACCGCGCTTCAGCAGCAAGTAACATCTATTCTCGACGAGACTAGTTCCCTCGCCAAGCAAAGCGAAGACCTCGCCCTCCAACTCGAAGGCCTCCGCGGCGAAAAGCTGCGCCTGGAAATCCGCCAGCGGGAGCTTGAACAGGAATGGGATGCCGCTCGCACGCGCGTGACACAGATGGAAGACCACCTGCGCATGGGCCGGCAGTCGCTCCAGGAACTGCGCGAGCAGCGCAGCCATACGGAAGTCGACCGCGCGAAGAACGACTCCGACCGCCAGCATCTGCGCGAAACGTGCGTGAGCGAAGTGAACGCGCAACCCGAGGACCTGATCGCCACCGAAGCGGCTTTCATGTCCGGCGACGAGTTGGCCATTGCCGAAACAAATTATCGCGAAATGAAGCAGCGCATCGAATCCATGGGCCCGGTCAACATGATGGCGCTCGAAGAGTTCAACGAGTGCGACCAGAGGTTTACGTTCCTCACTCGCGAACGCGACGATCTGTTACAGTCGATTGCGGACACTCAACAAGCCATCGCCGAACTTGACCTCGCCACCAAGGAAAAATTCGAGCACGCCTTCCACGCCATCAACAAGAGCTTCTCCGAGGCCTTCCACACCATTTTCGGCGGCGGCATGGCGGAGATGCGCTTGACCGAGCCGGACAGCTCCGGCGACGCGGGTATCGATATCGTCGCCTCACCTCCAGGCAAACGCCTACAAAACGTGCTGCTGCTCTCCGGCGGCGAAAAGGCTATGACCGCGCTGGCCTTGCTCATCGCCATCTTCCGTTATCAGCCCAGCCCGTTCTGCATCCTTGACGAAGTTGACGCGCCTCTCGATGAAGCCAACGTCGGACGCTTCACGCGCCTGATTGCCGAGATGAGCGGCCAAACGCAGTTCATCATCGTCACCCACAACCGCAAGACCATGGAAATGGGCAGCGTGCTCTACGGTGTAACGATGCAGGAGCCGGGCGTCTCCAAGCTCGTCAGCGTCCGCTGGGAAGAATCGGAATCGTCCGATCCTAAACAGAAAGCGGCTGCCGCCTCCGCTGCGTAAAATTCATTCACCGTCCAGCAAGTGCGCAGCCTCAGCAACTTCCAGGAAATCCATACGGCTTTCCTCGCCACCGCATAATGTTTTCTTATATTTGCTCCGCAAAAATTTCCACCGGCTTGCCTTTGACTTCGCGTTGCGCTGCGCTAGAATGCTTCTCACTTTGTCGGGGGAACTTGTTCTGTGTCATCTGCTCCTGCCATGAAAGTCATCAGGGAGACGCAATTCGCCGGCTTGACGCCTGCCGCGCGCGGCAAAGTCCGTGACATCTACGATCTCGGCGACAAGCTGCTGATTGTCGCTACGGACCGGCTCTCCGCTTTCGACGTCATTCTTCCCACACCTATTCCCGACAAAGGCCGCGTCCTCACGCAACTCTCTCTCTTCTGGTTTAACTTGTTGCGGGACATCATTCCCAACCACATCCTCAGCGCGACTGATTTTCCTCCGCCATTCGACAAGTTCGAGGACGAACTCGCGGGCCGCTCCATGATCGTTCGCAAGACGCAGCCACTGCCGATCGAATGCGTCGTGCGCGGCTACGTCTCAGGATCGGGTTGGAAAGACTATCGCGTCACGGGAAAAATCTGCGGCATTCAGCTGCCCACCGGATTGCGCGAGTCTGATCCCTTGCCAGAACCGATCTTTTCTCCGGCCACAAAAGCCTCCTCCGGCCATGACGAAAACATCTCCTTCGACGAGGCGACATCGCTCATTGGCAAAGACCTTGCCGACAGAGTTCGTACCGTGAGCCTGGAGATCTATCATCGCGCTGCTAACTATGCTGAACCGCGCGGCATCATCCTCGCCGACACGAAATTTGAATTTGGCCTGCTCAACAATGAGTTGATCTGGATCGACGAAGCCCTCACTCCTGATTCTTCGCGCTTCTGGCCCGCCGCCCACTACAGCCCCGGCGGTCCGCAGGCTTCTTTTGACAAACAGTTTGTTCGCGACTACCTCGAGCGAATGCAGTGGCCGAAAACCCCGCCCGGCCCGGAACTTCCTCTTGAAGTCGTTGAAGCCACGCGCGCCAAGTACCGGGAAGCTTATCGCATCCTGGCCGGGCGCGAACTGGATTAGAAAGCCCGGTCCTCACACCGTAAGTTCTTTAGCGGAGCGTGCCATCGTGAAAGATCAATTGGAAGGGCTCGTCAACCAGATGGTGGAGCGCGGGATTCTGTTCGACGAAGCCGTCGGCGAATTTGAGAAGCGCTTCATCAAACGCGTGCTGGACCGCACCAACGGAGGCCGCTGAACTTCTTGGCATCCATCGCAATACATTGAGCCGCAAGATCGATGCATACAAGCTCGATTCCAACGGCCATCGCCGGCCGGCGCGCTAAAAAATCTCAAACCTCAAGAATGAAAAAGGCTCCCCGGTCAGCCCGTGGAGCCGTTTTTCCCAACTGCGTCGGAGACAGACAAGCCTACGGTTTTGCCGCTGGCCTTCTCGCTGCCGGTTTCCGCACTGGCGGCTTCTTCGGCGCCGCTTTCTCCTTCGGCAAGTCTTCTTCGTTAACTTTTGCCTTGTCCCAGTGCAGGAAGAAGGTTGGGTCTGGATCGTAAGAAACCAGTGTGCCGGTAAAGCGGGGCGCGCTGTCCTTTTCTAGTTTAGCCGCGTGGGGCTGTCCGACCACCTTGACATCCATGTTGGGAGCAGTTGTGGCGTCGAATTCAGCCTGGCTGGTAACAAAAGCCATCTTCAAAACGACTGCATCTGTGCCGGGAACGATTTCCAGAAGCTTGCCCGGGACATCGGGGAAATCCAAGCCACAGGCGGCGAGCCAAGTCAGCTTGCCTTTATCACCTCCGGCCTTTAGATCGGCAAACACGGTCGCAATCGTCATGACAGGAGGACCGTTCCGAACCCCATCAAGGTCCGCGCTGCTCGGCAATTTGTAGCTTTCCGGGCGCTCCGCCGAACTTCCCGCAAGTTGCAGTAGTTCGTTCAGTTCCGCATCCGTCAAGCTGTCGCATACCGTTCCGCCCTGATAATTCGCGATCAGCTTCCGCAAATAGTCCTTCACTTTGGCCGCTTGCGCCTGGGTCGCGCCTTTGGCCGTTACCGCGCGCGCGATGGACCAGAATGCGTCCATTTGTTGCGGTGGAGTCATGCACAAGAAAGCCTGTCCCAGCCGATAATTGAAGGTCAGATCATCGGGATTCAGCGCCAGTGCTGCCTTGTACGATGCCACAGCCCCGGAACAATCCTTGGCATTCATGGCGGCTTGGGCCGCAATGCCGTTCAGCGTGACTTGAGACTTCGTCATTTGTTCTTTCCAGACGGCATCCGTCACGTTTTCCGGTTTCTTCACCTCGTCGAGCGTTTTCAATGCTGAAGCAGCGGCAGCCTGGGCCGCCTTTGCTTGCGCGACGTCTTTCGAGGCGTTGGGGCCAGCCACAGGATCGGAAACCATCGCGTAGTAAGCGGTGGCATGCGTGAAATAGGCGTTGAAGCGGGTGAGGGCATCTATCTTGTCGGCGAGCCCGGCCAGCTTATCGGCGCTCTCAATCATCTTCGCGTAGTTCTTCTGCGCGCTGTATGCCTGGTAGTAAAGCGGATAGATATAGGAGAGCAGATCGGAATTCGGATATTTCGCGACAAAATCATCCAGGCACTTGAGCAGGGGGGCAGGAGTCTTCTCTGCCGCACAGGCTTGCTCGGCGTTGTATTCCGCCTGCGTGTACTTCGGCCCCTTGGCGGCCCCGGTGTCCTGACCCGCTGCCGGTGCTTGCGCGAATGCGCTCAGCCCGATCCCTGCCACCAGGAAAAGGGTTGCGACCATCGCGAATCCGGTCAATCTTCGTGTTGCGTTCATTCCCATGTCTCCTCGCTCAAACTCCAAGCCTGAGTTTTCTGCTTCCGGTGCACCCCGGAATGCTTCTGCCGGGAATCGCGTTGTTTCGGAAAACCTTGGGATTATAGGGAAGTCCGCACCCTATCTGCAAGACGTTCCCTTTTGTTGACTTGATGACCTGAGGAAATCTCTTCATGAAGGAGGTGATTCTCTCCCGTTTCCGTCACGGCACCAGGGGATCCCAAGTGTTGCGGAAAACTCTAATGATAGGATGAGTGTCGCACAAAAAGAGTGGCCTGTACGAGGAAGAATTCTCATGGCGCGAATAAGCAAAACAAATGAACATGCCCTCGAAAAGAAACCACTGGCGGACGGTGTAGCGCTCGTCACCGGCGGGAGCCGCGGTATCGGCCTGGCGATCGCACAGCAGTTGGCAATTCTGGGAGCATCCATTTCGATTTGCGGGCGGGATCGCACCGCACTCGAGGGTTCCGCGCGGGCACTGGCAAAGCTCGGCGTGCCTGTGCATGGCCAAATTGCTGACGTCACAAACCCCGTTGAAATTGCCGATCTTGTTGCCAAAACAGAAGCGGCGCTGGGTCCCATCACCATCCTCGTCAACAACGCCGGTATCGGTCTCTTTGGCCCGGCCCACGAGAAATCCGAGGCCGATTGGGACCGCGTTCTGGATACCAATCTCAAGAGTGTTTTCCTAGTTTCCCGTGCCGTGGCGCCTTCCATGATCCGCCGTGGCTCGGGTGACATCATCAACATCAGTTCGCTGGCCGGCAAGAACACTTTCGCTGGCGGAGGCGTCTATTGCGCGTCCAAATGGGGTGTTGTCGGGCTTTCTGGCTGCATGGCGGAAGATCTTCGCGAACACGGCATCCGCGTCAGCGTGATTTGCCCGGGAAGCGTAGCCACTGAATTCTCTTCGCGTGCCGCAAAGGACCCGTCGAAAGTGCTGCGTCCGGAAGATGTAGCCCACGCCGTGAAAACTATCGTCACGCAAGGCCCCCAAAGCTTCCTGAGCGAGATTCATCTCCGGCCGCTCCGGAAATCGTAGGCCCACCGCTCCATCATCAGTTCATGACTTTCCTCTTGACACTAGTCGTTATAACGACTATACTTGGACCATGAACTCGCGGTCCAAACCCGGCCACCCCATCGTCACCCTGGAAAACCGCATCTTCGTGGCCCTCCTGCAAGCCGCCGACGCGCTCGGCCAGGAAGCGGAACAGCTTCTGAAAACGGCGGGGCTTACAGGCGCGCAATACAATGTCCTGCGCATTCTTCGCGGCGCCGAACCGCAAGGTTTGCCCTGCCGCGGTATTGGGGACCGCATGATCTCCCATGACCCAGACATGACCCGCCTGCTCGACCGCCTGGAAAAGCGCGGGCTGATTACCCGCATGCGCCAAACCGACGACCGCCGCGTCGTGAAAACGCGCATCATGCCGCAAGCACTCAGCCTTCTAAGAACGCTCGACCGTCCAATTCGCGAACTTCACAAACGCCAGTTCCGGCACATGTCTGCCGCGCGTCTCAAGGTTCTTTCCCATCTGTTGGAGGAAGTCCGCGTCCGTAAGCCTGCCTAGCAGATCTTGCGGCGCGAGTTTTGAATATTCCATCAAGAACGAACAGGAGAAAACATGGGCCACTATCTATCTCGAACCGCGGTAACCGCCGGACTCGCAGCCGTCCTTTCGCTGCCTGCCGGCGCGGCCACTTCCGAGTGGAAGATCGATCCGCAGCATTCGTTCGCGCAGTTTTCCGTCCGTCACATGGCTATTTCCACAGTGCGGGGTGCTTTCAGCAAAGTCAACGGCACGATCGTGCTGGATGACAAGGACGTCACCAAATCCACAGTCGACGTCACCATTGATGTCTCGACCGTGGACACCCACGAGCCTGGCCGTGACAACGATCTCCGCAGCGATAAATTCTTTGACGTCGCGCACTTCCCCACCATGACTTTCAAATCCAAGAAAGTCGAACAGGTCGCACCTGGAAAGCTCAAAGTCATTGGTGATCTCACCATTCGCGGCACTACCAAGGAAGTCGTGCTCGACGTAGAAGGCCCAACCGCTCCCGTAAAGGACCCCTGGGGCAATCAACGCGTCGCGGCAAGCGCTTCCTCAAAAATCAATCGTCAGGACTATGGCGTTAAGTGGAACGCCACCTTGGACAACGGCGGTGTTGTCGTAGGCGATGATGTCAACATCACCATCGACGCGGAAATGGTCAAGCAAGCGCCGAAACCCGCCAATTGACGGGCTCTGGGCTCATAGTTTGGGCTAGGAGTGGCCGGTATGTATGCACCGTCCGCTCCACTCGAATCATCAAAACTACGCGTTGCAAATGAAGGGGATCGATCTCATGCAGAAACCGGCGCCAAGCGATTTTCCAGTCCACGAACTAATCCGCGAGCGTTGGAGCCCACGGGCTTTTGCCGACAAGCCCGTTCCTCGAGACGTATTACGTAGCATTTTCGAAGCTGCGCGCTGGGCGCCTTCCAGCAATAACGAGCAGCCCTGGGCCTACATCGTGGCATCGAGAGACGACAAAGCTAGTTTTGAGAAAATGCTGAGCGTTCTCGTGGAATTCAATGCCAACTGGGCCAAGACCGCTGCTGTGCTGGCGTTGGCCGTCGCTGAATTGGCTTTCGCGAAGAACAACGTCCCCAATCGCAACGCGCAATATGACACTGGCGCGGCAACAGCCCTGCTCTCCGTGGAAGCAACCGCGCGGGGCTTAGCCGTCCATCAAATGGCCGGATTTGACCCGGAAAAAGCGCGCCACGTCTTTGGGATTCCTGCGGGATGGGAAGCCATCGCCGCCATTGCCATCGGTTACCCAGGAGACCCGGCTTCCTTGCCTCAACCCTTGCAGGATCGCGAAATGGCGCCCAGGACACGCAAGCCCATAAACGAATTTGTCATGGCAGGCCACTGGGGGCATACTGCTCCTTTCGCAGCGAAATAACCGGAGATCGCCGACCCCGCCCAGCCATGCACCGCACCCTCGAATTCCTCCTGCATCATGGATACATAGTATTGCTCGGATGGGTTTTCGCCGAGCAGATGGGGCTGCCGCTTCCTTCGATGCCCTTGCTGCTCGCTGCTGGAGCACTCGCTGGTACTGGCCGCCTGAGTTTCTTCGCTTCCATGTTCTACGTCATGCTGGCTGCGGTCGCGGCCGATTCCATCTGGTACCAGCTTGGCCGCCGCAAAGGCATCCGCATTCTCCAGCTTCTCTGCAAAATCTCGCTGGAGCCGGATTCCTGCGTTCGCCGCACCGAAGGCATTTTTTCGAAGCAAGGCGCCCGTTCGCTTCTACTGGCAAAGTTTCTCCCCGGCCTGGGCACTGTCGCGCCTCCTCTTGCCGGCATCTTTCACATGCGGCTGGGGCGTTTTCTTTTGTTCGATGCTACGGGATCGCTTCTCTGGGCCGGCACCTTCCTAGGCCTTGGTTACATCTTCAGTGGCCAGATCGAGCTCGTGGCGGAGCATCTCTCTTTTCTCGGCGGCTGGCTGCTGGTCCTTCTCCTTGCTGCCTTTGCGGCATACCTCACCAATAAGTTTGTCGCCCGCCAGCGCTTTCTTCGTGATCTGCGCATCTCTCGTATCACCGTGGATGAATTGAAAGAGAAGCTCGACTCCGGCGAAGAACTCGTCATCGTTGACCTACGCCACTCGGTGGACTTCGAAGCGGACCCGGAAACCATTCCAGGCGCTTTCCGCATAGATTCAAAGGAATTGGAGGAAAAGGACGACCGTTTGCCGCGCGACCACGAAATCATCCTCTACTGTACTTGACCAAACGAAGCCACCAGTGCCCGTGTGGCGCTGCTCCTCAGGAAGAAAGGCATCACGCGCATTCGCCCGTTGCTGGGCGGCCTCGACGCTTGGCGCGAACGCGGCTACCCGCTTGACACGCCAACGCTCACCTCCTCCTGAAAAAAGACGCGCTCTGGTTCTCCCAGAGCGCACCATATCAGAAACAATTTAAGGAGCGAGGTCATCTTGAGCGAAGCGCGCTTTTTGCGCTCCGAATGGGTTTGCGGAGCGAAGGATCTCAGCCAATCCGCGCTCGCTTGTCAAAATCCGAGCGAGCTGCCTACAGCCGCGGCAGCACAATTCCGCTCTGCGCCTGATACTTCCCTTTTTTGTCCTTGTAGCTCACTTCACAATCTTCATCGGACTCAAAGAAGATCACCTGGCACAAACCTTCATTCGCATAAATCTTTGCCGGCAGCGGCGTCGTATTGCTGATTTCCAGCGTCACAAAGCCTTCCCACTCTGGCTCGAACGGCGTCACATTCACGATGATCCCGCATCGCGCATACGTCGATTTGCCCAGGCAGATCGTCAGCACGTTCCGCGGAATCCGGAAATATTCCACCGACCTTGCCAACGCAAACGAATTCGGCGGAATGATGCACACGTCGCCCTTGAACTCCACGAACGATTTCGGATCGAAATGCTTTGGATCCACGATCGTCGAATTCACGTTCGTGAAAATTCGGAACTCGTCTGCCACTCGAATATCGTAGCCATATGACGACACTCCGTAGCTGATCACTCCCTCGCGCACCTGCCGGTCCGTAAACGGCTCGATCATCTTGTGCTCCAGCGCCTTGCGCCGGATCCAGCGGTCTGGCTTGACGGCCATCCATTCCTCCCCGTTCTTTGATTGCGATTTGTCTCTTCGATTCGCTACAAACACTAAAGTGGTTCAACTCGGTGCGCCAAAAGATGTTCAGTGTAGATTACCCCTCACGTCTTGACAACCTGCGCCGCACCCTCTAGCATCTGCCTCGGAAGCGCTGGAGGATTGTGTGATTAAGCTGGACATCGTAAATGCCGTCGTCGTTGCGACGAACATCAGCCGCACCAAAGCCGAGCAAGCCGTCGAAACCGTATTCGAATCGTTGAAGCAGGCTCTCGGCCGCGGCCAGCGCATCGAACTCCGCCGCTTCGGCGTCTTTAGCGTAAAGCCGCGCAAGACCGGCATCGGCCGCAATCCTCGCACTGGCGAAGAGGTCAACATCCCCCCCGGCAAAGCCGTCCGCTTCAAACCCGGCAAAGAGCTTCACTGGTTTCGACTTCGCCTCAATCGTTCTGACCAATCGGACTCCCGCCAATTCGCAACTGGCGCGAACCCCTTCAGCTATGCTGTACTGACAAGTGCGCATTTCATTCCACGCGCAAAAATACTTCGTGACCACACCGCCTCCAGAAAATCCAGTGCCATCCACCGCGGCCAACGTCGATTGGAGCACCGCCCTTCCACCTGGTGTTCGCTACACGCCCGTCCCCTACCGCCCTTCCAGAAAGATGTTAATCGTCGCTTGCGTTCTCTTCTTGCTCACGCTTTGTACTTGCCTCCTAGCCGGCACGCAGTTCGCTAACGCCTATGCCCGGAACGAAGCCTTCTCGTCTGACGAATTTCTCCGCTCTTTCACTCTCTTTTACAAAAACCCTCTCGGCCTCGCCGCCGGCCTGCCATTTGCTCTCACTTTGCTCACCATTCTCCTCACCCACGAACTCGGACACTTCTTTGCCTGCCGCTATCATCATATTCGCGCGACTTATCCTTTTTTTGTTCCCTTCCCCAACTTAACCGGCACGTTCGGCGCCTTCATCTTGATTCGCTCGCCCATCCGCACGAACCGGGCCCTGTTTGATGTCGGTGCTTCGGGCCCGCTCGTTGGATTCGTCTTCGCTGTTCCCGCTCTCGTCTACGGCGTCCTGCATGCCAAGCTTGTTCCCGGCCTCGCTGACCCCACGAACGCCGAACTCATCTATGGCACCCCCCTCCTACTGCGTCTTTTGGACGCGGTAGTGCATCCCGCCACCTCTCCCGACGCGCTGCTCCTGCCGCCGATTGGGCGAGCCGCCTGGGTCGGTCTCTTATTAACCTCGCTGAACCTTGTCCCGGTTGCTCAACTTGATGGCGGTCATATTCTTCGTTCCCTCACCCCTAGGTTGCATTACTATTCGTCGCTCCTTATGCCTGCTGTTTTTCTCCTGCTTGGGTTCCTTGGCTTCTGGGAGGGCTGGTACTTCTGGGGAGTCCTGATTCTCGTTATGCGATTCCTTCGCATCCCACCCATTTACGACCCTACGACTCTCGATTCCAGCCGTCGCTGGGGAGCGCTTCTTGCCCTTCTGGTCTTTCTCCTCTCCTTCATGCCCGCTCCCATCTACATTTCTCGAAGTTTCCATTGACCGTTTCCAATCTCCGGTTATGATGCCTTCAGCCTGGAGCGTCCCGCACTTCAGCCCTACATGCCTGAACTCGTCCGCACACTGCGCCTCCGCGACCTTCTCCTCCTCTTCATCGGTTCCGTCATTGGCTCCGGCATCTTTCGCACGCCCGGCCCCATTCTTCGCCAACTCAACGGCTCCGTCGGCATCTCGCTCTTGGTCTGGATCGTGGGCGGCGTCCTTTCCTTACTCGGCGCGCTTACCTATGCGGAGCTCGCTGCCGCAAATCCAGAGGCAGGCGGGCTGTACTGCTACATTCGTGACGGATTCGGTCGTCTCTCGGCTTTTCTTTATGGCTGGTGTCTCTTCCTGGTCATTGCTAGCGGCTCCGTCGCCGCCTTGGCGCGGGCCTTCAGCGAATATCTGGCAAGGGTTCTTC
>WNFR01005789.1_pt1 | contig 13601 bp, 11 predicted proteins | sample 5400221 | NCBI WGS metagenome assembly WNFR01 (sample SAMN13153357, study PRJNA577476) | soil metagenome | isolation source: 40 cm soil under Madrone tree | place: USA:California | collected 2016-06-14
GAGCGACCCGAAGTGAAATCGGACGCCACACCGAAGCAGCTTGCGGTGAGTCTTGCTAAAGACCGCTTCGGCAAGCCGACGACGACATTTTCGTCGAATACACCGGAAATCTATGCTCGCTGGCAGGGACAGCGCTTGCGACAAGGTGCCAGCGTCAAGGCTGTGTGGATCGCACAAAACATCAGCGAGGATCTTCCTCAAGATTACAAGGTGGACGAGGCTTCCGTCGTTGCTGAGGCCCCGACTGCACGCGGTGCGTTCACGCTGGCCCGACCCGAAGATGGCTGGATGCCTGGCGATTACCGCGTGGAATTTTATGTCGATAACGTTCTCGTTGAAACGCTGAAGATGAAAATCGTGCAATGATCGCAAGAAGCGGCCGCCTCCTCCGTCGCCATAGCCCCGCGAAGCGACTAGCCCGCAGCTGCGCGCCCTGGAGTTCCCCCTGAATTTTGTTGAATCCAAAGGGATCTGTCGGCGCATCGTAATGATAAAAATGAGATTCTACCTTAATCGGATCGCGATGGTTGTACTCGCTGGGTGTGTCGTTCTGGTTGCCGGCTGTCATTTGCCTGGTATGCGCGGCAATGGCCACACTAAAACTGAGGACCGGCCTGTCGGCGCTTTCGCTAATGTAGATGCCGGAGGCGCATTTGAGATCGAATGGGGAAATGGCTCGCCGACTTTCCGCGTCACGACCGATGAAAATCTGCTGCCGTACATCGAGAATAATATTTCCGACGACACGCTTCATCTTCGCACGCGTGAGCGCGTTTGGCCTACGCACGGAATTAAGGTCGTTATCTCCAGCCCAACCAGGACAGGCGCCAGGCTCAGGGGCGCCGTGAAGTTGACTGCGAAGCAATTGAGCGGTCCCTCGTTTGCCCTGGAATCAACAGGCGCGTCTGAGGTTTCTCTTGAAGGAAAGGTCGACCGACTTTTGGCTGATATGACCGGCGCAAGCCAGTTGGCAGCGGATGGATTGCAAACCAAAACCGCCGAAATCTCCACCACCGGCGCCGGTGACGCGGAGGTCGCGGTCACGGACACGCTAAAGGTGATAATCACCGGTGCGGGGAAAGTGGCCTACTCCGGTAATCCGCCGACCGTTGAAAAACATGTCACCGGCGCCGGTTCGATTCGGCGTAAAGACTAGCGGGTTGAGTGTTGACGTGGTTTGTAGTATTGGCGTCCGCGGGAATGTTTGTGTCGATCCTGCTCGCGATTCTCGATGTTGGTCCACACATCATGGGCGGTGAAAGAGTTACCCGCCTAGAATGGTTGCACATCGCGGCGCCGCTCGTCGCGGTGATTGGCTGCCTGATGGCGTCGATTGCTTACGCGTTTGCCGGGGGCAAACCCTACTCGCGTCATCTTGTGATGGCGATCTTCATTTTGATCATTGTGTACGCATCCGCTCTCGGTGCACTGGACGTGCTTCGGCACACCATCATGTGGCGCGCGATTGTTAACGCATCCCTCTTCGGTTGCGTTGCCGCCTGGTATTTCTACTTCAAACCAAACGTGGCTGCGTATTTTCGCGAACTCGCGGCGCGATAGGGATTTCGCGCGGATTTTCCATTGCACTGCCGACACTGCAGTGCGACATGCAGCACTGGCAAACACATGATCCACAGACTCTCCTTTATTTTTGCATTCCTGGTTCTGGTGAGTTCAGCGCACGCACGGGATGAAAGATCAATCAAGGACCTGAGCAAAGCGCTGGCGGCGCTCGCACCCGATGTCGATCCAGCGGAAGCCGAGCTATTGTCGGAGACCGCGCATATGAAGGCGCGCAGCCTCGCAAAAGAATATCGCGTCGTTCTAAATCCCGAGTTCACGGTGTTCCTGGTCAACATTGGGAAGCGCAAGCGCGGCTGGTGCGGTCACTGGGCGCAGGACCTCGGCGCGCGTCTGAAGGAACTCAAGCTCAAGACGCTGGTGCTGCATTGGGGCGAGGCCTATCCGAACACTTCGAGCGAAAACAACGCGCTGGTGGTGACTGCCCGCAATCAGCGCTTCGAGGATGGAATCCTTTTCGACGCCTGGCGCAGGGCGGGACGATTGTTCTGGTGCCCGGTGAAAAAAGACGACGAATACGAAGTAGAACAACACTACGGCCATTCAGGAATCACGATGTGGAAAGAGAACACGAAGTGGAGCGCATGGCTGCAGGAGTACCAAACAGCCCAGCAAACGCCGCAAACAGCCAACGCGCTCGGGCCGCGCTGATTTCAACGGACTTTCTTCCGACGCACGGCGCCGCCGCTGAACGATTGGTGTTTCGCGGAGACGCCATGCACATTGTTAAGTGCAGGACATGAATGTTCAGACCGAAAGAACTGAGGAGTACAAGGCACCGACTGAGGAGACCGCCTGGAGCCGGATAAGAAAGGCGCTGGGCCCAGTCGCCGTGGTCGGCCTCGCGATCGCAAAATTTTTCGCGAAGCTCAAAGTCGTTCTCCTGCCGCTGCTCAAATTCCTGCCGGTCTTGTTAAAGTCCGGCGGCACCATGCTGCTGATGTTGTGGGTGTACATGCAGCTTTGGGGCTGGCAGTTCGCGCTCGGCTTTGTATCGCTTTTGCTCGTCCATGAAACGGGCCATTTGATCGTTGCCAGAAAATTTGGACTCAAAGTCGGCGCGCCTGTGTTTATTCCGTTTATGGGCGCGTTCATCGCGCTCAAAGAAGCGCCGCGCAATGCGTGGATGGAAGCCTGCGTGGGTATTGGGGGACCGTTGTTGGGGAGCTTGGGTGCGCTGGTGTGCAATGTGTTGGGCCAATTGTTTGCCGCTCCGATTTTTGTCGCACTGGCCTGGTTCGGATATTTTCTAAACCTGTTCAATCTCACGCCGGTGGGAATGCTCGACGGCGGCCGCGTCGTGACGGCGTTGTCGCGCTGGTTGTGGCTGCCGGGGTTTGCATTGCTCGTATGGTTTGGTTGGAAATATCCAAACTTCATTATCTGGCTGATTGTTCTCCTCTCGCTGCCACGGATCTATTCGCTGTTCCGCAGACGAACCGAGGAAGAACAACGTTACTTCGAAGTCACACCATCTCAGCGGTGGATAATGTCTGTGCTCTATTTCGGTCTGATTGCGGTTTTGCTCTTCGGAATGCACGTGGCGCAACAGGATTTGCACGACTTAGGCGTGCGGGCGCACGGACATGGACGGGACGTTATCGTGCAATAGCACAAAGAGCGCCCAGTCGTCACGTCGCGCTCGATGCCTGGGAAGCCGTCGTTACCTGGGCATTCGCCGCGAAGACTTTTTCCGGCTCAAGACCAATTCTCTCGACGATCGAAACAAAACGTTTGTCCGCTCGCAGGGGCTCGAATTCGGGAGCGATGCCGATAAAGTGCAATGACGATGAATGTTCGTCGTACGCACGCTGCAGTTCCCGGATCGCTTGCTCGTTTTCTCCTAAAACCACGTGCACGTGCGCAGTTGCATCCCCCGGCGTGTAACTCCCGCGAGTCGCGCAAGCGGCCTTGAGAATCTCCCTGGCTTCCTCGCGGCGGTTCATCTTTGCGTAGGTGATCGCAAGACCAAAGGGCACTCGACCACTGATGTCCTGAGATTTCTTGTATAAGGCGATGGCGTCATCGAAGCGTCCCATTTCTCGGTACAGTGCCGCCAGGAGCGGTTCACTATAAACAAATGTCGGATCGAGCTGCAACGAACGCTCACCAGCGGCCATGGCTTCATCGATCAACCCGAAGTACCGATAGATTTCACAAGCGAAATTGCTGACCCAGAGAGATGCAGGATCAATCTTCGCGGTGCGGCTCAAATGCCCAAGAGCTTTGTCACGCTCGCCGACCGCAGCATAAAATGCAGCAATGAAATAATTGGATGGCGTGGAATTGGAATCAATTTCAAATGCGCGGAGGTATTCCGCCTCGGCGCCTCTGAGGTCCCAATCGAGGATCCGTTTCGTTTCGGCCAGGTAGACATGGGCTTCAGCTTCGCCATCATCGATGTTAATCGCGTTCGTCGCGGCCTCACGCACCGTCGAATACGCTTCGAGAGGCTTGACATAAGCGTCCGCCAACCACAGCCACGATTTCGCAATGCCTGTCCAGGCGCGTGCGAATCGAGGACCTTTCTCGAGCGCACGCTCGAAGAACTCCAGGCTCTTCCGCAGCGCGTCCTCGGTACTTTTGTCAGAATAAAACAGACCCCGCAAATAATCATCGTATGCCTCCGTGCTCCGAGGCAGAGAAGGCGCGGATATTGCCAACTTGAGTTTGAGAGTATTGACGATGGCGCATGTGATCTCATCCTGCAGGGCGAAAATTCCATGCATTTCGCGCTCGTACGTCTCCGACCAGATGGTAAATCCGGCGCGTGCATCGATCAGGGCTGCCGTGACGCGGACTCGATTGCCGTCGCGTCGCACACTGCCCTCCAGCACATGCTCCACGTTTAATCGCGACGCAATTTCGACGAGCTCAGCTTCTCTGTCCTTGAACGAAAACGACGAGCGCCGCGCGGCGACGCGCAGGCCGTCGACCTTGGCGAGCGCTCCCAGAAGCTCTTCGGCAATGCCGTCGCTGAAATAGGTGTCGTCTTTTCCTGCGCTTAGATTATTGAAAGGCAAAACGGCGATCGATTTCTCCGATGAAACGTTCGATCCGACAATTTCGATTTCATTTTCCGATACACGATCTGGAGTGCGCACAATCCCGTATCGGGTAAGATCGAAAAACCAGGATAGCGTGAGCGCCATCGGGAAACCGAGCACGATCAGCACGACGATGAGACGTACCACCCAATTTGGAACGTCGAATATTGGAAGAACCTGGGCGATGCCTTGAGCCAGCGCCCAACCGCCTATAACATAGGCGACTGCCACGCTGTAAACTCTCCTTCGCTTCAGCTCGGCAAAAAAGTCTGTCAGCTTCACGGGTTAATCTGGCGGAATTGAGCTTCAATGTGCTGCACGCATCGCAATCGAAAATATAAGTATACAGCTTGGCGCTTGAAAGCCCTAGGGCGCGCTCTGCGTGATTAGTTTTTGAAAACGCGGAGCGTTGCGGAGCGGGTCCCATTCCCAACGATATTTCAGATCGTTGACCGTGATGCTGTAATCGGCGCTATCGACTGCCCCCGGTGTTTTGAGCAGACGCTCGATCAACGGAATGGCCAGATCCTTTTCGCCAACACGTGCATAGATGAGCGCCAGATACCCGCTCATCAGTGAACCGTCGACAGCATCTTTTGATTCCGGTTTGAGCTCAACTGCGCGTTGTCCCTCTGCGATGGCATCGTTCTTCCGTCCCATCAAAGCGTAAAGCCATCCAAGGCCAGCGTGCCGCTCGGCGCTTTCCGGTGCTTCTTTCACTGCTGCTTCAAAAGCGGGCCGTGCTCGTTCGAACGCCTTTTGGGCGCTCAAATTATCGCCTTCCGCGAGGTACGTGCAGCCGTTGAAGAAAATTTTCGGGGTCAACCCGGCAGTGGAATAAGAAAGATCGTTGACCGACGACGTTTCCAGAATTTTTTGGGCTGTGGCATAATCGCGTTGCAGCATGGCCACGTCCCACCGGGCCGCGGTGACCGAGCCATCCGGATCAACACCAGCTGGCATTTGATCCAGCGTCGACTTCAGCAAGCGCGTATCGCCTTTCCACCAGAATTCGATGTACCCCCTTTGGCTTTTCGCCACGACCGACGTCGGAGCCATAGCACGCATACGCTCGGCCCAGCTGGCTGCTTCCGGCCAGCGCCGCATCGAAGTGTTTGTATTTATCAGTTCACGGGCAGTGTTTGGATTTTGCGGATCAATCTTCGCAACTCTTTCGTACGTTTCGAGTGCTTGCTGCCATTTGCCCTGCCGGCGTTCAATTGCCGCGATCAACCGGCGAGTATCTGCGTTGCTCGGCGATAGACGAGCAGCGATCTTGAATTGCTCCAGAGCGCGGTCGTAATCCTGGTCCATCCAGTAAATGCACTGCCCAAGCGCAAAATGACCTTCTGCAAGATTTGGTTGCAGCCGAAGTGCAGTTTCCGCTTCGGTCCGGGCTTTCGTTTTCCAAATCTCGGTCGGCTGGTAATAACGGTAGATCTCGGCACAAACAGACGACAGCCGCGCGTGAGCGAGCGCAAAATTCGGATCAAGCTCGATTGCCTGAGTGTACAACTGTTCGGCGGTCTCGTAATCCTCCAGCAGCGCATCAGGATTTTGGGAGATTTGGTTCGCGCGCAGATAAAACACGTATGCATCGGCGTTTTGCGTCGGTTTGCTAGTGGCCCGCGCTTTTTCATCTTCGCTCAGCGTTGCCAGAAGGGTTTCGGCAATTTCTCCGGCTAGTTCTCCCTGCAATCCCAGCGAATCAACCAGAGTGCGGTCGTAACGATTTGCCCAAATTTGCCGATTATTTTGAACATCGATTAATTGTACATTCAGCACGACGCGATCGCCTTCTTTTCGGACACTGCCCTCGAGAATGTTCGCCACGCCGAGCTTCCGGCCGATGTTGCGCAGATTCTGCGTCGCGGCTTCGCGAAACCCCATCACGGAGGAACGACTGATGACTCTGAGCTCTTTGATCTTTGCCAGGCTCGTGAGGATATCGTCCTGAATTCCGTCTGCGAAAAATGCGTTATCCTTTTCCGGACTGAAATTCTCGAACGGCAACACCGCAATGCTTTTCTCTTCAGAAGGTGAGGCTGCTGGCGTTTGCCGGGAATAAAACCAAATGCTTAGACTCGCGGCAGCGCCTAAAAAGATGGCGGCTGCCATCGCAACATACGCGGTTCGAAATCTCGGAGGCGCCCTGATAGCAGCAGTTTTGGCAGCTTCTTCCGCCTGCGCGTGCTGAATCACTTTCGGCGATTCGGGATTCCCAAAGTCGTCGCCATAAAAATTTACGAGAAAAATCGGGACGCCGTGCTTTACCGCGCATTCCCCCAGGTCATGCAAATATGGAGTCCAGCGTCGCGATTCCAAATCCTCCGCGACTCTCTTGGACAAGAGGATGTGGCCGCCATCTCCGCAATCCATCACCCGGCGGGCCAGATTGATTCCAGCTCCTGCGACGTTTGTTCGATCGTTTACGTCGCGAACTTCGTTGATGGGCCCGCTGTGAATGCCCATCCGAAGCTTCAATTGAGGATATTCTTTTAGCCTTTTGCTAATCTCGATCGCGCACCGCACCGGGGTTTCGGGGCTATCAAAAAAAACCAACGCCATGCCGTCGCCCACTGGAAGACGGATCAATTTCCCGGCCTCTTTGGCGATACGGACCTGCTCTGTATCGCGCACAATTTCAGTCAGCTGTTCCTGAAACTGGCGCTGCTCATCTAGAAGCAGCATCGAGTAACCGACCAGGTCCATAAACAGAACGTGGCCAATCTGTAACTGGACCGAAGGCTGAGATTCAGCGGGCATACCTTTAACAGCAACAATATCTTGCGCGATTTTTCCGGCTTCCGAAATCCTATCTGCTTGAAAACATTGTCATCAAGCCTAACCAAAGATCAAAGGGACCCACACCGCAGCCGTCGATCTTGTGCTAAAGTTGGTCGAATGGCGTTTCATCTTGAGTCGAACTTCAAACCTCGTGGCGATCAGGGTCAGGCTATCGCAAAGCTGCTGAAAGCTGTCCAGGCAGGAAATCGCCATCAAACGCTGCTCGGCGTGACTGGCTCGGGCAAGACGTTCACCGTTGCCAATGTTGTCCAGGAGCTGAATCGACCCACTCTGGTCATATCGCACAACAAAACCCTGGCCGCGCAACTTTACTCCGAGTTCAAGCAATTCTTCCCGCGTAACGCAGTCGAATATTTCGTCAGCTACTTCGATTATTATCAACCGGAGGCGTATATCCCGCGCTCTGATACGTACATCGAGAAGGATTCGTCAATCAACGAAGAGATCGAGCGGCTGCGACTCTCGACTGCCAGCGCGTTGTTGTCGCGACGCGATGTGATCGTCGTGGCCAGCGTCTCGTGCATCTACGGAGTCACCTCCCCCGAAGATTATGCACAGATGTTGCTGACGCTGAAATACGGGCAGCACGTCAGCCGCGAGGCGGTGCTCAGTCGTTTGATCGACATGCTTTACGAGCGAAACGATGTCAATTTTGGGCGTGGCAGGTTCCGTGTACGCGGCGACGTGGTCGAGGTTTATCCCGCTAGCGCCGACGAGGAAGGAATCCGACTGGAATTTTTCGGTGACGAAATCGATGCAATCCGGCGGTTCGATCCCCTAACGGGTCATACGCACGAATCGCTCAATATCATCACATTTTTTCCGGCGAAACAGTTCGTGACCCCGGCGGACAAGCTGAATCGCGCGCTGCGCACCATTCGTGAGGAGCTTGAGCAACGCATCATCGAACTCGAATCGCACAACAAACTGCTGGAGGCGCAACGGCTGCGCATGCGCACGGAGTACGACTTGGAAATGTTGCAGGAAATGGGGTTCTGTAATGGGATTGAAAATTATTCGCGCCACCTGTCCGGGCGCGCACCCGGCTCGAGGCCCTACACAATAATCGATTTTTTTCCAGACGATTTCCTCACCGTCATCGATGAATCGCACGCCAGCATTCCACAGATCGGCGGGATGTACGAAGGCGATCGCTCCCGCAAGACCGTGCTCGTAAATTACGGCTTCCGTTTGCCGAGCGCGCTGGACAATCGCCCGCTCAATTTCGACGAGTTCATGAGGCTGACGAACCAGACTATTTACGTCAGTGCGACGCCGGCCGAGTTCGAAATCCAAAACAGCGCGGTCGGTAACAAAGGATACATCCCGCATCGCCGACAGCGAATTGGAGAAGCGGAAGTGGTGCCTTTTGTTTTGCCAGGAGGAAAACATCGAACACCCAACGCCCAACGCCCAACACCGAATTCAGCGGTGCCAATTTCCAGAACCGACGAACCGTCGGAAAGATTTGATGTGCACACGCCGGGCGCGCCGCTCATCGTCGAGCAGATCATTCGACCCACCGGACTTCTCGATCCGAAAATCACTATGAAGCCGCTTAAGGATCAGATCGACGAGACTATTGAACTGTGTCGTCAGCGCGTTGAAAAAGGCGAACGCGTTTTGATCACGACGCTCACCAAGCGAACGGCGGAAGATCTCGCTGATTATCTACGCGATGTCGGATTGAAGGTGCGTTATTTGCACAGCGACATCGACGCCATTGAGCGCGTGGAAATTTTGCGCGGATTACGCGCCGCAGATTTCGACATTCTCGTCGGAATCAATCTACTCCGCGAAGGGCTTGATCTTCCCGAGGTTTCGCTCGTCTGCATTTTGGATGCGGACAAGGAAGGCTTCTTGCGAAGCCAGACTTCGCTGATCCAGACCGCAGGTCGGGCCGCGCGCCACATTAATGGAGAAGTCGTACTTTTCGCGGACACAATCACGCAAAGCATGGAGGCACTCATTTCGATTTCGGAATATCGGCGCGAAAAGCAGATGGATTACAATGAAAAACACCGAATCACCCCGCAAACCGTCCGGCGCGCCGTGCAGGAAAGTCTGCACACGATTTTTCGCGGACGCGAAGTCGAGTCCTCGGTTATCCGCGAAGCGGGCGGCGATTTCAATTTGACTGAGCTTCTGCGCGAACTGGAGCAGGAAATGCAGGAGGCTTCCGCTAATCTCGAATTTGAGCGTGCCGCCCTTTTGCGCGATCAAATCATGGAAGTAAAGAGTGGCACCGGGCTGATAAAGATCGAACCCAGGCGGCGAGCAATAAAATATTCGTCCCGCAGCCGCGGGACTGGTCGCCGCCGCTCTCGGGTGTAGGTGAAAAGGTAGGGCGCGTCACTCCGTGCGCGCCGCTCTGCGAACGGCGTGCAGAGGACTGCCCGCCCTACCAATTCGTCGGTTGTGGTCGCTGAAATCTTGTAATCGATTCAAGCCATGCGATGAAATCGCCAATGCCGAAGGCCAAAACAAAAGCGGAAACCGCAAACATCCACGCCGTCATCGGATCGGACGAGGCTGAGGTGAAACGCGTGGCTGCAGAGTTGGCGCAGAAATTGGCACCAGAGCAAGCGGGTGATTTCGGTTTGGAAGTGATCGATGGCGCTGCCGATAATGCCGAGCAAGCCGCCGCGCGAATTCGATCGGCGATCGAGGCGCTGCAAACGTTGCCCTTCTTCGGCGGTGCGAAACTTGTGTGGCTGAAAAACGTGAACTTTCTGGGCGACGACCCAAAGGCGCGCTCCGCGGCGGTACAAGCTGCGCTGGAAGAATTGTCGGCGCAGATCGACAACGGTTTCGGTCTCGAGGTCACGCTTTTGATTAGCGCTACGGACGTGGACAAGCGGAGGTCGTTCTACAAGACACTAATCAAACGCGCGGAGTTGCAGGTTTTCGATCGGCTCGATTCCGGACGTGCCGGATGGGAAGAAGCAGCAAGTGAAATCGTTCGGCGACACGCGAAAAAGCGAAAACTCGAATTCAACGATGATGCGCTTGAGCTTTTCGTGTTGCTGACTGGCGGCGACACGCGGCAGATCGATAATGAACTGGAAAAGATCGACACGTATTGTAGCGCAGGGTTCCAGCCTGTGGGGCCAGTAGGCGTCTCGCCTGCTGAATCCAAACCGGCAGGCAAGATGCCCACAGCCAGGATGGCTGCGCCACGAGTCACTGTCGAGCTTGTTCGCGAGCTCGTACCACTTTCGCGAGCCGGCGTCATTTTTGAGTTAAGCAACGCACTGGCCGCGCGCGATCTTGAACTGGCTTTGACCCTCGTCCGACGCTTACTGGAGCAAGGCGAGAAAGCCATCGGCATCTTGCTGGCGGCGATCGCCCCGACCATTCGCAATCTTTTGCTGGCGAAAGATCTTATGGAGCAGCATGGGATCCGGCAATCTCATTCGCCCTTTCAGTTCATCGCTGCTATGAACCGGCTGCCGGCAAAAGCAACCGAGCATTTGCCTCGCAAGAAAGATGGCTCAGTTAACGCCTACAGCCTGGCAATTGCCGCGCAGCACGCGTATCACTTCGAGACCACCCAATTGGTTGAGGCGATGCGCGCTTGTCTCGAGGCAAACGTAAAACTTGTGACCACGCAGCTCGATCACGAATTGATTCTGACCGAAGTGGTAGTGAAATTGCTCGGACAAAACAATGTGGGCGGGTCGTCAGAGCCCCGACAGTCGCGGCACTAAGCTCGCTGCCGTTTCAAGCTGCTCCAGCTTCCATCTGTTTCCGTGCAATCGGCCCCACGTAAGGGATCTCCCAGCGGACGCCGGTGAATGCCTTCACCACCGTGACCACAAACAGTACAAAGAGGGCGAGGTTGATCAGCCACCAAACCAAGCCCCACAGGGGTCCGAAGAACCATCCAATCCCGGGGATGTGCCAAAACAATCCAGAAACAATTGCACAGCCGATATGAATCAATATCCAGCCAACGCCAAAAATGATCGACTGCATGGCGTAAAACCGAACAAAGCTGTCGTGTTTTTCCAAAATGTAAAAAACGACGCCGCCCACGAGTGGGATGCAGGCAATCGCCGCAGCCATGTTCGAGGGCAAACCCGTTGAGGTGGATTTCGGGCCCAGTTCGGGGCCTGGGCTTGGCGGAGGTGGAATAGGCACTTGGTCGGGCATGATCTACATACACAAAACGAAAAATGTCTTGTCAAGCAATCTCGCTTTTTCGACTCTTTTTTGCCTTTCGCTCCCTGCCCAAGGACAATATCATGCGCTGCTAACCCCCAAAATCCATGACCGAGAGTTCCCCTCCCCCTGTTGAGCGCTCCTTCACCCTCATCGAGTTGCTCGTTGTAGTGGCAACGATTAGCATCCTGGCCGCTCTTGCTGTTCCAGTCTTCAATAGCACTGTTGAGAGCGCGAAGGCAACAAAGGACATGAGCAACCTGCGTCAGCTCGGTCTTGCGCTACAGACTTATCTCAATGACAAGGATCAGATTCTGCCTGCTAGTGCCATCTGGCCGGGTACGACTACGACGCCTATGCTTTACCAGAAATACATTGCAACCCGAAGGGTTTTCCAGTCGCCCTTCGATAGGCGACCTCCTGCTGAAACCGACACTGCCCCGGTAAGCTACAGCATCAACCACAACATCTATCTCAAATTGGGAACGAATCCCAATGTGCTAAAAATTGTATCTCCTTCTTCAACATTTCTGATGGCGCCTAATTATTCGAATGCTCCGGGGGACCCTGCAAAAATTGCCTCATGGGGGACGAGCAACACCACAAACGCACCCGATTTACCGGTAGGTGGAGCCGGCGAAACACGTGGCACTCACTCCAACGGCAGACGGATTAATGTATTGTTCTGCGACTTGCACACAGAAAGCGTGGCTTTCGGTCCAAGCGGCACGGCTGGCACATTTCAAAATACCGCGACCCATTGGGATCCGACGCAATAGAAAAACGGGGCTTCAGCACGGCTATAACTCTTGGTGAGCAGCGTTATCGTGTGCTCGTAGGCGAGGGTTTGCTTGATCAAGTTGGGGCGCGTGTGCGCCAGCATCTCGCCCGCGAAACGTGCGCAATCATTTCCGATAGCAATGTCGCGCCGTTGTTTGCGAATCGCGTCAAGAAAAGTTTAAAATCAGCGGGCTTTCAGCCGACCCTGATCACGATCCGAGCTGGCGAGAGATTCAAGATGCTCACGCAGGTGGGCGTGATTTGCGATCAAATGATCGCTGCCGGGCTTGATCGGCAATCATTCGTTATCGGTTTGGGCGGCGGAATGATTGGCGATATTTCGGGATTCGTAGCGGCAATTTATCACCGCGGAATTCCGCATATCCAGATTCCCACGACGCTGCTGGCCATGGTGGACAGCTCGATCGGTGGAAAAACTGGAGGGAACACGCGCGACGGGAAAAATTTAATCGGCGCGATTCATCATCCGTTCCTGGTGATTGATGATGTCGATGTCTTGAGAACGCTACCGCGACGCGAGTTTAATCAAGGGTTCGCCGAAATCATCAAGCACGCCGTGATCGCCGATGCGAAAATGTTCCGGACGCTTCAATCTTGGAAGGCAGGCGACCCGCCTTCGCTCGGCTCCGGCGTGGCAGGCGCGCCTGCCCTACAACGGCTGATCAAGCGAAATATCCAGATCAAATCCAGAATCGTCGCCAAAGATGAGCGCGACAAAACTGGCGAGCGCGCTCTTCTCAATTTCGGTCACACGATTGGTCACGCGATCGAGCGCGCAGGAGATTATCGCCGGTTTCTTCACGGCGAAGCGCTGAGCCTTGGAATTGTGGCCGCGTGCGCCATTTCCATTAAAAAGGCTGGATTGTCGCCGGATCAACGAGATTCAATTGTCAATCTTCTCCGGCGATTCCAGCTACCCACAAGGTTGCCGAGGAATTTCCTGCGCAAGAAGATCCTCGAGGCAGTAAAGTTCGATAAGAAATTCGAAGCCGGAAAAGTTCGCTTCATCGTAACGCCGCAAATCGGTACGGCGCACGTCTCTAGCGACGTGACGATGAAAGATGTTCGCGAAGCGATCGAGGGATTGTGAATGCAGTCTTCGATCGAAGCCGCTTGGGCTTCGCTCAGAGCAGGCTGTGCCAGGGCGCCGCGGCGACCGCTCCGGCAGGCCATTTGAATTCGTGGTTGGGATGGCATTTG
>WNFR01004990.1_pt1 | contig 13596 bp, 13 predicted proteins | sample 5400221 | NCBI WGS metagenome assembly WNFR01 (sample SAMN13153357, study PRJNA577476) | soil metagenome | isolation source: 40 cm soil under Madrone tree | place: USA:California | collected 2016-06-14
ATTCAAAAATGTTCTCCCGGAGTCCGAACGGACGATGGGTCATCTATGAACGGCGTGGTTTTCCATGCTTGATCGATACGACAACCTCCACTGAAGAATTGCTCGCGTGGTCGCCTGCTTATAATCGCAACTCAGAACTGCCGCCCTGGATATTCAGTGGCAATAGCCCGATTGAACAAAATGACGCTCTCTGGCATCCGACCAAGGAGGCTACAGCTCTGAGTGTTTCGATCAGTCGCCGCGCTACGAGTGTTTGGATTTGGGAACACAAACACGGTGTTCAGAAACTAACGCATTCCGAAATGATCAAATTGCTTCAGCCAAACGGAAAAACCGACGAACCAAATCCAATCACGGCTGAGTTCAAGGAATGGAAAGGTGACGATCTTCTCGTTTCGGTGAGCTGGGGATTTGAAGACGAAGGTAGTGCCACGATCGCTTGGAATGTCGCGAACCACCGGTGGCGCGTCGTTTCGCGCGAGAAACAGAAACCGTCTGATTGAAAGCCTCTGGTTTACCGACGACGAAATAGTTAGAATATTTTGGTGAAGCTGTCCCCCTCAAAAATCGCTGTTCTTTCGATTATCGCTGCACTCATGACGGCGAATGTAATGACAGTAGCAGACTCAATTCGCGTTAACGGTGTTCCAGTCTACGGAAATTTACGGGCAGTCACGTGTGCCGATATCCGAGAAGCAATTGATGAATCTACAGACAAGATGATCCCGTCCGATCCGAAAAAGCTACGCGCGCTCGAGGTGATTAGCCGTAACGAAATGCACGCTTATCTCCCCGAACGCGAGATGGGCTGGATACCTGTCCGTCTGATGACAAAAGTTGAACTGAACGGTCGGGAGCACCCTGCGTGGTCATACGGATGGTTTGGCATTCATGACGTTCCAGAACAGCTGCTTCTTATCCGAAAGGCCGAACACGTTTACATTTTTCCAATTCCCGCCGGTTCAAAATCACCTCATCGAGACAATAAGCATCTGAGATTGCTCCCACTAGACGTTCAGCGCGAGTTGGTACAATTGCTCGGGGATCAGAAAGATTGGTTTAGCGGTTCGTATGGCGGCTCCTTTTCGATAGGCCCGGAGCCGAGAGATATTGGGTTTGTATTCAAGCGCGGCGATCATGAACTCGTAATGCTCTTTAGTGCCGGCAAGTTCATGAAGGGCACATTTGATGGAGCGCATACTGGCGGATTATTGGAAGAACGCTCAAACGTGGTCGAACGATTTGATCGATGGAAGCGCCGTTACGCGCAACCGGAATTGGGCGTGAAATAAATCTAACCGCCCACCGCTTGATAATGGCGCAGGCCCCGGTGCCACATCATTCGCGCGATTGACCAGGTGAGAAAGAGCCAGCCGGTTTGGATGGCGAGGGCTTGCCAGAGTTCGGCGCCTTTTAATCGCTCGAGAAAAATCGCAACCGGACAAAACAGTTCGTAATAGAACGGCATCCATTTCAATGCCGCCTGAATTCCGGCCGGCATGATGTCGATCGGGAACATTTGGCCGCCGAGGAAATATTCGAACGAATAAACGATGAACACGATGGTGGTGATCTCCAAAATCCAGAACGCCATCATTGCGAGCGAATAGGTGATGAAGAATTGGATGAACGCCGCCATCAACGTCGAGACGATCGCGAGCACGTAAATCAGCGGATCGTGGGGGAGCACAACGTAATTGTGGAAATAGAGAAAGATGAGCGCGATCGGAGGCAGGGTAACGAAGGTGTAAACGAGCCGGCCGCTGCAAAAAATACTGAACCGATAAGCCAGATAACTCATCGGCTTGGTCAGGAGCGCGTTGATCTGGCCTTCGCGAATGTCGGCTGCGATTTGCCATTCGTCCTCGGTCGGCGTGACCAGATTGCTGACAAGGATTATGAGCAGGTAATAGTAGATCATCGAGCCGTAGTCGTAGCCGTGCACACCGCTGCCGCGCTCTTTGAAAACGGCGTTCCAAAGAAACACCGTGCCGGCGAGTGGGATCAATCCGAACGCGGCGCGCAGAAAATAATTCCAGCGATAAACAAATGTGTTCTGGAGCCCAATGTTGAAAACCGAAGCGTACTTGGCGACGCGCGCGTTCATTGAACCACTCCCATCTTGTGCAGTTGTCGATCTTGCCACGGCCGCATGAACAGGAGCGCGCAGACCGCGCCGATCAGGCACATGAACATGTCTTCCTGCGTGTCCCAAACGTCGCCCTGAGTTCCGAGAAATTCCGTTGATGCCGCGCCGCCAATCAGCGCGCTCCACCATTCGATGAATTCGTAAGTCGCGCTGATCGCCATGCAAATGCAAATGATGAGAAACGGTTGCCAGCGTTTGCGATTGAGAACGTTGAGCCGAATGAACATTTCGCGCGCGATCATCGCCGGCACGAAGCCCTGCGCGAAATGGCCGAGCCGATCGTAGTGATTGCGGCTCCAGTGAAAAACTTCCTTCAGCCAATTGAAGAACGGCTCGTGCGCGTAGGTCCAATGCCCGCCGACGCACAAGATCGAGATATGGATCGCGATCAATGTGTAGACGAGCGTGGTGAATTGAAATCGCCGATAGGTCGCGGCGAGAATGATCAGGCCTCCTATTCCGGGAAAGACCTCGAGCCACCAAGTCAGGCGATCATGCGGATTGATTCCCGACCATGCGAAAATGATTGCGACACCGATTAATAACGCGATATGCGCTCTTTTCATTTTGTTGAAGCCGCGAGCTCAACCGCCAGATTGATTGCGGCGATCATGCTGTCGGCCTTGGCGATTCCTTTGCCGGCGATTTCAAACGCGGTGCCATGATCGGGACTGGTGCGCGGAAACGGCAAACCGAGCGTTGTGTTCACGCCGCTATGAAACGCGTGAAGCTTTATCGGAATCAATCCTTGATCGTGATACATGCAGAGCACTGCATCGAATTCGCCAACGACCGCGCGATGGAAAATTGTGTCGGGCGAATGCGGACCGGAGAATGTGAGTGACGAGTGAGTCCGAGCCGGACTGGTCTTTGTGACATGTGACGAGTTCAACTCTTGAATCGCGGGCGCGATTATCGAGGTTTCTTCGCGGCCGATCTTTCCCGATTCGCCGGCGTGCGGGTTTAATCCGCAGACTGCGATTCGAACTTGAATGCATTTTGCATTCAAGTTTTGATTCGTGTTGCGGCGTTCCAAAAAATCGGCGAGCAATAGACCAACTCTGACAATTTCAGATTGTTTGAGCGCGCCCGGAACTCTCGCGAACGGAATGTGCGAAGTCACCAGCGCGACCGTTAGTTTGCCGCCGGTCAGGCACATCGCGAAATTTTTCACGCCACAGCGTTCGGCGAAAAATTCGGTTTGCCCTGGAAATTTGAATCCCGCTTCGTACATCCGCGCTTTGTGAATTGGTCCAGTGACGACGGCGTTCAATTCACCGCGGCGCGCGCGAGTGACTGCTTCCTCAAGCGCGGCCGCCGCCGCCCGCGCAGTTTCGATCGACGGCGCGCCCAGTTTACAATCCGGTTGTCGGCCAATCACGATGTACTCAGCCGCGTCCGGAATTTTCTTGAACTTCAGCGCCAGATCGACAATTTCCGGTCCGATGCCGGCGCAATCACCGAGCGTGATTCCGATCTGACGCTTCTTGCTCATTCGAGCAAGAGTAAGAGCACGAGCAAGATTAAGAGCAAGAGAAGTTGTCGATCTTGTCGATCAACAACTTAGAAAGTCTTGATGTAGGCCTTCGAGCGCAGACTGGCGATCCACTTTTCCTGAAGTTGCTGCGCTTCGTCGCGGATCAGTTTCTTTTCGATATCAGGCCGGGCGTCGGCGAGCGATTTGGTTTGGCCGCCATGTTTGTCATCGACTTTGAGAATGTAGTAGTTGCCGCTGAACTCGACGATGTTGCTGATTTTGCCCGGCTCGACGTCGAAGGCGGCTTTCTCGAGCGGCCCGGCCAGCGTCTTGCGATCGATCCAGCCCCAGTCCCCGCCGTTTTCGCGCGTACTGTCTTCGGAATAAAGTTGAGCCATGCGGTCGAACTCGGCGCCGTTCACGAGCTTGGTGAAAATTTCCTCGGCCATTGCGCGTTGGGCGGCAGCTTCGCCGTCACTGGCGTGGCTCGGGATCATGATCAGGCGCAACTTGACCTGTTCCCTGTTCGTGAACTCGTCGCGGTGCGCCTTGTAATATTCTTCCACCTTCGCGGGCGAGGCGATGAGATCGAACTTCACATTCTTGGCGCGCATCGCCTGCACGATCATTTTTTCCGTCTCCATCTTCTTGAACTCGCCCATGGTATAGTTCTGGGCTTCGAGCGTCTTGATGAAGGTGTTCCGGTCGCCGCCGAAATCCGTCCGGATGATGTCGTGCATTCGATCCTCCACAAAGTGGTCAGGCACCTGGAAGTTTTCCTTTTTGAACGCCTGGATGATCAGTTGGCGATCGACCAGGTCCCGGAGAGCGGCTTCGCGCGTTTCTTTGATTCTCTTCACCAGCTCTTCGCCGTTATATTGCGCGCGGAGCAGTTTCTCCCGCGGACCGACCAGGCCGCGCACTTGCGAATAGGTGATCACGTCCCCGTTGACGACTGCGGCGACGCCATCGACAACTTCAGGCTCTGTTTGCGCGGCCGACGCCACGCCGCCGATCAAGCCGACTGCAATCAGTCCGATAAAGATTGGGCGCATCATTTAAATTTTCTTGTTAATTCCAGGACCTCGCCGAGGTGCGGGGGCTTGCCAACTAAACGAGGGAATTTGCCTTCGACAAGTATAAATTCACCGCGCCGGGTCAGCATCAGTTTTCGCTCCTTAACTTCAACGCGTCCAATGCCTGCCTTGGCCGCAGCCAATTTGATCTCCGCCAAGAGGAAGAGGTTCTCAACCGCAGGCGGAAACTTGCCGAACCGGTCGCGCCATTCTTTCCGGACGCGATCGAGTTGTTCGCGCGTGCTAATCTCGGCGACTTCGCGGTAGGCTTTAATTCGCAGCGCCGTTTCGCTGATGTAACTCGCGGGAACGAAGGCGGGGATGCGTTGCTCCGGTCCAACCTGCGCGAACTCGGCCTCGTTCGTGGCGACGAAATCGATGCGTAGATCGACATCGAGCCGCGGGAGAAATTTTCGACCTTTGAGCTGCGCGACCGCCTGTTTGAGCAACTGACAATACAAATCGAAGCCGATCGCTATAATGTGACCGCTTTGCGCAGTGCCGAGAATGCTGCCGGCACCGCGGATCTCGAGATCGCGCATGGCGATGCGGAATCCGGCGCCGAGCGAGCTGTATTGTTTGATCGCGTTGATGCGCTTGCGCGCGGCGCCAATCGTCATCATCTCGCGCGGCAGCAGGAGATACGCGTAAGCTTTGTGCTCGGCGCGACCGACGCGGCCGCGGAGTTGGTAGAGATCGGCGAGACCGAAGCGGTCGGCCCGGTCGATGATGATTGTGTTCGCGTTAGGAATGTCGAGGCCGCTCTCGATGATGGTGGTGCAAACAAGCACGTCGATTTTTCCGGCGACGAAACGCGCCATGATTTCCTCGAGCTCGTCCGAATTCATCTGGCCGTGCGCAATCTCCACGCGCGCGTCCGGGACAAGATCGATAACCTTGTCACGCACCCGCTCGATGGACTGGACGCGATTGTGCAAAAAATAAACCTGGCCCTGGCGCTCGAGCTCACGCCTGATCGCGTCGCGAATGATCCGCTCATCGTAACCGCAGACAATCGTTTCGACCGGCAAGCGGTTGAGCGGCGGCGTTTCGATTGTGCTCATGTCTTTCACGCCGACGAGCGACAGATAGAGGGTGCGCGGAATCGGCGTGGCCGAAAGCGTCAGAACGTCCACAAGTTTGAAGAGCTCTTTGAATTTTTCTTTGTGCAAAACGCCGAACCGCTGTTCCTCGTCGATGATGACGAGGCCGAGATCTTTGAAGACGACATCGCCGGAAATCAGCCGATGCGTCCCGATCACGATGTCGACGCCGCCTTGCCGCAGTAGTTCGAGAATTTTTTTCTGCTCACCGTGCGATCGAAATCGACTGAGCATTTCGATCCGCACCGGATAATCGAGCATGCGCTGCCGAAAAACTTCGAAGTGTTGTTGTGCGAGCACGGTCGTCGGCGCGAGCGCGGCGACTTGCCTGCCGTCCATCACCGCTTTGAACGCCGCGCGAATCGCCACTTCGGTTTTGCCGAAGCCGACGTCGCCGCAAATGAGTCGGTCCATCGGCCGCGGGCGTTCCATGTCGATCTTCGCGTCGATGATCGCTTTCATTTGATCGGGCGTTTCGCGAAACGGGAACGAATGTTCGAACTCGAGCTGCCATTTCGTGTCCGGACCGAAGGCGTGGCCGGGAACCGTTTCGCGCTCGGCCTGAACGACCAGCATTTTGCCGGCATAATCAAAAATGGACGCCGCGGCCGCTGTTTTGGCGCGAGCCCATTTTGCATCGGCGAGCGAGCTGAGCTGCGGCGAACGTTTGCCGACGCCGACGTAACGGGAAACCAGATACGCTTGCTCGAGCGGGACATAGAGCTTCGCTTCATCGGCGAATTCGAGTGCGAGGACATCCTGCGCGGTCCGAGCCGGACTGGCACTTGTTTCTGTCGTCGAGATTGGAATGCGAGTTAATCCGGCAAACCGCGCGACTCCGTGTTCGAGATGAACGACGAGATCGTCCTCGTTCAGTTCGCTAAAATCGATTTGGGCTCGATGACGCTCGCCATGATAAAGCCGGCGGCGCGCGTGGGGCGCGAAACGCCCGAACAATTCCGCCGCCGAAAGGACGACGAGATTGGCCGGCGGAAAACAAAACCCGCGCGCGAGCGTGCCTAGGACAAGATCGACATCTTGCAACGCGTCAGCGCTAATCAATTCCCGAAAGCGCTCGATTTCGCCTTCAGTTTGAAAGTAGACGACGATCCGCGCTTTGTTGCTCTTCCATTCTTCTAGGCGCTTGATGAATTGGTCGCGCTTGGCTTCGGCGAGGAGAAAATCGCCGACTGCGAATTCGCCGATGTCGCAATCCTGAAACGCGCCGCTGAAATCCTCAGGGCCTTCTTCGATCCAACCTTCGCTGATTTGGATTCGCGCAGTCGAGTTCTGTTCGGGTTCAAGATCGAAGGTCAAATCATCTTTGCCGATGTAGTCGCGAACAAAACCGCCCTTGTCTCCAGCCGCGCCGAGGAGGATGTCGATCTTGCGCAGATCGCGGACGGAAGTCTGCGTGTCGATGTCGAACTCGCGCAGCGATTCAACGTTGTCGCCAAAATACTCGACACGCGTCGGCAGCGGCGCTTGCCAGGAATAAAGATCGACAATGCCGCCGCGAACGGCGAATTGGCCGCGCGTCGTCACTTGCGCGGCGCGCTCGTAACCGGCGCCGCTTAATTTCTCCAGCAGTTGTTCCATCGTGGAGCTTGCGCCGCGTTTCAGCGTCAATGTCGCTGATCGAACGGCGCCACGTTTTGGGGCCGGTTGATCGAGGCTCGCACGCGTCGTGACAATAACGTGCGGCCCAGATTCGGTGTCGATCTTACCGAGCAGGGCGAGACGTTCGGCCGCAATTTCTGGATCCGGCAAAACGTTTTCGACCGCGGCGAACTCGGCTTCCGGAAGAAACTGCGCATCTGGAATCCAGTTTTGGAGAGTTTCGTAAGTCGAATCTTGGGCGCGGACGCTTGAGCACAAAACCCAGACCGTTTTCTTGGCCCGGTGCGCGATCACCGCGGCGAGGAGGGCCTGCGCGGGTTCGATGACGTGGGAAAATTTTACCGGGCCCCGCGGTTTTACGATTGCATCAACCTTGGCCGCGATTGGCGCCGCTTGCGCAACGCGCTCAAGTAATAATGCGGCGAAGTTCTTTTCCACTGCGAACCGTCGTCGAAATTTAGCGACGGTTCAAAAACGGATCGCTAGTTGGAAATCGTGACGGGAGTGCCAACCGACACCGATTTGAAGAAATTTTCGGCCATGAATTCCGGCATTCGAATACAACCGTGCGAGGCCGGATAACCGGGCAAATATCCCGCGTGCAATCCGAACCCCGGCGCGATCTGCATGTAATACGGCATCGACGCGCCTTTGAAATGTGTTCCCGGCGGTTTCGGATCACTAACTGCGACATTTGGCTTCACGACTTGATTGTTACTGTCGACAAAGTCGCCATACATGCTGGACGCGTGGCCTTTGTCCTTGCTAATGACGGAGAAACGACCGACGGGCGTGTTTTTTCCTTCGCGTCCGGTAGATAGCTGTGAAATACCAACAAGCATTCCGTTCTTGTAAAAATAGGCGCGTTGCTCCTTGATACTGATCTTTACCGTCGGTTTCCCGCCGATGTGGTCGCCATCCCAGTAAGAGATATTGTCGACGGGAGCACTGGAGGTTGGCTGGTTGCCATAAATTCCGCCCAAGTACTGGGTTTGCCCGGAGTAGCGGACGTCCTCTCCACAGCCTGTGAGGAAGAGAACGGATGTGGCGGCGAGGATCGAGAGGGAGAAATAAAATGGCGAACGCATAAAAAATTTTCGGTCGAACCCTCTACCGGCGGTGTGGGCAAAGTCAAGGGAGGCAGCGGCGCAATTTCACGGCGGTGCGCGGCTTGAATTGTGCTTTTGCTTACGCAGACTTTCGCGGGCTCAATCCCGCCATGCCGACCTACGAATATCACTGCCAAAAATGCGACAAGAACTTCGAAGCGTTTCAATCGATGCGCGATAAAGCGTTCACCGAATGCCCGAAAGAACTTTGCCGGCTGCCGAAATGGGGCCATGGCAAAGTGAAGCGTCTGCTCGGGACCGGCGCGGGAATTATTTTCAAGGGTTCGGGGTTCTACGTCACCGATTATCGGAGCAAGGCCTACCGGGAGGCGGCTAAGAAAGAGTCGCCATCGAGCGCAACCGCAATGGGTGAGAAGTCCTCAGGGGGCAAGGCGCAGGAACCATCGACATCCTCTTCTTCAACCAAACCGAAAAAGGAATCGGCTTCATGAGCACTGCAACCACGACCAAACTGATTTGCGCGGAATGCCGGCACGAGAACGAAGCCGAGCGCATTTATTGTCACAATTGCGGCGAGCGGCTCGACCGCTCCGCCGCCGCCACAAAAAAGAAAGTCGACGACGCGGCGGAAGCGCGACGGCATCTGCAGAAGATGCTTCAGGGGCCGAGTCGAACGCGTCAGAATCTTTTCACTGCGTCCAAGTTGATGCTGGCCGCGGCGGCAACCGCCGGTGTGCTCCAAATGTTCTTGCCGCCGGAGTTCCCGCCCGCCGTGAAAACAACCGCGCCGGTGCAGCTCGACATCGAGCTCGAGAACGCGAGTTACAAACCGGCCGTGCTCAACTTTTCGCAGCAAGACATTAACGCGTATCTGACGTATCGCCTGGCCACTAAAAAGAAAGCGTTGAATAAGCCGTTCTTGAACTTCGAACGCGCCGCGGTCGTATTTAAAGAAGGCCGTTTTATGATCGGGTGGGAGCGCTCGCTCTTCGGTTATTCAATTTACAGTCGCGCGTCTTATCGCGTCGATCTGACCAAAGGAAAAATGTCTGTGGTAAATGACGGCGGCTGGATCGGTCAGCTTCCCATTCACCCGGCGCTGATGAAATACACCGACATCATCTTTGCCGATTTGTGGAAAGCGCTGGACCGCGAGCGCAGACTGGTCTCGAAAATGACCACGGTGGAATTTCACGACGGTAGCGTCACGCTCGCATCGGCTGGTCATTCCAATTAAGAAATTGGCCGGGGACCCGCATCTGAGCGGATCCGCCGGTCAACCAACCAATCATCAATTCGTTTATTTTTGTTTAGTAGCGAAGACCCATGCTTCGCAGGAGCGATCCGCTGACCGCGCCGTCAATGCGCAGGCCGTGGTCGCGTTCGTAGCGTTCAATCGCGTAACGAGTGCGCGGTCCCATCGCTCCGTCGATCGCGCCGCGGTAATAACCGGCTCGCGCGAGTCGAGCTTGGACCTGCGCTACGACTGAACCGCTTGCGTACGTTCCGTATGCTGGATGGCTGTTGTAGTAGTAGCCGTAGCTGTAGTCATACGGATAGTACCCGAAGCTGAAACCGGAGTACGGGTAATAGCCGTAGCCATACGACGGATAGCCGTAAGAGGAATAGTACGGATAACCGTAGCTATACGAGCGGTAACCGTACGTTCGATACGGATAGCTGCTGCGCGTTACAACTCGGTTTCGCGTTCCGACCGTGGCCGAGTTTCCACCCGTCGCGAATCGCTGTCGGGTCTGAACCGCGCCAGCGCTTCCACCGACGCGCGTTGTTGTTGTCACTGCTGTAGGCTTAGTCGCTCGCGCGTGAGATTTTGCGCGAGCCTGGTCATGCCCTTGGGCTGCAATCGCTGCCGAGCCCATCAACATAGTCCCTGTAACCAAGCTCAATGTTATGCGTTTTATATTCATAAGCCTGTTCATTTGGTTCTAAAGATTGGACGTAATGAACGCCTCAGGGTTTCACTTTTTTTAAAGGAAAAATCGATCGACGATGATGCTCGCCACCGTCGACTGTGGTCGACTAGTCTGACCTTCGCTTGTGAATATTCCGCCGAAGCGAACGCTTTTTGCAGCGATCGCGGCAGTTTTGATCACCGGATCCAATATCAGTGGCTGGGAGCTGCCGGAGCGCAGCGTGAGCCCGTCGGGTCAGTTTATCGTTTACGGCGCCGACACCAGGTCTCGAGGGGCGGTTTCCGATCTCGCCGAGCGGACGAAGGAAAATTTACTCGGGGTCTTGCGTCGTCACGATGATTGGAAAATTCCCATCGTCATCAATTTGCAGGCACGTGCTGCGAATTTGCCTGAGCTTCGGCCGACGCAACTCGAATTGGGTCAAACGGAAGCAGGTATGAAGCTGCAGCTCGACCTCGTGATTGAGCCAAAGCTCAATGCGGAGTCGATCGAGCGTGAGCTCGCGCGGGTCATTCTTTTGGAAATGATTTATCGCAAACCAGCCGGAGCTCGGTCCGGAGACGCGTATGTCCGTCCGCCAAACTGGCTGGTGGAAGGTTTACTCATGTCAGCGCCGAACCGCGACCGCGCGATAGTAGCCGCCGCTCTCGATGCGACTGAACACGTTCCTTCTCTGGATGAATTTCTTCAGCAACGCGCGGAGACGCTCGATTCCGCCGCGAGAGAACTCTACCGCGCCTATTCATACGGCCTTCTCCGATTGTTGCTCGAGCGTCGAGACGGGCGCTTGCTAGTCGGCCGTTACATCGACAACCTATCGCTTGCCTCGAACGATCCGCTGGCTGATTTGCGTGCAGCGTTTCCAGAGGTGCGCGACTGGGATCGACTTTGGCAGGCTGCGATCTCCAATCGAAAACTGTCATCAAAAGGCGAAGGACTGCTGAGTTTTGTGCAGACGGACTCGAAGTTGAATGAAATCCTTCGCGTGACCTTTCCGCCGGCCGACGGACGCGATACTTTCATGTCGCTCGAACAGCTTTCGCGCGTCACGCCCAATTCACAGCAGCGTCAAGCGTTACAGAAGCTCAGCCAGCCCTTGTTGATCTTAGCGACACAAGCGAACCCGGTGCTGCGTCCGATCGTTGAAAGTTATCAGCGGATTGCTGATCAGCTTGCGCTTGGGAAAAACCACCGCGTCGCGCCACGTTTAGCCGAACTGAAGTCGTTACACGAAAAGGTGTCGGCGCGAATGAGCGAAATTGACGATTACATGAATTGGTTCGAAGCAGCAAAAATGGAAAGACCAAGCGGGCTGTTCGAACGCGAGGCGAATCCGGCGCGCGAGATTGGAACGGCGAAGCGAAAGGACGCCCTTTCGGTTTATCTCGACGCGATGGAACTGGAATTTTGACTGGGTTTGGGTGGCAAATTTTTTTTAACAAAATAGTTGACTGGTCGGTCTAGTTGGCTTAAACGACACCTATGCCTAGAGTCAGTGATATGAAGGAACGCCTGATGGAGGCGGCAATGGACCTCATGTGGCGAAATAGCTACGGCACCACTTCTGTGGACGCGATTTGTGAGCGCGCGGCTGCTAAGAAGGGGAGTTTTTATTATTTCTTCAAGTCTAAGTCTGCATTGGCCTCAGCCGCTTTGGAAGCGGAGTGGAATAAGAAAAAGACGGATATGGATGCGATTTTTTCGCCGACCGTTCCGCCGCTAGAGCGATTCGATCGCTACTTCGATTTCGTTCACGATCGACTCGCCGAGGTCCAGCAGAAGTGCGGCTCTATCCTGGGATGTCCTTTCATTAACGTGGGCAGCGAGGTTAGCACCCAAGATCAGATTGTCCGCGAGACGATCGACCGAATCATGGATCGCAAAATGAACTATTTTATCTCGGCGGTTCGCGATGCTGCGGCGCAACGATTGATAGAGGCGCCGGATCCGGAAGCGAAGGCGCGCGCTTTGTTCGCCTGTTATCAAGGCACGATGGCACAGGCGCGGATCCAGAACGACGTCGAATTACTGCGCGAGTTTAAGGAAGTGGCCAAGGATGTTTTGGGCGTGAAACACGCGCGAACTGTCTCCAGATAATTTTTTGCCAATTTTATAGACGACCAGTCAAATATAAACCCACTGAAACCGGAAAAATTCAACTCCATGAAAACTGATCAGCAGCCAGATCCAACCAGAACAGTTTTCCTCCAGACGGTCGGGATTGCCCTTGGCAATCTGAAACAACAACTTCAACTCGACTACGAACGCGCTTATCCCGAGTTGCGCGAAGTCATCCATCTTGTGCTCGATGAGGAAGAGTCGCGCGCTTGGGACTTAACTTTGTTTCCGCACCTGCTTCTTCCCGATTTAGTCGAAGCGCACGTCGCGAGATTGAATTTGAGACCTGTTGAAACGAAACATGCGGACATCTTTGCGCCGCATCACTTCGACGAGATTGAAACTCACCACCCGGCTTACGCTTTGTGCGGCTAGCCAATAACGAAAGGCAACCTACGAAACACACACAATGAACAACAACAAAGCATTCGAAGGCAAAGTTGCACTGGTGACCGGGGGAACTTCCGGCATCGGCAAAGCGACGGCGATCGAGTTCGCGCGCGCAGGCGCGAAAGTAGTTTTGAGCGGTCGCCGCGAAAAAGAGGGCGCGCAAGTTGTCTCCGAAATCAAAAAACTTGGCGGCGAGGCGGCATTCGTCCGCGCCGATGTCGCGAAAGACGCGGACGTTCAAGCGATGGTCAAGTTCGCAGTCGAGAAATTCGGCAGGATCGACATCGCGTTTAATAACGCCGGCGTGGAATGGAAAGGTCCGCTCGATCAAGCGACTGAGGCCGAGTATCGGCGCGTTTTCGACATCAACGTGTGGGGCGTTCTCAATTCGATGCGCCACGAAATTCCAGCGATGCTCAAGAACGGTGGTGGCGCAATCGTCAATACCTCGAGCGTGGCCGGGCACGTTGGCATTGGTGAGGTGAGCATCTACATCGCGTCCAAGCATGCGGTCGAAGGCTTGACCAAGGCTCTCGCGCTGGAGTTCGCCAAACAAAATATCCGTATTAACGCAGTGGCCCCCGGCGGTGTGGCAACCGAGATGGCCGATCGCTTTGCCGGAAAAGAAGGCGAGATGCGCGATTACCTCACGTCTCTTC
>WNFR01006309.1_pt1 | contig 13596 bp, 15 predicted proteins | sample 5400221 | NCBI WGS metagenome assembly WNFR01 (sample SAMN13153357, study PRJNA577476) | soil metagenome | isolation source: 40 cm soil under Madrone tree | place: USA:California | collected 2016-06-14
CATCCTTGCAGAAGTGGGCGACAGCACAGTGATCGTTCCGGGACACGGGCCGATCGGGAATCGTGCTCAGCTCGTCGAGTTCAGGGATATGCTGGTGGCGATTCGCGACAAGGTCGCCGCGCTAAAGAAGCATGGCAAGCTCGCCGAGGTCGTGGCAGCCAAGCCAACGGGTGCCTACGACGCGAAATACGGGAACTTCGTGATCGATCCCGATCTGTTCACGAGGATCGTCTACGACGGCCTGAAGTGAACGTGATTCGCGAGAAGGGGTGCCGCGGCCGACTTCGCGACATCCGGAGTAAGGGTATGGGCGAGCGTCTGCTCGATGAGGCGCTGGAAGAGACCTTCCCAGCCAGCGACCCAATCACCCCTGCGATCAAGCCGCGATGATGCCGCTGGACCGGATCACTATTGCGCGATCATCAATCCATCCAACGAGATTGGAGGCGGCAAATGGATCGGCAACCGGAAGCCAGGCAGAGAGCCCCGCTGGGCGACTATCTGGCTGCCGAGCGCACCCTTCTGGCGTGGATTCGCACGGGTCTGGCCTTGATGGGCTTTGGATTCGTCGTGGCGCGGTTCGGGCTCTTTGTTCAAGAGCTTCAGGTCACCCAGCATATTCCCTCGCCACGGTCGTACGGGTTGTCGTTGTGGTTCGGCACGGCGCTGATCGTGCTTGGAGTGGTCGTCGATATTCTTGCCGGATGGCACCACGCCCGATTGGTTCGGGAGCTGGGCCGCAGCGCGACGGCAAAGTCTCATTCGTCCACCCCGGCTGTCGTGATTGCCTTCTTGTTGGCGTTGGTCGGGCTCGCCATGGCGCTCTATCTGGTGTCGATCCGTGGTTCCACGCCCTCGCAACTTACAAGCAAAGGGGAGAGCTCCATGACACCCAATAGAGACAGCGGGATCATCGACATACCCAGCAATCACTCAGTGGACGAGACGGTCGAGAAGCTCAAGAGGATCCTCGAAGCGAAGGGCGTTACCTTGTTCGCGCTGGTCGACCACAGTGGAGAAGCGGAGAAAGTGGGCATGACGATGCGTCCCACCAAGCTGCTGATCGTCGGGAACCCGAAGGCAGGCACTCCCGTGATGTTGGCAGCCCCCAGGAGTGCCATCGACCTGCCTCTGAAGATGTTGGTCTGGGAGGACGCGCACGGAAAGGCGTGGGTTACCTACAACAGCGCATCATATTTGCAGGAGCGGCACGGCCTGCCGACGGAGCTGCTGCAAAACCTCGGAGTAGTGGCAACATTGGCCAGCAAGGCGGCCGAATAGTCAAATGGGGTCTTCCTGCTTTAGTGTGGGTAAAGATCCAGTGCCCCGCAGTGGAAGTAGAGCGCGGTCTTGAAGTTCTCGCGGTTGCGGAAGCCGCGGGCGGTGTACTTGATCCACTGGATCTTCGCGTTGAGGCCACAGCTCCCCGTCGTGTCGGCGCTTCGCCATGCGCCGCTCATACCAGCTCGCGCAAACGACGCTCCACCGCGGGAGCTCGTGTTGCCTACGGCGACCGCTATCGCCCGTCGCCGCTCTCCTCTAAAGGGACGATGTGGGAGCTCGTGTTGCCTACGGCGACCGCTATCGCCCGTCGCCGCTCTCCTCTAAAGGGACGATGTGGGCGAGACCCGTGTCGACCTGCTGCATCTCCTCGAGGACCTTCGCGACGCCTATCCCGGTGCGCTCGAGGAGACGATCCTGACCGAGATCGTCGCCAACGCGCTCGACTCGAGCGCGACGCGCATCGAGCTCCGCCCCGGGCCCCCAGATGGGACGCTCACCGTCGTCGACGATGGCTCCGGCATGCGACGGCGCGAGCTGGCCCGGTATCACGACGTCGCGGCGAGCACGAAGGCGCGCGGCGAGGGGATCGGATTTGCCGGCGTGGGCATCAAGCTCGGGCTCCTCGTATGCGAGGACGTCACGACCGAGACGCGGCGCGGGACGACGCACGTCGCGACCTCGTGGCGGCTCGCGTCGCGGCATCGTGCGCCGTGGCAGTGGGTGCCGCCGCCGGGCCTCGTCGCGGCGCGCGGTACGGCGGTGCGCCTCCGTCCGACGAACCCGCTCTCGCCGCTAGTCGATCCGGGCTTCGTCGAGGCGGCGCTCCGCCGACACTTCGAGGCGCTCGTCGATCCTGCGTTCGCCACTGTGCTCGCACCGCACTATCCGCGCGGGGTGCGCCTCGTCGTCGGCGACCAGCCGATCGTCGCCGACGCCGCCGACGGCGCCGACACGGCGCCGCTCCGCATATGCATCGGTCGGCAGCGGAAGCCGTCGGCATCGGGCTATCTCCTGCGCGCGCCGCTTCCTTTGCCGGAGGATCGCCGCGGCCTCGGCGTCAGCACGTTCGGAAAAGTGATCCGTCGCGGCTGGGACTGGCTCGGCCTCACGCCGGCGACGCCGGAGCGGATCGGTGGGCTCATCGAGGTGCCGGCGCTCGCCGAGTGTTTGACGCTGAACAAGGCCGACTTCCTGCGCAGCGGCCCGCGCGGCGCGATGTATCTCGCCTACCGCCGCGCGATCCAAGAGGCGGTCTCGCAGCAGCTCGCCGTCTGGGGCGACGCGCGCGACACCGGCGAGGAAGCGCGCCGACGGGTCGCGCGGCCGCTCGAGCGCGACCTCGAACGCGTGGTGACGGAGTTGGCGGACGACTTCCCGCTCCTCGGCTCGTTGGTGCAGGTGCGTCCCGGCGGCCAGCAGCGGCTGCCGATCGGGCGGGCGGCACGGGTGGGCGACGGCCGCGCGCTGGTCGTGGCGTCGGTCGCCGCCGCTGCGGAGCGCGGCGTGAGCGCGGCCGGCGATGGCGTGCCGCACGACGAGCGCGAGTCGGGGCCGCGCGCGCCCGTCGCCGACATCACGCTTCCGGCCGCGAACGGCGAGCGCCGTCCGAGCCGCTACGGGCTGGCGATCGAGTTCGAGGAGCGCATGGGCGACGGCGAGCCGGGCCGGCTCGTCGAGTCGACGGTATGGGTGAACACGGCGCACCCGGCGTACGGCCGCGCCGTCGCGTCGCGCTCGGAGGGCTACCACGTGGCGCTCGCCGCCGCATTGGCGCTCGCGCGCGTTGCGGTCGAGCCTGCGGAAGAGCACGCCTTCCTCGCCGCGTTCCTCGCGCGGTGGGGCGAGGCGCTCGAGGGCGACCGCGGCCGGCGCCCCGGGAGGAGGTGACGTCGACTCGCGAGGCGCCGGCGCCTTGCGAGGCGCGGAAACCCGTGGATATAGTGCCGCGGTTGCATCGCGGACCGGGGGTCCTCTCATGAGCCAACTACACGGTGGTCGGATCGTCGCGCGCGCGCTGAAGAACGAGGGCGTGTCGCACGTCTTCACGCTCTGCGGCGGGCACGTGATGTCGATCTACGACGGCTGCATCGAGGAGAACATCCGCGTCGTCGACACGCGGCACGAGCAGACGGCGGCGCACGCGGCCGACGGCTGGTCACGAGTGACGGGGCAACCCGGTGTCGCAATAGTAACGGCGGGGCCGGGGCTCACCGACGCGGTGACCGGCGTCGCGAGCGCGTGGCGCGCGAACATCCCGATGCTGATCATCGGTGGCCAGGGGCCGCACGCGCTCTGCGACAAGGGCTCGCTCCAGGACATGAATCACGTCGACCTGATGCGGCCGATCACCAAATGGGCGCATTCGGTGCCGGAGTCACGCCGTCTCGCCGAGTACGTCGCGACCGCGTTTCGCATCGCGACGACCGGCGTCCCCGGGCCGGTCTTCCTCGAGATGCCGGTCGATTTCCTCTTCGACAGCGTCGACGAGTCGAAAGTCGAGTTCCCGACCGGGGCGCGCACCGGAGCGACGATCGGCGGCGATCCGGAGTACGTCGAGCGCGCGGCCAAGCTCCTCGAGAACGCGCAGCGGCCGGTCGCGCTCGTCGGCAGCCAGCTCTTCTGGTCGAAGCGGCGCGACGCGTACCAGCCGTTCGTCGAGCGCTTTGGGCTTCCCGTCTACGTGAACGGCCAGGCGCGCGGCTCGCTGCCGCCCGACCACCCGTACTACTTCCACCGCACCCGCAAGGACGCGCTCCGCGCCGCCGACGTGATCCTGATCTTCGGTACGCCGCTCGACTTCCGTCTTGGCTACGGGCGGTCGAGCCACTTGAATCCGGAGGCGAAGCTCATCCAAGTCGACCTCGACGGCGGCGAGATCGGCCGCAACCGCCACGTCGACGTCGGCATCGTCGGCGACACGGGGCTCGTCATGGCGCAGCTCACGGCGCTCGCGAGCGGCCCGGCCGGCGGCAGCAGCGCCGTGCGCGAATGGGTGCGCGAGCTGCGGGTCAAGGAAGCGGCACGCCTCGAGCAGATGCTGCCGGAGATGACGTCGGACGCCGCGCCGATCAACCCGCTGCGGCTCTGCAAGGCGATCGACGACGTGCTCGACGAGGACACGATCGTCATCGGCGACGGCGGCGACTTCGTCGCGACCGCGGCGTCGGTGCTCCGCATCGCCAAGATCGGTCAGTGGCTCGATCCGGGCCCGCTCGGCACGCTCGGCGTCGGTCCCGGATACGCGATGGCGGCGAAGCTCGCGCGGCCGGACAGCAACGTGCTCATCATGTACGGCGACGGCGCCTTCGGCCTGAACGGCATGGAGTTCGAGGCCTGCGTGCGGCAGAAGATCAACGTCGTCGGCGTCGTCGGCAACGACGCGGCGTGGATGCAGATCCGCCGCGGCCAAGTGGAGTTCTATGGCGAGGAGCGCGCGGTCGCGACCAAGCTCGATTTCACGCGCTACGACCGCGTCGTCGAGGCGCTGGGCGGGCACGGCGAGTACGTCGAGGAGCCGAGCCAGATCCGTCCCGCGCTCGAGCGCGCGCTCGGCGCCGGCAAGCCGGCGCTCGTCAACGTCCGGCTCGGGGTGAGCGAATTCCGCAAAGGCGCGATGTCCATCTGACGTTGCAATGGCCGAGCTCACCGCCGCCGCCGTCATGATCGGCAACGAGATCCTGTCCGGGAAGGTCACCGACACGAACTCGCCGTTCCTGGCGGGCGAGCTGCGCGGCCTGGGCGTGGCGCTGAGGCGCGTCGCCGTGATCCCCGACGAGCTCGACGTCATCGCGCACGAGGTGCGTAGCTGCCACGAGACGTACGACGTGGTGTTCACCTCGGGGGGCGTCGGCCCGACGCACGACGACATCACGATGGAAGGCATCGCGCGCGGCCTCGGCCGCAAGGTCATCCCGCACCCGGACATCGAGTCGAAGCTGCGCGCCTTCTACGGCGACAAGATCAACCGCGCGCGGCTCAAGATGGCCGAGGTGCCGGAGGGTGCGGAGTTGATCGCCGACGTCAACTTGAATTTCCCGACCATCAAGGTCGAGAATATCTACATTCTCCCTGGGATTCCCGAGATCTTCCGGCAGAAGTTCCTGGCGTTGAAGCCCCGCTTCGAGACGACGCCGTATTATCTCAAGGTGGTATATACGGGCGTGGGGGAGGGGACGATCGCGGAGTTCCTCGACGACACCTTACGCGAGTTTCCGGATTTGATGCTCGGGTCGTATCCGAAGATCGGCGATCCCGATTACATGGTGAAGGTGACGCTCGAATCGAAGGACGCCGCCTACGTCGAGCGCGCGCTGCAGCATCTCTTGCGCGTGCTCCCCGAAGGCAGCGTGGTGCGTACGGAAGGATGATCACGATGGGAGGAGGCCAAACGATGAGCGCAATGCAAGCAGCGGAAGGGCGGAGCGGAGGAATGAATCGGACAACGGACGGACGGGGAATGCAGCCGGGACGCGCCGATACGGCGCGACCGCCAGCCTTCGGCGGCGAGCCCGGCGGACGCGTGCGCGGCCGCTGGCGCGCGGCGCGGCGGCTCGCGGCGGTGCTCGTCGTCGCGGTCGCGCTCGCGACCCCGCGCGCGGCGTCGGCGGAGCCGCCGCAGTATGCCAATGACCTCGGCCTCGGCCTCGGCGCCGTCTTGATCGACATCGTCTACATGCCCACAAAGGTCGTCTACGCGACTCTCGGCGGCTTGACGGGCAGCTTCGCGTTCGTGCTCACCGGCGGCCGCATGGACATCGCCAGCTCCATCTGGCGGCCGTCGCTCGGCGGCACGTACGTCGTGACGCCGGCGATGCTGCGTGGCGACGAGCCGATCAACTTCAGCGGCGGCGGCGACGACAACGAGCCGCGGCACGACGAGTACCGCCCCGCGCCACGCGAGGAGCCGTTGCGCGAACCGGACCGCGGTGGACATGGTGGCTACTGAGGAGTTTCGCCAACGACATCTCCAACGAGAGGAGACGTGCATGGAATCGACGACACTCGAGGAACCCAGGCAGCATATCGGGCGGTGGCTGGCGACGGCGGCCGTCGTCGCGCTCGTGGTCGCCGGATGCTCGCCGAAGCTCGAGGAAGGTGACGTCCTCGAGAAGAACGGCGACACGTTCACCATTCGCCTGACGAAGAAGATCGACGAGCCGATCGACAAGGTGTGGCAGGGCTTCCAGACGCCTGAGCGCCTCGAAAAATACAGCGAGCAGTATCAGCAGACGAAGCTCGTCAAGGACGAGGGCAACACGAAGGTCGTCGACTACCGTGTGTCGACGCTCGGCCAGGTGCAGGCGTTCACAATGGAGCTCACGATGCAGCCGGCGACCAAGGCCGTCAAGTTCAAGACGCTCGAGAGTTCCCTCGCCGACATCACGGGTGAGTACACGCTCGCGCCGACCGACGGCGGCAAGGCGACCTTGGTCACCTATAAGGCGACGCAGAAGGACAAGGTCAACATTCCGGCGCCGGTGAGCGTGCAGAAGACGGCGATCAAGGAAGCGTTCGACAACCTCGTCGCCGGCATCGACAAGGGCATCAAGTCGGGCGACATGGGGGCGCCCGCGAAGGCGTCCTAGTCGGCGTCGTAGCACGCGTCGTGAATCCCGGGCTGCAGGCGGCCCTCCGCGAGTACAACGCCGGGCGGTTCTTCGAGTGCCACGAGGCGCTCGAAGGGCTGCTCGACGACACGCCGGCCGCGGACTGGGACTTCATGGTGGGCCTGATTCAGGTCGCCGTCGGCTACCACAAGCTGACGGCGGGCCACGCTGGCGGCGAGAAGCTCCTGGGCATGGGGCTCGCGAAGCTCGCGCCGTACGCCGACGATCACGGCGGCCTCGACGTCGGGTCGCTGCGGCGCGGGGTCGAGGCGGATCTCGCGCGCCTCGCCGCCGCGCACCGTGCAGGCCGAGTCGCCGCGCCGGAGCCGCCGCGGCTCTTGCCGGCGCGGCGATGAAGGTCACGCGCGCCGAGTTCGTCGGTGCCGCGAGCGAACCGGGCCGATTCCCGCCGCCGCGTCATCCGGAGGTGGCGTTTGCCGGGCGCTCGAACGTCGGCAAGTCGTCCGCGATCAATCGCCTGCTCGGACGCCGCGGCCTCGCGCGCACGAGCTCGACGCCAGGCCGCACGCAGCAGGTCAACTTCTTCGCCGTCGACGACCGGTTCGCGGTCGTCGATCTGCCCGGCTACGGCTATGCACGGGTGTCGAAGACGGCACGCGCCGCGTGGCGGCCGCTCGTCGAGAGCTATCTCTCGACGCGCGGCACCCTGGTCGGCGTGGTCGTGCTCGTCGACGTCCGCCGCGGGCTCGAGGAGGAGGAGCACGCGCTCTTGGACTTCGTCACGGCATTGGACGTGCCGGCGTTGGTCGTCGCGACCAAGATCGACAAGCTGACGCGCGCGGAGCGTACCCACGCCGAGCGTGCGCTCGCCGCCGCGCCGGTGCCCGTGGTCGCGTTTTCCGCGGTGACGGGCGAGGGGGTCGACGAGGTGTGGCGCGCGATCGCCACGTGGACGGGAGGACGCAAGCGATGACGCGCCGTCGCGACCTGCACGGGAGGACGCACACGATGACGCGCCGTCGCCGTCCCGACGCCGCAGTGACCGTGCGCGAGGGAGAACCACCGTGCCGAACGTAGCGGTCGTGATTCCGGTTCGCGACCGCGCGGCGATGGTCGTGGAAGCGATCGCATCGGTGCTGGCGCAGACGTATCGCGATCTCGGCGTCGTCGTCGTCGACGACGGCTCGGCAGACGGCTCGGCAGAGAGCGCCGAGGCCGCGCTCGCCGGCGCCGCCGTACCCGCACGGGTCGTGCGCCTCCCCGCTCGGGACGCGCCGACACCCCCGGGACCTCCGCGCCAGTCTACACCTGTCGTCGCCGCGCCACCGGCCGCGGTTTGTCCGGCGCCGCGCGGCGTCGCTGCCGCCCGCAACGCGGGCGCCGCCGTCTTCGACGCACGATGGCTCGCATTCCTCGACTCGGATGACCTCTGGCTGCCGGCGAAGCTCGAGCGGCAGATCGCCTGGCTCGCGGAGCGTCCGCGGTATCGTCTCGCGCAAACCGAGGAGCGCTGGCTCGACGGCGGCCGCCACCGCAACCCGCGCGCGTGGCATCGGAAAGAGGAGCAGCTTTTGCTCCGCAGCTTCGAGCGCTGCCTCGTGAGCCCGTCCGCGGTGGTGTTGTCGCGCGAGCTCTTCGTGGAGCATCGTGGCTTCGACGAGGCATTCGCCGTCTGCGAGGACTATGAGCTCTGGCTGCGGATCACCGCGCGCGAGCGCGTCGGGCTCGTGCCGGAGCGGCTCGTCGTGAAGCGCGGCGGCCACCCCGGCCAGCTCTCGCGCTCGACGTGGGGACTCGACCGCTGGCGCGTCGCCGCGCTCGCGAAGTCTCTCGCGACGGTGCCGCTCGCCGACGCGGAGCGCGCCGCCGCCATCGCCGTCGCGCGCGGCAAATGTGCCGTGCTCGCGTCGGGCGCGGAGCGGCGCGGCAAACGCGACGAGGCGGAGCGCTATCGATGGCTCGCCGATGCTTTCGCGACGCTCGTCGAGGTGCTGCCGGCCGCGTTGGTGGACCTGCCGCCGGTCGCGACGGCGCCTCTCCGCGACGGCGGAGGCGCTCAGCCGGAACCCGCGTGCACAGAGGCTCCTCGTGACGCGTGACGAGCTCTTGGCGGCGCGAACGGCGACCTGGGCGGCCGACGCGCGCGCGGCGCTCGCGACGATCGTCGATGCGCTCAAGCCGAGCACGCGACATCTCGGCGACATCCTCGATTGGCTCGACGACATCGCGGCGCGCGACGGTGTCGCGGCCTCCGTGACGCTCGACGACGCCGAGCTGCGCCGCATCGTCGCGAGCGGCGCATCGGCGCCGGAGCGGTTGAAGCGGTGGAAGGAGCGCCTGAGGCGACTGCGCTATCCGCGACTCGCCGCCCGCGAGCAGGCGATCGCGGCGGAGCTACGGGCGATGGACTGCGGCCCGTCGGTGACGATCACGCCCCCGGCGGCGCTCGAGGGCGGCATGGTCACCGTGACGATTCGCGCGCGCTCCGCCGCCGAGCTCGGCGCCGCGCTCCAGCGGCTGCGTGAGCGCCTCGAGCGCCGCGAGGTCGAGCGGCTCTTCGCGCTTCTCGACGAGGCGTGACGATGCCGCCGCGCGATGCTACGACCACGTGCGTGTTCGTCCCCGACGAGATCCTGATCGAGCGCGGCTGCGAGGACACGACGATGGCGCGCCGCTGTCGCGCGCGCGCGCCACACGTGCCGGTCACGGTCATCGACGATCGGCGCGCGCTCGCCGGCGGCGACTTCGCGGCGGCGAAGCGCCGTCTCGTCTTGGCGCGCCGGCGCGGGGCGGTGCTCGAGCACTGTCCCGCCGGCACGCGCGGCCTGGCGTGTTGCAACTACCTCGTGCTCACCTTCGCCTCGAACTGTCCGATGGATTGCCGCTACTGCTTCCTCCAGGAATATCTCGCCGGCAACGCGCCGCTCACTGCATACGTCGAACCGGAGACGGCGTTGGCGGAGGTCGCGGAGCTGCTCGATCGGCATCCCGAGCGGCAGTTCCGCATCGGCACCGGCGAGCTCGCCGACAGCCTCGCGCTCGACCCGCTGACCGGCTTGAGCCTCGACCTCGTCCCGTTCTTCGCGGCGCGGCGGAACGCGCTCCTCGAGCTGAAGACGAAGACCGACGCCGTCGACGATCTGGTGACGATGGACCCGCGCGAGCGCGTCGTCGTCTCGTGGTCACTCGCGCCCGACGCGGCGGTCGCGACGGCGGAGCAGGGCACGGCGTCGGTCGCGGCGCGCCTCCGCGCGATGCGCCGAGTCGTCGTTGCGGGGTACAAGGTCGGCGTGCATCTCGATCCGCTGCTCGAGCACCCGGAGTGGGAAGAAGGGTACCGTGACCTCGTGCACGCCGTCGCGACTGCGGTACCCGAGACGCGGCTCGCGTGGATCAGCATGGGGGCGCTGCGGCTCTCGCCCGCGCTCCGGACCGTCATGCGCGCGCGGTTCCCGTCGACGCCGCTCCTCGCCGGCGAGCAGGTGCCCAGCGTCGACGGCAAGTGGCGCGACTTCCAGCCGCTCCGCGTCCGCATGTATCGCACGGTCCGGCGCTTCGTGACCGACGCGTTTCCGGCGGCGCCGCTTTACCTCTGCATGGAGGCACCCGACGTGTGGGAGCGCGTCTTCGGCGCGCCGCCGCCGCGCGAGCAGGCGCTCGGCGCGATGCTGGCGGCGCGATGATCGCGGCGACCATGAGCGGGAGCCTGCGGCGATGACGCGCACGAAGCGCGACGCGTCGGCGCAAGCCGACGGCGGAATCGGCATCTTCGACTCCGGCGTCGGCGGTCTCACCGTCCTGCACCGGCTGCAACAAACGGTGCCGCGTGAGCACTTGCTCTACCTCGGCGACACCGCCCGCCACCCATACGGGATCAAGTCGGCCGCGGTCGTGACCCGGTACTCGATCGAGAACACCGCGTTCCTCGTCGACAAGGGCGTCAAGATGGTCGTTGTCGCGTGCAACACGGCCTCGGCCGTCGCGCTCGATGCCGTCCGCGACCGCTTCGAGCTGCCGGTGATCGGCGTCATCGAGCCCGGCGCGCGCGCAGCGGTCGCGGCGACGCGCAACCGCAAGGTCGGCGTGATCGGCACCGAGGCGACGATCGCGAGCGGCACCTACACGCGCGCGCTCCGCACCCTCGATCCCGATCTCGAGATCTACACCCGCGCCTGCCCACTCTTCGTGCCGCTCGCCGAGGAAGGCTGGGTCGACAACGACGTGGCGCGACAGACGGCCGCGCTCTATCTCGCGAGCCTGCGCCAGAGCCGCATCGACACGCTCGTCCTCGGCTGCACCCACTACCCGCTGCTGAAGGGCGTGATCGCCGACTATCTCGGGCCCGAGGTGCAGCTCGTCGATTCCGCCACCGAGACCGCGCGTGAGGTCGAGCGGACGCTCGCTGCGCAGCGCCTGGCGCGCACGGATGGGGCGGGGTCGGCATCGTTCTTCGTCACCGACGTCCCCGATCGCTTCACGAAGATCGGCGGGCGGTTCCTCGGCAGCGCCGTCGATTCCGCGGTCCGCATCGAGCGCTGACCCGATTTCTTGCGTCACGGTGATGCATGCGGTGGCGCGGGTGAGCGATTCGTCTTGATCCTGCGCCCGCGGGACCGTCACAGCGCTCACGTTCGAGGCGCCCACGACGGGCGCTGACGGACGAACGGCAGCAGGATAGTCTTCGGCAGCGTCACGTCGTCGGGACGCCAGTAGGCCGGGACGCCGATCGTGATCGCCTCCTGCGGGACGTCGTCGCGGAACGTCCCGTGGAGGCGATCCCAGATCGCAAGGCCGCTCGACCAGTTCGAGTCGGTGTGCTCGCGGACGGCGGAGTGGTGGATGCCGTGCATCCGCGGCGTGACGACGATCCAGCTGAGCGCGCGATCCAACGACGCCGGCAGCCGCAGGTTCGAGTGGTGGAAGAGAATCAAGCCGAGCACGCATGTCTGCCAGACCAGCAGCACGTCCGGAGTGACGCCGATGACGACGATCTGCGCCGCGCGCCATGGTACCGACGCGCTGAGCTCGGCGAAGTGGAAGCGCAGCGCCGTCGACGCGTCGAGGTCGCGGTCGACGTGGTGGACGACGTGGAGGCGCCAGAGCAACGGGACGCGATGCGTGAGCACGTGCCAGACGTAGAGCGTGTAATCGAGGAGCAGGAGGGCGACGGCGACGGCGAGCCACGTCGGCAGCGGCAGCGCGCTCGTGACGCCCCAGCGACGCTGCTCGGCGTACATGGCGAGCGGCCGGACGAGCGGAATCTCGACCGCCTGCACCGTCAGCGCGGCGACCGCGGCAAAGGTGAGATTCCGCGACAGGCGCACCGCCTTCGGCTCGACCTCAACACGGAGCGGACGGCGCTCCTCGAGCCACGTGAGAAGAACGAACAGCGCCGCGATGCCGATGAGTCGCATCGTCGGAGTGGCAACCCACCACGGTGTGCGCGAGCGTGCAAGTCGCCGACCCGCCCGATCGCCACCGCGGCGGCCGGCGCTGACCGCTACGCCCGCGGCCGCGCGGCGACCATCAGCGTCACTCGCTGCGTCAGCACCACGTCGCCGCGCGGGTCCGAGAGCGTGTCACGGACGACGACGATGCCGCTCCCCGGGCGGCTCCGCGACGGCCGCTTGTCGATGCATTCCGTGTCGTAGCGAATCTCCTCGGCGGGACGTGCGGCCTTCGGCAGCCTGACCTCGTCCTTCCCGAGCATCGCCGTCACGGCGATCGGATTCGGCTGCTGGAGAAAGAGCCGCGTGCAGATCGCGAATAAATGGAGCGAGCAGAGCGTCAAACCACCGTAGACCGACTCCGCCGCCGCGCGCTCGTCGACATGGTACGGCTGCGGCTCCCACCGAGTCGCGAGCTCGATCGCCTCCGCCCTCGAGGCGACATACGTTCCCACGAGCCATCCGCTGCCGACGTTCAGATCGTCGTAGTACCTCATGGCCGATGTCGCTCCACCTACCATCACTCTCGTCGCGGTGGCACCAGACCCGCTTTGCGGGAGTTGGTAGCGTGCGTTATGGTGATCGGCTGATGTTGCAGTCCATCGTTCGGAAGATCGTCGGTTCGAAGAACGACCGCGAGCTGAAACGCCTCTGGCCGCTGGTCGACGAGATCAACAAGCTCGAGGCGGGCCTCGAGCCGCTCACCAACGACGCGCTCCGCGCCAAGACGGGCGCGCTCCGCGAGCGCCTCGCGAAAGGCGAGGAGCTCGACGATCTGCTGTCGGAGGCGTTCGCCGTCGTGCGCGAGGGGTCGCGCCGCGTCCTCGGGATGCGCCACTTCGACGTCCAGCTGATCGGCGGCATGGTCCTCCACAGCGGCAAGATCGCCGAGATGAAGACCGGTGAGGGAAAGACGCTCGTCGCGACGTTGCCCGTCTACTTGAACGCGCTCGAAGGCAAGGGCGTGCACGTCGTCACCGTCAACGACTACCTGGCGCGGCGCGATGCCGAGTGGATGGGGCGTCTCTACAACTTCCTCGGGCTCTCCGTGGGCGTGATCCTGCACGGCCTGAACGACAAGGAGCGCCAGGACGCCTACAACGCCGACGTCACCTACGGCCAGAACAACGAGTTCGGCTTCGACTACCTGCGCGACAACATGAAGTTCAGCCTCGACGAGTACGTGCACCGCCAGTACCCCGATCGCACGACCGACTCGAAAGGCAAGGAGGTCGACAAGCTCTTCCGCTACGCGATCGTCGACGAGGTCGATTCCATCCTCATCGACGAGGCACGGA
>WNFR01009241.1_pt1 | contig 13594 bp, 12 predicted proteins | sample 5400221 | NCBI WGS metagenome assembly WNFR01 (sample SAMN13153357, study PRJNA577476) | soil metagenome | isolation source: 40 cm soil under Madrone tree | place: USA:California | collected 2016-06-14
GCGCAAGGCATTGGCGTGGCTCTGGTTCTTTTGGCGATGATGCTGATAGTAAATCTCGGCCCAGACGCAGCGAGAGAGACTCTGCTCAGAAAAAAGGTGCATGGCGTGGCGGAGGTGTTTGTCACAAGCCCAGCGCTGATGAACGTGGCAGTATCTGCGTTGTTTTCCTGAACGCTTTGTCACCGGTGCGCTTCCGGCCAGGCATTGGAGGTTTTGGGGATCGCCGCCGAATCGCTCGCGGTCGTCACCAATCTCGGAGAGCAAGCGCGGAGCGATCTTGGGTCCGGCACCCGGCAAGGAACCGAACAGATCATGATCGGGATGACGAGCAAAGAGCTCTTCGATTCGCTGGCGATAGACTGCCAGTTGCTTCTCAATAGAAAAGAGCATCTGCACTAGACTCAAGGCCAAGAGGCTCTTGGCTCTGGCGGTGGGTGGAGTGCCAGCAAATTCGGTGGCGTGAGAGAAGATCTCCTACGTCGAGGCCCCTGGTCGCTGCCCCACAACCGCCGGCTGTGCAGGAACTTCTGCCATTGGCGCTTGCCGGCTTGAGCCAGTGACTCTGGGGTAGGAAAACGCTGCAAAAACATCCAGGCCGAAACGCTAGTCCATTCGTCCAAGGCCTCTAAGGCGGCGGGGTAATATTCTGCCAGTGCATGGCGTAGCTGGTTAATAAAGGCGGTGCGTTGTTCGATGAGGCTCACTTCATCCCGACAGAGTAGCCGCAGTTCTTTAATCAGCGGCTCCTCTGGCCGAAGTGCTTTCCAGTCTTGACCATCGACCCGTAAGGCATCAGCAAAACTCCACGCATCCAATCGATCGTCTTTGACCCCGCTGGGTGCTTTGCGTTGGCGGTAAGCTTGAGCACTCTTTGGATTAAGCGGATAAACCAGCATGCCCGCTTCCAAGAGTTGCTCCACTGCGGTTCCTTGACTGGTCTCGATCGCAAAAGGAATCGAGCCGCAAGGTTGGAGTTTTTTCCAAAACTTTTCCAACCTAAAGCCGAGTGTTCGATTTCAAAGTCTTCGATCACGCCTCCGGCTCGGCCAGTAGCCTACCGATAACCCTCTTGGGGTGCGGCGACTGTGACTGTGATCGAGCCGGGGCAGGACGTCCGCCGGCGAAATTCTCGCCTGCGGCGCAGTTATTCACAAGCTCCCTCCGCCTGGCTTGAGCCGGCCGCTCCGCTCGCTTATGAATAACTGCGAAAACTGATATCAGCGGCGACTGTCCCAATACGCCCTTCTTGTGAACAGCATCGAGAAGGCCAACGAAGGGACTGGCTTGCCTTACCACATTTCGCATTTCGATAAGGCAAGAGGACTTACTGCGGGACCGGTTCGTATACCGCCTGAATCCTGGGCTAATTCAAATCGATCGCTTCGACGGAACCAGTCGGTCGTTCACACCTGTGTGTTTCCACGGGATCCGACGCCGTTCTGGGTTCGACAGGCCACCCCCTGAAAGGCGACAGACTATGCCGGGCGTCTAGTCTCCGCTACCGAAGATAACGCTGAGAATCCTTACTGATCACTGATTACTGATTACTGATTACTGATTACTGATTACTGATCACTGATCACTGATTACCGATCACCGATCACCGATCACCGATCACCGATCACCGATTACCGATCGGTACAGCTCGATAACATCCGACAAGGGGAGATCCGGAGCAATCGGGGTATACGGCTGGGCTCGAAACCAGGTCAATTGCCGCTTTGCATACTGGTGTGTTGCTTGTTTCATCGCCTCGGCGCACTGGGCTAATGTAATCTCGTTGCTCAAATATTGCCGAATCTCTGCGATACCAATCATCCGAGATGCGGTTACACCGATCGGACCCGCGTTGGCGACCTCCTCGATTGCACCTGCTGCCAACATTCGATCGACCCGTGCGTCGATCCTGGCATAGAGCTCATCTCGTGGCCAATTTAGCCAAAGCGCAACGAGCTTTGCCTCCGAGACAGGATTGTCGAAAGAAGAGAAAGGACGACCGGTGAGCCTGCAGACTTCCAACGCGCGCTCCACCCGTCGGCGGTTGTAACGATCGATTCGTTCAAATGACAAGGGATCGAGCCGGCGCAATTCTTCTACGAGGGAAGGAAGCGGCGTAGAAGCAAATTCGTTGCGCAGATCCGCATTTCGTGCGGGAAGATCGGGAAGCGGATGGGTCAACGCTCTCAGGTAGAACCCCGTTCCACCGACCACCAGCGGTACCTGACCGCTCCGGTTCAGCTCCCGGATCGTTGCGATGGCCAATCTGGCGTAGCGCGCGGCGTCGCCGAGCTCGCTCGACGGAAGCACACCGATCAGGTGATGCGGTACGCGTCGCCGTTGAACCGAATCCGGTTTTCCGGACAGGATGTCGAACCCACGGTAAATCTGATAAGCATCGGCTCCGATGATCTCAGTCTTCAGGTGCTCGGCAATCTGAATGGCCAGCTCGCTTTTGCCGGAGGCGGTGGGCCCTGCGAGGATCAGGAAATGCAAAGGAGCCACGGGGCAAAAAAAACCCGCTTTCAGTGGATCTGAAAGCGGGTTTTATAGTTTTATAAGGAGGGAGGAATCAGGCCGCGCGCTCCATATCTGGAGTCTTAGCGCCACTTACCACTAGTTTGCGTCCTAAAAACTCTTTGTCGTGCAGCTCTTTGACTGCCCGTCTTGCTTCTTCGATGGTAGTCATCTGAACGAAAGCGAAGCCTTTGGAACGCTGAGTATACTTGTGGCAAACCACCTCGGCATTGCGCACTTGACCGACTCCGTTGAAGAGGTTAAACAGATCGCTTTCAGTAGCGTCAAATGAAAGGTTACCTACGTAAAGTTTGGGAGAGGTAACCTCAACCAGCTCAGGTTTGCGGCTGATTTTTTCTTTCGGAGCGACGGCGGTTGCGGCTGCCGGTTTCTCGCGCGGTTTGGGCGGGGCGACAGTGGTCTTTTTAGTATCGCCCGCGAAGAAAGCGACGACCCGCTGCCAAAACGTCAGCTTCGGCTTTGGCGTGGTCGCTCCTCGACCTGTACTTGAATCTGAACTTGAACGTCTGCGGCGTCCTCGGCGAGAGCGGCGTCCTGAGTAATGCATTGATTGGGATTTCATTGGTCACGATTTTTAGTGCTTCCGGTGAAGGGCATGCACTACGCACACTGAGAAAGAACAGTTTGGGCGGAATTTAACCCTTCAAACCCAAGGCCTTCACCAAAACTTCCAGGAGAATCAGGCCTGGAGCGAAGTGAGCGCCTAGTAGAGCTGCCCTTTAGCCAGGCGACCGCAATGTTTCTGACTTAAAAACGAAGCTGGAAATCGTGCGGTATTGCCCACTAGATTCCTGGGCTCACTAACTCTCTTTGCCCTGGATCTCCCGTGTTATTACAACATATATAGATGAGGGACAGAGCTCCGGCAACTTTTTTGGTCGCCCCGCGCGAATTAAGACCGTCGAACTGGTGGCGGCAGAGCTTTCCGAGCTAGTGGCAAAAGCGTGGATTCTGTTGGGGTTGAGAAAGTTAAATGGATTTGATGTAATCTTTCCGGCGCTCACGGAGCGATATTTCTGCTAGCCCTACGGACTAGCCCGCAAAAATCACGCAAAAGCCTAAGCAACGAGCTCATTGCGGGCTAGAAAGCTCTTAAACAGACACTGCGCGTCTGTTTAAGAGCCTGTTTTAAAATAAATAAATCGAAGCAAACTGTTTTTAACTCTCCTCTCCAAAAAGCAGCGGAATTTTCCGGCGTAGCCGGAGAATTCTGCTGCCACAGCCTGCATCGCTCACAAATCTCTAAGGATCTGTGAGCGATGCAGGCTAGGCTATCTTTTGGTGAGCGAGCGCGACCGCCGGGCAGATTGAGTCCGACCGGCAAAGTCGATAAGAACTGCTCGAACGCCATGAGGTTGGTCGTGCTGCGGAACAAATTGCTCAGCACTTCGCTTTTAATGCTAGCCATCAGTTGGCTAAACATTTCGTATGCCTCGGTCTTATACTCGATCAGAGGATCTTTTTGTCCGTAGCTGCGCAGGTAAATGCCTTCGCGCAGGCCGTCCATCGCATACAGATGTTCTTGCCAGAGACGATCGATCGCGTTCAGGAGGATATAACGTTCGAGACCCGCAACCGCTTCGCTCTCCTCCAAGTTGATTTTCTGTTCGTAGGATTTCTTGATCTTGTCGACAACGAATTTCTCGTTCTCCTCAAGCGTTCGAGTTTCCAACTGAGCAGCGGCCGCGCTTAATCCGAGCGGAAATGTCGTATTGAGCCATTGCAATAATCCTTCCGGATTTGGATCAGAGCCGTCTGGCGGTTGCAGATATTCACGGACACGTTCGGGAACGATTTCGTCAACGATCTCGAAAATCAGCTTGCGCGGTTCGGATGTCTCCAGCGTCTCGTTGCGAAATGTGTAAATCACATCGCGCTGCTTGTTCATGACATCATCAAAATCGAGTGTGCGTTTGCGGATCTGGTAATTTCTCTGCTCGACCCGTTTTTGCGCAGTCTCGACGCTTTTATTGAGCCACGGATGCTCGAGTTCTTCGCCATCCTTCAGGCCAAAGCGTTCCATCATTGCAGTCATCCGTTCCGAAGCTCCGAAATTACGCATCAAATCATCTTCGAAACTCACATAAAATCGGGATGATCCTGGATCGCCCTGGCGAGCGCATCGGCCACGCAGCTGCCGGTCGACACGCCGGATTTCGTGTCGTTCTGTGCCGACCACATAGAGTCCGCCCAACTCGGCGACTCCGTCCCCCAGTTTGATGTCAGTTCCGCGCCCGGCCATGTTCGTCGATATGGTGACCGTTCCGCTCTGACCCGCCCGAGCGACAATTTCGGCTTCCTGACGGTGGTATTTAGCGTTGAGAACGTTATGGGGTATCTTTTCCCGCTTCAGCATGCGGGAAAGCAGTTCTGATGCTTCAACCGAAGCCGTACCCACCAACACCGGTTGACCACGGCCGTGCGCATTTTTTATCTCCTCCAAAACCGAGGTATATTTTTCTCGGCGCGTCTTATAAATTCGATCGTTCCAGTCTTTGCGGATTACTGGTCGATTAGTGGGAATGACCAACACGTCCAGCCGATAGATGTCGTGAAACTCATTGGCTTCGGTTTCAGCAGTTCCGGTCATGCCGGCGAGTTTGTCATATAATCGAAAGTAATTTTGGATGGTAATTGTGGCCAGCGTCTGCGTCTCCCGATCGATCTGAACTCCTTCCTTGGCCTCGACTGCTTGATGCAAGCCATCACTCCAACGCCGGCCTGGCATCTTACGGCCGGTGTTCTCGTCAACAATGATGACCTTATTCTCCTCAACCACATAATCGACGTCCTTCTCAAACAGGCAGTACGCTCGCAGGAGTTGAGAAATGTTGTGAATTCGCTCCGCCTGACTGTCGCAGTACGTTTGGCGGGCTCGCTTCCTTTCTTCCTTCTGTTCCGGAGTCAGCGATTCATCTAAATCGATCTCGGTGAACTCACTAATGAGGTCGGGCAATACGAAAGCATCGGGATCGTCCGGATTGAGGTAAGAACGCCCCATTTCGGAGAGGTCCGAATCCTGGTGCTTTTCGTCGATAGTAAAATTGAGTTCCTCTTTCAATGCGACCAGGTCTTCTTTGCGAGAGTCCTGGTAGAAGGAAAGTTCCGCTTTGTCGAGCGCTCGGCGATTTTCCGGATCCTCCATCAACCGAAGCAACCCTTTGTTCCTCGGCTGGCCCAGTTTGACTTTGAAAAGTATCCTACCGCCCTGTTCCAGGTCGCCGCGTTCCAGCGCTTCTTTGGCTTCCGAAACGAGCCGGTTACATAACATGGTCTGACGCTTGACCAATTGTTCCACAATCGGCTTGAACTTATCGTACTGATGGGAAGAGACCGTCGCTGGACCGCTGATGATGAGCGGAGTCCGCGCTTCGTCGATCAGAATGGAATCCACCTCGTCGACGATGGCAAAGTAATGACCCCGCTGAACCTGCTGGTCTTTCGAAGTCGCCATCCCGTTATCACGCAGATAATCGAATCCGAATTCACTATTGGTGCCGTAAGTGATGTCACAATCGTATTGCGCCTTGCGCTCCGAAGGCGACTGATCGTGCTGGATACAGCCAACCGCTAGCCCCAGGAACTTGTAAATTTCGCCCATCCATTCGGCATCACGGCGAGCGAGATAATCATTCACCGTTACAAGATGAACACCACGTCCGGATAAGCCATTAAGGTAGAGGGGACACGTAGCAACCAAGGTTTTTCCTTCGCCGGTTGCCATTTCCGCGATTTTACCTTGATGGAGCGCGATGCCGCCGATGAGTTGCACATCGAAGTGAATCATGTTCCAAACCTGTGGTTGGTCGCAGACCGACCACGATTTATCCCAAAGACGGCGAGCCGTATTTTTGACCGCAGCAAACGCCTCGGGTAAGAGCGCGTTCAACCGTTTGGCCAGGAGGTCCGGATCGTGAATCGCCGACAATTCTTGCTTCCAGGCCGCACTCTTGGCTTGAAGGTCTGCGTCACTGAGCGCCTGATAATCCTGCTCAGTCCGATTGATCTGTTCGACCAATGGACGGAGTCGTCGAACTTCGCGCTGATTTTTCGAACCTAAGATTTTCTTTAGAAGCCAGTTCACCATAAGGCCATTCCTCCTACCTGCTTCCAGGTTTGATCGCCGGTACGTCTCTTAGGTCCGGCGGCAACTGGTCCGGAGCGAAAGTCTCTACCTGAAGTTGCAATAAACTCTCAAATTTACACCCAAAATCCGGTTTGTCTTGGCCGCTTCGATCTACGATCGAACCCACCACTACCACCTCGCCACCGTGTGAACGCACGATTTCGATCGTCTCCAGCACTTTGCCGCCACGGGTAACAACATCTTCTGCCACAATGAATTTCTCCTTAGGGCGGATCTGGAAACCACGCCGGAGAACCAGTTTCCCATCTTGTTTCTCGGCAAAAATATGCCGTTTCCCCAAGTGGCGCGCCACCTCTTGACCGACAATGATTCCCCCGAGGGCTGGAGAGATGACCGAATCAGCGCCGCTGTTTGCCAGCTTGGCGGCCAGACACGCGCAAATCTCGGACGCTAAGTCCGCATGTTGGAAGACCAGGGCGCATTGGAAGAACTCGCGGCTATGCAATCCGGAACTGAGAACGAAATGCCCATGCAGCAGAGACCCGGTCCGTTTAAATATCTCTAGAAGGGATTCTTCCACAGTTTACGACGGTTTGATTGCGATCGCCTCGATCTCGACCTGCTTTGTTTGCTCGGCTACATCTGGGCCCACCAATTCGCCAGTGGCAGCTTGCAGTGGCACCTGGCCGGAGCAAAAAATGAGAGGTCCCGCGCCGATCGCCTGCGAGTACGGTCCGAGGGCGGGCGGCGCGTCGGGAGAGGATAAGACCGTCTTCATGAGAGCGTTCAAGGGTACGTAGCCACTGATCCCTGTCAACACACCCCGCATGCCTTACCGGAGCCTGGCTATTTTAGCCGAGCAGCGGTCTCGGGATCAATTTGCTTCACCAGCGACTCGAGCTCAGCAACTCTTTGCTTGAGTTCCTTGAGTTCTTGAAACATTCGGGGCAGCCGCTTAGCGCTCATCTCTCGGCGGAGAGCATCCCGAAGCGGCACCGCCGGGGTGCCGCCGACCAGATTCCGTGGAGGAATATTTTCGCTGATTCCCGATTGGGCGTAAACCACCGAATCATCACCAACGGACATGTGATCGGGCAAACCAGACTGTCCACCCATTACCACGCGGTCACCCAACTGCGAGCTTCCGCCTAGGCCAACCAGGGCGACCACCAAACAGTTCTGACCAATGGAGGCGTTGTGTCCGACTTGAATCAGATTATCCAATTTTGAACCGCGGCCGATTCGAGTCTCTCCCATGGTCCCCCGATCAACGCATGTGCCGGAACCGATCTCGACGTCATCTTCGACTATGACGTTTCCGATCGAATTGATCCGCACGATTTCGGTGTTGAAGTTGTTGATCTGTTTTTTGGCTTTCACATCTTCCACGCTCCCGCGCTCCGGCGTGACAAAGGCAAAGCCATCGCCTCCGATTGTGGCATTCGGTTGAATGATGACGCGATTGCCGATCTCGCAGCGATCGCCGATCGAAACTCCGGCATGGATCAGGCATTTCTTCCCCAGCACCACATTGGCGCCAATGCTCACGTTACTTACGATCCGCGTGCCATCACCGATAACCGTCTCAGGTCCGATCCAGCAATGAGGACCGATGCCGACATCCTTTCCCACTTTGGCGCTCGATTCTATGACCGCGGTCGGATGGATGCCCGGAGGTGAGTAGACCGGACGTTCGAAGAGTTCCATTAGCCGAGCCAAAGCAAATCGTGGGCGCTTGACCGAGATCCAATTAGGTGTTCGAGCTGGATCCACGTCCTCCGGCACAACCGCACTCACCAATTCTCCCGAAGCGAGATACTTCGCAGCACTGGCAGAAAGCAGTAACGCCAAATCGCGAGGGCCGCTGGCGAGTGCTGGGTGAACCACCCGGTCTATCTGCAGCGAAGCGTCTCCATGTAAATGTCCCTCCAGTGATTTGGCTATTTCGGCCAAGGTCTTCATAAAGCAAAACTAGTTCGGTGCGTGTCGCTGGGCGTCAAGCGGTAACGGCGTCAGTTTGGCATTCCTCGGTTCTCTGACTCACCGGACGGCAATGCTCCAGGTATCGGATTTCCCTAAGGCTAACCGTCTGGTTACCGCTTCCGTAGTCGCGGTCTCGGCTCGATAGACGATTGGACCGGTCTGCGTTTGGTCAGCGGTTATCTGAAGGTGTTCAATTGAGCCGGTTCTGGCGAGAAGAGTGATCGCATACCGTTGATTCCCTACTGGAAACTCGCCTAGATCCACTCCATCCAGCTGTAGTCGCACTGTACCGGACGGGGCTCCTTCCTCGGGCACAAACCAAAGGGTAAACGCCGCCACTTTTTGCTGATCGAGATCATCCGCTAACGATTTGGCCAGAGCCAAGAGTGGCGGTGCGATCTGGCCGTGAGTCAGTCCCGATTTGACCTGGTTCAAAGCGTCGCCAGAAAACTCAGCCGCCGCTTTCGTCCACAGGTAGAGACCGATTCGTTGATCCGATTGGTTTTGCCGGAGGAGGGTCTTCGTTAAGTTGGTCGTCTCCGGATCAATATCTTGGGCGGACAACCGTAAAATTTTGCTTCGCGGATCCGGATCTTCGAAACCTCCGTTCATCAGCAACGAAGCGACCACGGCGAGGAGAGCCACGACTCCCAAGCAGGCCATCGTTCGCACAGCCAACGGCAACCACCAAAACGAAATTGGACTTCTTCGAGATTGGGCAGCGGACCTTCCGGAGCGGGTTGTCACGGGCGAGCGGGCACGACGGGAAGACGCTGCTGGCATAAACCTGCGTCGATAATGCCTCAGGTGACGCCTGCTGCCAAGTCGGAACGCCGAGAAGCGGGAAGCCGTGATTGGTGAAAAGGTGATTAGTGATTGGTGAAAGCTAGGGCTTCTGCACGCCGAACCGGGTGGCAGTCCAATCTTTTTCGCGAGGATGCGATAGCTTATTTAGGCGCGATTTCTCAGCGCTGTCCTCTGCACTCGCGGCCGTTTCAGCTAAAGTTGGCGTTTCCACGATCAATTTGGACCTTGCTTTTCGTGTTCCGCTTGGAGTCACCAATCACCAATCACGCTTCCGCGCTCTTATCTGCCACTCGCTAGCTTCAGAATTTCGTGGAATTCTTCGTTGGTCAGCGGCATCACCGATAAACGGGATTGTTTGAGCAATAGTACGCCTTGCAGCTTGGGTTCGGCCTTGATCTGATCGAGGGTTACGGGTGGGGTGACGGCTCGTTCGGGCTTTATTTCAACTGCCGACCAATCACCGTTCGCTGCGGTCGGGTCCGCAAACGCTTCTTTGGTCACACGGGCCACGCCAACTACCGCTTTACCGTTCACACTGTGGTAATAGAGGACTTCATCGCCCACTTTCATATTGCGCAGGTTGTTACGGGCTTGAAAATTACGGACTCCGGTCCAATCAGTCTTCCCGTCGGCGACAAATTGATCCCAGGAATAAGCAGTCGGCTCCTGCTTCACCAACCAGAATTGGTTCATGACAGCGCATACCATGGGCTCCGGGCTGGGGAGAAGCAAGGGAGGAAATGCGGAATGCGGAATGCGGAATGGGGCATGGACGCGGGTTCAGTATTCTTTCAGAGGAGGATTCACCTATGTCTTGAACCTAAGGTGTTACTCCCCATATTCCGTCATTCATTCCGCAATCGACAATCCGCATACCGCGTTTCCCTCTTATGTCCGGCATTTTGATCACCTTTGAAGGCGGAGAAGCGTCCGGTAAATCGACGCAGGTGGCGCGTTTAGCGAGGAAGCTGGAAGCGACCGGGCAACCGGTTACTGTTGTGCACGACCCCGGAACAACGGAACTCGGCAGGGCGATCCGGCAACTGCTGTTGCACGCGCGCGAAAGCGATCGCCTCAATGATATGACCGAATTACTGCTGTTTGGCGCCAGCCGATCGCAATTAATCAGCGAAATCATTCGACCGGCATTAGCCGAAGGTCGCATCGTCGTTTCCGATCGATTTGCTGATTCGACCACGGTTTATCAAGGCTATGCTCGCGGGCTGAGCGGGCAGTTTATTCGAGAACTGGAGAGGTTTTTGCTGGGCGAAATCCGGCCAAAATTGACATTCTTACTCGATTTGGATTTGGCCACGATGCGGAAACGCCAACTACGGCGGGTACGCCCTGTCAATCAACCAGATCGGCTGGAACAATTGCCTGACGAATTCCATCAAAGGGTACGCGAAGGATATTTGGAGCTTGCGCGGCGTGAGCCGGATCGAATTCGCCTAGTCGACGCAACATTGCCGGAAAACAAGATAGAAGAAATCATTTGGGAAGAATGCAATGCCGTTCTTAGCCTCTGAAGCCTCTGAGTACCTGGTCCGTGCCCATCAGCTCGGCCGACTAGCTCATGCATTTTTAATTACTGGTCCCGACGGCTCCGGGAAGTTAGCGCTGGCCCAGGAATTCTATCGTACCGTTAACAAAGTTCGTGACGCGGCTCGTGACCCCGACTTCCATCTGGTTCAACCGGAATCCAAATCCCGACGCATCTTGGTCGATCAGATTCGTGCGTTGGAAGAAGAACTGCGAATGCGCTCGACGACCGGCAAGCTCAAATTTGGTGTGATTGCGGACGCGGACCGGATGATGCCCCATTCGGCTAACGCATTCCTCAAGACTCTGGAGGAACCTCCCAATGGGTCGCTGCTCCTGCTTTTGACCTCGTTGCCAGAAGCGCTCCTGGAAACGATCCGCTCTCGGTGTGTGGTTCTAGCTTTACGTTCTCCGAGCCGGCGGCCGCTCGGAGTAGCGGAACGCGTTCTTTTCGATGCAGTGTCTCAACTTACGAGCGAACGTTCCTGGACAGTTGGATCGAGCTTGGCCTTGGCTCGCCTCTTTCAGGACCAACTTGCGCGCTTTCGGGACGACATTGAGACGGAGCATGATGACCGACTCAAACGCGAATCGGAGCGCTACCAGAACTCAACCGATGGAAAATGGCTGGAACAAGAAGCGGGCCGTCTTGGGGTGCTTACTGAGAGCCGCTACATCCAGGCGAGAACCGCATACGTTGAAAGAGTTTTGGAATGGTTCGGTGACGCGCTGCGGGCGGGTCAGGGTGGCAAAGAGAGGGACCTGGACGAATACCGCGAAGCGACCGTCAGTTTTGCCAAAAAGATCCCAGTTAGTGATCTCTTAGAGAGGGTTCGCGTTTTCCAGGAACTGCGGGAACATCTTTCCCGGAATGTTCATGAAGGCCTTGCGATCGAAGTGGCTTTTCTGAAAGGCTTTGGCCCGTCTGCGGTAGGGCGAAACGCGACTCCGCCAAGCCTACGTCGCGGCTAGTTTTGTGGTTTACGTCAACCGAACAGCCAGGGCGCGCCATAGCGTATCGACGGCGGCACACCTCGAACGACGGCGAGATGAGGTCTGTGAGCCTTGAGGACCTGTCAGCCGGACGAATGCCCGGCCCAAGGCTCACAGTCTTCCCGGACTGTATAGCCCTACCAGCTGTTACCTTCTGTGAAAATCCTTGTGTAGCGCTGCTACCAATTCTGCAGACTTAGTGCACTGTTATAATCCTCCACACCATGAACCTCTATCTGTTGCGTCATGCCGAGGCGGAAGAAGAAGCAGCTTCGGACGGCGAACGTCAATTGACCGAACGAGGTCGCGAACAAGCTCGGACCATCGGCCGATTTTGTGCGCGAAATGATCTGTATCCGGAAAAAATCATTACGAGTCCTTTGGCCCGAGCCCAGCAGACGGCGAAAATCGTCGCGGATGAGCTCAAGGTCGCTGATCGAGTGCAGGTTTGCGGATTCGCAACAGCTGGAATGACCACCGACGGTGCACTCAGCGGTCTAAAAGCGTTCGCGGAGCACTCTTCGCTGCTGCTCGTTGGTCACGAACCGGACTTCAGCGGGTTTGTCGCTGCGCTCATTGGTGGTGAGGAAGAATCCATCCGGTTTCGCAAAGCGAGTCTTGCAAAAGTCACTTTACCGAAACTCAAAGCGGGTGTTGGTAGACTGGAGTTCCTCCTTCCGGTGAAGTTCCTATGAAACCCGAGATTATTCGTACCCGCTCTTTTGTGGAAGAGGCCGCTCGATTCATCGCTGACTCTGCCCGGGATGCTCTTGATGAGCGCGGCCATTTCCGGCTGAGCTTAAGTGGCGGAAATACGCCACGTCCTGTTTACCAGGCACTCTCTTTGTTGGATTGCCGTTGGAGTAAGTGGACCGTCACGTTTGGTGATGAGAGATGTGTGCCTCCCGACGATGGCGAAAGCAATTATCGGATGGCATCGGAGTCATTCCTCCTGGTAACCAGCCCAGGCGAAGTGCTGCGTGTCAAAGGCGAAATTCCACCGGAGGAAGCTGCCAATGACTATGAAACCGCTCTGGCACACTATGCCAAAAAGTTTGGGGAAAAGCGTTATCGTCACGACTTAATCCTGCTCGGTTTGGGTGACGACGGGCACACCGCTTCGCTGTTTCCGGGCACCGCGGCGCTAGAGGAGCGGGAACGCAACGTGGTCAGCAATTTCGTTCCCAAGTTCAACAACCATCGAATTACTTTTACCTACCCGCTGATCAATGCCGCTCGCCGGATCGCGTTTCTCGTCAATGATCCCAAAAAGAAAGGGATTATCGATCAGGTTCTTAACGGGAAAAGTGGATTGCCGGCAGAACGCGTTCAGCCCGAAAAGGGCGAGCTGATTTGGTTCATCGGCATGTAAGCGGTAACCCCAGGAACGTAGCCCGATACTCAAGCCTCGGGAATCGTTCATCACCCGTTTAACTTCAGGGGACAGTCGCCGCTGATATCACCAATCACTGACTGAATGACTGAGGCTGGAGCATCAGGCTACGTTCCCGGCGTTCCCGGCGCTATCGCCCGGCCCTTCCAAAGATCGACGACCGTCCAAACTCGTGATAGGACTACCCTCATGGGCAAAAGTTACGAGGGTACCGGCATCGAGGACTTAATCCGGGTGATTGACCGTTGCGTGCT
>WNFR01015339.1_pt1 | contig 13592 bp, 7 predicted proteins | sample 5400221 | NCBI WGS metagenome assembly WNFR01 (sample SAMN13153357, study PRJNA577476) | soil metagenome | isolation source: 40 cm soil under Madrone tree | place: USA:California | collected 2016-06-14
GAATTCGACATTCGCAACTGGCGTCGATCTTTCCAATTCCATCGAAATATGTTTTATGACATCGGCGCCTTCATTTGCTGCGTTCTTAATCAACGGCGTGCCGGAAACATCCCCGATAATGTAACAACCGGGCACGTTGGTCATAAACTTTTCGTTCCTTACTGGAACTGGCCTTGGTTTTATTATCTTTGTCGTGTTAACGACGATGCAGGCTTTTGGGCTGACCGGACATTCTGCCTGGCAGGCAGTGTCTTCGACGCACTGATCACTTGCCACTGGAACGGCGATGTTATTGACCATTGCCAGGACGTCGTGAGGACAGGCCTCCACGCATGCATGACATCCGATGCAACGATCGGAAATAACTACTGGATGCGGATAAGCCGGCCCCGCCGGATCATACTTTTTTAGCAATTCTTTCGAAAGTTGGATTCTTTGCTCGTTCGGATCAATTCCCATCTCGATCGGCTGTTCCAACAGGTGACGCTCTCGCCTTGCGTCAAGAAAAGCAAACACGAGCGCAGAGATCACCAGAAAGCCACTGATACCGGCCCATCCGAACCACGGAAGTCCGCCGATATCACCATACAAACTCGTCCTGGAGAAAAGTTGGTTGATCGCCAGCAGCAGCACGAGAAGTGCGATGATGATGAACAGTTGCGACTTTTTCATGGACCTGCACTCTCGGCTAAATCAAAGCAAATGAGATTGGTACATTCTTTTGAAGGGCGAATTGGCGCAGATTATTCTTTGATCGACATAATGTCCAATACTGATCGGGTTTTTTATCTGCGTTTTTCTGCGTTCTTCTGCGGCTAAATTTCTTCCCGTGTACTAATCTTTCGTGGTGCGATTTAGAAGGCTTCAATAGACATCGAACTCTGTTGAACCATACTCATCATCTTTTTGGTTCCTGCATTGGCTTACCTCCTGTCAACGAAGCCGTCCAATGCGTGTCTCTAATGTGTTGGACGTGACACGAAACACAGTTAGGCCCGGCGCTAGCTCTCATCGAGCCCGATGTCCCATCATTTCCTTGCGCATCATGACATCGCGCACAGGTCGTACGTGGAAAGGTCCGATCAACGTTCGCACCGGCATAGCCCGATCTATGGCAACTGCTGCACGACATATCATTCTCTTTACCCTGGCTGTCATTAATCTTGTTGATACCGGAAACGGACCTGGCGCGATAAAGGTGTATGCCGTGAAACTGTAAGCTTCGTCGCTGCTGCTCCTGGTCAGGCTTCAACTTGCTCTCATTCAGGAGTGCTGCTATTTCCGGCTTCTCAGCAAGTTCCTCTGGGTCTATCCCACTCCAAACCCATACCCCGTTAACCACCGGATAACCGTATGTGCCGCCGTGCGGTGTGTGCATCGCCTTGCCGTTAAATAGCACCTTGTTTTCATCATTATGGCATTTGGAGCATGAGCCAAGTGCAGCAGCCATCGGACTGAAGTCCGCCCTTTGATGTTCAGCGTGACAGGATATACAGGTCAAGCCTGCTTCGCGATGTGCGCGTGTGATCGTAGGAAGAAGCGCTTCAGTTTTATGGCAATAAGCGCAATTCGCGCTAATGGTTTCGCGGTTCGCCATACCCACCCCTATGGCGTGACACGATGTGCAGGAGTTGCCATTTGGCTCCCTGGCGATGGCGGGAATTAATGTTAGAGATTGTCTTGCATGGGGCACTGAAACCGGTTCCGGTGCAAACGCATTCTTATAAGTAAAAGCACCCAATGCGGAGAGAGCGCCAACCACAATAAGCGCCCAGAGAAAAATCGCAAAGGGCCACGGGCGAACTAGATCCCGGGTCGGCGTCCAATTGAATCGAACTCTGCCAAGGCTCGGCGAACGGCGCGGATGAAGCGGAGATGGCCGCCCCGCTTTTTCCCTCGTGCGCTTATCCCAGAACACCTTAAGCGAACTCGCCGCCGTGGACGAACCTGCAACTGGACTCTCTTGCGCTACCCGTTTCCCGCTGGTCTCCGCATCGTGCACTATCGCCCTTTCACCAATACTGAAGGCAAACTGGCGCGCAACCTTGATCTTTAAAACATCTTTGGTCTGCTGGATATTAAGGAAGAAGGGCCCGATTTGCAGTACATCGCCGGCGGAAAGCGCTTCAGCTTCATTAAAGGGTATCACCCGATCGTTTAGCGTTGTGGCGCTCGATCCGCTGAGGTTGATGATATAGAAAGTCCCTTGAAGCTCATTTATTCCGGCGTGAAGCCGCGAAACGGTGTGATGGTTCAGCAGGATGTCGGAATCTGGAAAACGACCGATCCTCAGACCCTGACTAACGATTGTCTTTGCGTCCTCTGCCCGGTCCTCGAGAGTAATGATGAAAGTGCTAAGCTGTACCGTGCTCATTCAATTCACCTGGGCAATCGGGCGCAGAGTCTGACCGAAATAAATAGCATCACGTCTACCGCACAGCAAACAAAACCACCTGCACGATATGCACAAACATTAGGGCCAGCATAACGGACGTTGAAACTACGTGTGGCGCAAGCCAGAGTTTGAGCAATTGATGCAGGTAAATAAGTGAATCTACCCGCCTCAACGTTGCCGTCGCCTCAACAGCCTCCATGAGCGAACGTCGAACGTTTGGATCATCCAGTCCCTCTGCGTCCGCGCGAAATTCCTCCCGCGCCTCGGCCAGCATTGTTGTCAAGTCCTTCCGCCGGACATATTGATTCAGAAGATAGTTAAACGAGAAAAAGCGCTTTCTCATCTTCTCTTTGGCAATGTCGTTTAGCTTCCCCTTGCTGGTGTCGATTGAGCTCAATTTTTCGCGCAACTCCTGGCGCCTCGCGCGCAGGTCTTCAATCAACAGTGGATCCCCTTCGATACTGGTCATGATCCTCGGCACAATCAGATAGCAGGCGATCCCAAACAGTCCCGAAAGGATTACAAGATCAAACGAGATCATCAAAAACGATGTCAATAAGCCGCCCGTATGCCGCCCGCCATGCAACAGAAGCACAATGCCGGCGATCAGTCCCAAATAAACATGCACCAGCATCCAGTACCTAAGTGGTCCCGCCCTGCGCTTGTAGACCTGCTTTCGAGCTGGGTATGTCATTACTGCTGCAATCCCACCCAAACCAATCAAACCTGTGATCCAGCGCACGGTCAGCCATGTCCCATTCAGATGTCCATCCAGCGTAAACCGATTGGCAGCCCAAATCGTCGCCAGCGTAAACCCGATTACCGCCAACACGCCGCCTGCATTCAGTAGACTGGCGGGAACGTCTCGCTTGTGTATGTTGCGGCCTATTGCATGTGTCTGGTCCTTGAATACGATTCCGATGGCATTCCCGGCTTCGCTAAAGTATTCGCGCGGGTTAACGCGGACCAATGCTCCGGTTGGGCAATTTTCCTGACAGGAGTAGGCAGGCTGTTTCGCACTTACGGGATTCAGCTCTGTGTTCTCACAAAGATTACATTTTACCGCCAGCAAATCCTCCGTCTCCGTGTAAGCCGGAGGCATCGTCATAGGGGCAAGGCTGAACCAGTCCGCCAAATTCCCGAGCAGCCCTCCGTCATTCCGTGCTGCTGCCTGTCGCGGAACCATTGAAATGGCGTTGTAGGGACACTGCGTGGCGCAATCAGCGCAGCCGATACATGTCTTCGGATCAATATCAATTTGCCCTTCAGAGAAACGCGCGATTGCACCTGTTGGGCATCCGGTCAGACATTCAGGATCCTGGCAATGGAGACACACAGACGGCAGAAGAAGATGTTGGATCGACGTGCTGACCGGTTTCACAGGGCGGGCAATATGGATCCCTCTCCGTAATAGCCTTGATTGTCCATGCACTTTATGACATGCCAGCGAACAGTTGCCACAGCGGATACAAAGGTCCATATCCATGACAAGCAGATTTGTACCGTCGATAATACCGGTCGTGATCTCTTTTCCAGCGGCAGCTACCGTTCTTCTATCCGGCGGAGGTCCGGGTAGTACGTCATCGGCATCCGAAAACTGCGGAAAGCTTTCCGATATCAACTTGACGAGTGCATGGTTTGACCGCAGGCTCGAAACATCAATTTCCAGCACTTCGGTCCGCGCCATGATAGTGGTTGTGTATTTCCAGGTGCTTTCCGCGTCGCCAAAGAGTGCCTCAAGCCCGAGCCAATTTCCCGCACCTAGAAAATCCAACCCCACGTCCTGGTGAAAATCCATCACCGAGTCCGTCAACATCGGGTTGGAGGCCATGCTCCGCACAACCTCCAGATTCGAGGCCAATCCGCGCACGCGTCGTGTCCAGCCGCTCTTAATAAAGATCAGCTTGTCAATCGGATCACCCTCCAGGAACAGCACATGATCTTTTGCGTAAACAGTAAATCGAGCGGCCTCTTTTAACCTGTCCAGCAGTTCGGTACTGAAGGCGTTTTCGGTTGCTTCCTGTACATCGAGAATTGTCCGATCCAGACCGTGTTGCCGGTAATTCGCGTCCAACAACCGCCCGAACTTCTTCAACTTTCTTAATAGTCGAAGTGCAGGACGCTGAATCTCAAGAACCGCCGCTTCCCCTACGGGTGACACCTTGATCGTGGCATTACGCGGCTGACCGGCAAGTACAGACATCTCTCCGAAACTGTTCTGAATTTTGATTTCGCCGACGCGGACATCGTCCTCACTTTCACTTCTCACATAAACGTCAAGCTTGCCATCAATTAGTATGTAGAACGTGTTTCCGCCCCAATCGCCTTCGCGGATGATTTCCTCGCCCGGAGCAAACACCAATAGTTTGGCATACGGCCCGACCTTCTTACCGACGTGACTCCGACCGTACACAATTACTTCCAGATCCAATTCATATTTGAAATGGTCCCCGTGTTTCTCAATAAGCTCGGCGATAACCCCGCTATTTTTGATAGCTTCCAGGATTGCGCCGTGATGTTTGATTTCGCGAGGCATTAAGCTTCCACTCTGGCTCTAAGAAATTATCGGGACTAAACGCCGCCAACGACCTGAAAGCAGCTCCAATTCGATATACTCACATTTCCGTACGACACAGTCGGCACGGATCCAACTCAATCCACAAACGTCATGTGGGTATCTTTAATTCGAGGGCGGGAACATCTCACGCTGGAGCACAATCTTACATTCGAAGGCCACAACTGACTTTAACCAACTACCCAAACCACTTTGGACAAACCAGTGATAGAAAGCAGTTAACCGGACGCAGGTCTATACCTTTGGATCTCTAGTTACGGTGCTCCTTGGAGCGCGAGCCACCCTATCTGCTGTAATTAAAAGTATTCGCGCGCCAGCGCGCAGCCTTCACTAGCCTCTAACCTCTAACCTCTGTTTTCCGCAGCCTTCACTAACATCTAACATCTGACATCTAACATCTGCATTTACCCCACCGCCTTGTGACACAGCAGACAATCGCTCGAACCAGGGATCTTTCCCTTCAGCGCCGGCCGCGTTGCGACGGCCTTATCATGACAAACGTTGCAGTTCGTATGATATGCAACCTCATTAGTGAGCTTCGTCGCGGCAGGTTTATCCGGATATGTCACTGTGGGAATCGGGGCGCTGTCATCACCAGACTGAAGATGACACGCCCTACAGGTTTTAACCGGCTTTGCATCAGCGGCTGCTAACGAAGCCGTAGTTAAAACAGCGGTTCGTTCCGAGGTTTTCAACGGCGCTTTTAAATCCGCTGCCGGTTGATCGGTGTGATGACATTCAATGCACGAGATCGGGCTTTTGCCATCGAGGTTGTAATTCTTCGTCGAGTGATTCTCATGGTTGAACGCGACCTCGCCATATTTGTCGGATTGGCTGTCCTTGTCGAGTACGACCTCCTTCGGCTGGGTTGTGGCTTCCTTTCCCTGAACAAAAAGGGCCGCAGAAACCGCTGAGTGATTGCCGGCCACGACCACTGCCACACAACCAAGAGCACAAATCACAACGATAAGAATTTTCGTCATTTAAAATCCTCTCAACATATTCCCAGCATGTTACTTTCAGTTTGAGGACGAACGCCCGGCAATTGCTGCCAATCTTAGATACCACAACCCGCCATGTCAACCTCTTGATCCCAACCCAAGAACTCCAACGTGCCTCCCCAATTCAATCCTATTGAACCACTCCATGCTTTTCCCTTCCCCCTTCCCGTTTCCCCCTTCCCCTACTTCCTGAACGTCGTGCCCGTATGACATCGCTTTGTTTACCCTGTGGCATCCCGGAAGTCAGAATATGACACTCCGCACATTCCAGACGTTGGCGGGGTCCATGTTTGCTGTGTGAGAAACTCAGTTTGAACGAACGGGCATTTGTAGAGGTACGTGTATAGGCCGCCTGTGTGTGACATACCCCACAGGAATTAATCTCATGACCTGCATTCGACCTGCTTGACGGAGTATGGCAGGCATAACACTGGCTGTGCGCCGTCAGACTGACCGGAATCGACATTGCAGCCCCACGGTTGAGCGTGCGATCGTGGCACGCCGCGCATCCATTCGCCGGTCGTGCCGACCCGTTCATATGCTGTTCGTGGTCAAACCTTATGTTAAAGCTCTCTTTAAATTTCAGAGGAAAATCCTTTAGTGGAGCTGACCCCGAGCTTACATCCGTGTGACAAATCGAGCACATCGAGGCCGCCGGAGTCACAAATTGCGCCAGGTGACAATTGGTGCAGGCAGTGTGGCCCGGGAACACAGGTTTGATCGAATTATCAGGGCTTCGTTTATGGCAGGCGGAGCATTCGAGGTGCGCATGACGGTCACTTGAGTGTTTGAACGTTGAGAAGTCAGGTTCCTGTTCCCTGCCGTGCGATATGGGTTGCAGAAATATGACGGTTCCAAACAGCAAAAAGATCACAGCCAGCAGGTTCCTGACCGCGTAATGACGTCGTTGTGCTTTTGAATAGTTTTGGGAGTATTCGTCCGATTCCATCATGGCGTATTTTCGGACTCTACCTTAACGCATTTCATTTTAAACCTGCGCGTTTCAACGGCGGTCGACCGGCCACGGTCGTATGACTTGGTGGCGGATCAAGGATTCCGATATTTGAAGTATGACAATAGCTGCATTTGAAATCTTTGTTCTTGTCGATTGCCCCTAGTTCGGCATTCAAATCCTGTCGCAATCCATCCTTGTTATGACACTCCGAACAGCTGGTAATCGGCACATCCGGCTTCAACCCCTCAAGAGTCGCAACCTTTGTAATATTGATATGACATGTCGTGCATTCGCCGATGTGATTCTTCTTTTCTCCTCCACCCTCATGGCGAAATTTTATCGAGATTCGATTCGGCGGCGCCGCTCCAAAATCCGCTCGATTTGAAAGCTTATGACAGCCCGCGCAGTTATTCCTGACGGGCTCCTGACGGCCCCAATGGCACGAAAAACATGAAGCATGGTTTTCCGGCGCCGTCATGAAGGTATCTGTCGAGGGTACGTAACCATCGATCCAGCCACCCTTGGGCTGATCGACGGCAGCGGTGTCCGCGGTGTGACAGACTGAACAGTTGTTATAACCTTTGGTTTTGTCGTCGGGCGCGTGGGCAGCTTTTGTATATCTCGCCGTTCTGAAGTCTCCTGTTCGACGGGGACGGGAGAGCAGTGACGCGATCACATCCTGATGTTTGTCGTGCGGGAAAATGATTTTGAACTCCGGGGCAACGGTTGCAACCGGGAAATTCAAACGTGCCTCGTCGCGCGGTGAAATCTTCTTATGACAGACGCTACAGATCAACGGTTGGGCCGCACGAAAAAACTGCTGGCGATGGCAACGCACGCAGGACTCGTGGTTTGGATAGTCAGTAATGTCAGGAAACTCGCGTACCTTTTGCCAGTTTGAGCTTGGTGCCTGGTGACAGGACTTGCAATCCACCTGATGCTGTCGTGTCGAATGTGAGAATCGGGAGTAATCGGTGGCCGTCCTCTGCTTAAGCTGTCGGGCCGGGCCATTCGTTGTTCTTCGTCTCTGTGCACCGGCGCTATCGCCAAAAAATTGTGTGCATACCAATAAAGTCGCCGCTAGCAGCGTGATCGAGAAAAATTCAACCTGGGGGCGTCTCATCGGTTTAGTTCGACTCGGAAGTGGTTTATCTGATTTATTGTTTTGGGGTCGGACAGGCTGGCAGCGGTTTCACTACACCGACGCACTTTACGTTTCGATCTTTATTATTCGAGATAAGAAACGGCGTTTCAGTTGCGAGATCGCCAGGTTTCACCTTCAGTTCGCAGTTCCACAGCACTCCGCTGTTCCCGACTTCAGTCGACAGAATATTCGAGATTACATACGTTCCCGGCTCAAGATCAGTGAAGTAGGCGGTACCATTTCGGTCAGTCATCACCGACAAAACTCTCGCTTTCGAAAGCTCCTCTGCTTGCTTGACCAGGGTCTGCAGATCTTTTTGCTGGCGTTTATAAAAGCCGCTTCGCAACTCGTCGGTGAGATTTACTGAAAGCCATTTGCGAGCCAGTTCGCGGCTCCCAAACTGTTTCTCGCCTGCGGCCACGGCCCGCTGAAACTCGGGAACCGCCCCACCACCTTCGATGTCTTTTTGCTCAACTTCCCGACAATAAACCGACTCACAATCGTTTTGCTTCAGCCACGCGATCAGTTCCGGGCTAGCTCCAATTCCTTGATAATAACAATCGCGTGAAACGACAGGCTGCTCCTCCAACGCCTCAATCAGACTCTTGTTTTCTGTCAACGAACCTCTGATCAGAAAAAATCGCTTCCGCGAAAGACCCTTCGTCGAATCGCCAACCTTTACTCTTACCCTTAACCTGATCACGCCCCTTGCATTCGCCTGCGGTCCCGAAGGCGACTGCCCTATAACAACAAGCGCCAATAGAGCAAGCAATTGAACTGCAAATATTCGCACCAGGACTTCGCTTCTTTTTAGAATCATCGTGGAAACAATAGCGATTCAGTCTTAATCCGCGTTTTATCCGCGTTCATCCGCGGCTAATCCTTTTCCGGCGTGCCAATTCTCTGCGGGCTTATTTACAAATTCGGACTACGCGGAAACTTCAAAAACGGCAACCTCACACCCCTGACGAATATCTGATCCGAGCGAATCGCCGCGGGTGGTGAGTATCCATTCGCTCCTGCGGCCGAGATGATATCATCCTGGTCCACTCCATCACCGCTCACGCCAATGCCGCCAACCAGAACTCCGTTCTTGTACAGCGGAACACTTCCTGGAAATATTTGAATTCCATTCGGCAGGCTGGGTATAGAGGTGCAAGGAATACTAGCCCCGCCAAGCGTCGCCAGAAGGTTGCTCTTGATCAATTCCAACTGCAACCCAACATTAAACGGGCTCCATTCACTTATCTCTGTACTGAACGGGCCGGCCGCCGTGTTATCGATGCCATCAGGGAAAAAGGGGCGATGAAGAAAGCCACCGGCCCGATCGGTGAATGCCACCGAACCATCTAACATCAAACCGTCAGCTTTCGCACGATCCGCAAAAACCCCAAGACCGGCCGCACGCAATAAACTACCCGCATTTGCGCCGGAATAAAAAGCCGCAGTACGTGCTTTCTGAACCGCGACATCGAATCCAAATACCGGCGCATCCGTCTGTCGAAAGACCCCCAAAACGCGGCCGTCTGCATCAACAACGGCAATCGAGACTCGTGCATTGCTCCCTAACGGCTGCCTGATCGCCGCACGCGTAATATTCGCCTGTTGCACTGCATGTCCGATGATCGTTTGAACGTCGGCGGCGGTTAACGAGTTCGATCCCACCGGCGAGGTTCCAGCCACAAACGGGAAAAATCGTGAATCAACTTCACCTGCAATTCCACCGACAAGGGCCGGCGTAAAGGTCGAAGGCTGAGCTCCACGAATCGGGTAAGCCGGTAAAACCGACCCCGGCAAGCTCCCAAACGGTATTGTTGCAGGTGCGGGAGCAGTTACTACGTTCTGATAGGCAAGACGGATTCCGTCAACAAGAATATTATCGCCACGGATCAGCGCAGGCGGTTCGAAACTCCTTTGTGCTGATGCTGCGATAAGCTCTTCAAACGGCTGATCGAGATCCGTTGGATCACGATCTACAGTATAAAGCCCATCTCCCTCGATCCCGACACCGCCGACGGCAACACCGTTTTTGTACAGCGGCAATCCACCGGGATCTGCGGACAGTCCAAGTGGCAGACCCGGTTTTTTGATATCCGAACATGGCAGAGACGAAAACTGAACACCGTAAAGGGGACCGCCGCTACGGAAACTTACACCCGGCGGGAAGTGCTCTTGAATAATAAAACCCGCTGTCCTGGTCGAAAAGGCGTTCCCGGTTGTGCTAAAGATTGCGCCCGTACCAGCCTTTGAAATCGCGGCGAGTTCCGAAGGAACAACCATGCCCTCCAAACCTTTGCCCAGGGTTCCCACGCTTCGTATGGTTGTGTTTGCAGGCGCACCCGTCATCCGAAATATGCCAAGTACGTTTGCCTCGCGGTCCACAACGGCGACCGTAACATTTCGATTCAAAGACTGAGCTGCTGAAACGGCTTGCGCAATTATCGTCTGCACATCAGCAGGTTCAAGGCTCCCGGCCGGTTGATTCACCGGAGATATAACTCCAGGCGTGGGAACGGCGCCGGCGTCGTCCGGCAGTCCGTCGCCGATATGGCCGATGCCAACGCGCACCCGATTACTTGCAACATCATGATAAACAACCCGCACCAGTACGTCGCCCAGGTCCCCCATTTCGGGGTCCAGGCAAACCACGACCGAAGTAACCCAGGGCTGATCCGGTACTGGGTCGGCATACTCGACGTTCAACTGATAAACCCGATGAGTTGCGTCCTCGGCCTCCGCCTTAACCGAATTCGCTGTTTCTCCGGTCTGTAGTTGCAGGTTCATCGCAAACAACATGATTCGGTTGCGATTGTCGTTCCCAAAATTAATCAGAGCGACCGGCGAAAATGGCTCGTGCACGTGCGTCACCGAGTCGAACGAAACGGCGCGAGTGGAATCGGCCTCGCTGACCAGAATCGGACCCGCCGCCTGCGCCCGGGCGCGCTCCGTGCTCATCAGACCGATCAGAAGCACCGGCAGACACAGACACAAGACCAAACCGAAATGATATAGATAAGAACCTTGAAGTTTCATGCGACAAAATCGAGGCCGAAATGATTAGACAAGTTCAACCAACCTTTTTGCAGACGCAAGGACTAACAATCGACGCCGTCTTTGCCACACTAAATGACATCCCCGGCTGGGAGTTCAAGCCACCCTACCTGCTGCTATTAATAGAATTCGCGCGCCAGCGCGCAGCCTTCACTAACATCTAACCTCTGACATCTAACCTCTGCTTTCCTCAGCGCGCAGCCTTCACTAACATCTAACCTCTGACATCTAACCTCTGCTTTTCGAATGTGACTTGTGTCGGATTAGCTGACACTATAAGGTACGAGACTGATGGGCTACGATTTTCATTGCCTCGGTAGTTCTCATATGCTAAAAGCCTAACACTCGTAACGCACGATTGGAAGAGAAATTCAGCTTGCTTTCAAATTTCCCCCGAATTTTGAGTTTGCCAGGATTAATACTGGCCATATCGCTCATAACTTATAGCCAGAATCATGGCTCCCTGAAGGGTGTAGTCCATACTTCAGCGGGTATACCGGCTCCTGGCGTCAGCGTCGTCGCTATAAACCAGGTTACAAGTCAAACCAGGCGTATCCTCACAGGCCCGAATGGCCAGTTCTCGCTCAATCTCCCGCCAGGCGCTTACCGCATATCCGTCGAAGCCCCGTATTTCGCAAAGTTTGATAAGGATAAAAACTACGGCGAGTTCGCGCTTCCACGCGGCGAAACGCTTGAGAACGTCTTGATCGAATCAGGCAAAGACACCGTCCTCGAGTTTCAGGTTGAAGAGAAAAAGCCGGTGCCCGCGGGTGTTGGTTCGGATGGAAAAACACCCGACAATGAAGGTGGCAAAATTAATTCATCGACGCCGGGAGCTACCTCTGATCGTCACGAAACACGTGATCGCTGGCGCATCGGTTTTCCGGAATTCGATCGTTACGGTGATCGCGGCAGTCGCGGTCGCGACATTCCCTTCACAAAAGGTCACTGGTGGGATCCCTACCACCAGAGCGTGCTAAAGGGCGACTATCCGATCCTGGGTGACAAGACCTTTCTGGTACTGTCCGCAGTTAGTACAACTGCTGCGGAACTGAGTCGCACTCCCACGCCTTCTGACGTCAGCGCGAAGAATCCGCTAAGCGCACCCTTCTTTGGCGGGCCCGAGGCGTTCGCGGCAAGCCAAACGCTGCAGTTATCCTTTGAACTCTTTCACGGAGATACGACCTTTAGACCACGAGATTGGTCTATTAAAATCTCCCCGACCTTCAGCATTCCAAACTATCTGAACGCTCGTGAAAACGGTGTCGTCAACATCGATGTCCGCCGCGGCACAAATCGCACTGATAGTCACGTTTCGCTCGAAGAAGCTTTTGGAGAAGTGAAGCTTGTCGATGTAAATGAAAACTACGACTTTGTGTCCGCACGCGCCGGCATCCAGCCATTTGTATCCGACTTTCGTGGCTTTATCTTTTCCGACAATAACCTAGGTGCGCGACTCTTTGGAGCCTTTGGAAATAACCGGTATCAATACAACGTCGCCGGATTCTCCATGCTTGAAAAGGACACCAACAGTGGCTTAAACCGATTCGATATACGTCACCAGAATGTTTATATAGCGAATCTGTTTCATCAGGATTTCATTCGCAAGGGATACACCATCCAGGGCAGTCTGCATTACAACGACGATCGGGCTAGCCTGAAGTTTGACCGCAATGGCTTTCTCGTACGTCCCGCCTTGATCGGCGACGCAAGACAGCATTCGCTAAAGATTGGATACCTTGGGGTCAGCGGTGACGGTCACCTCGGCCGCCTCAATTTGACGCATTCCTACTACTACGCCTTTGGCCGTGATGATTGGAATCCACTTGCCGGACGCCCGGTCAGGGTAAAATCAAACATGGCTGCCGTCGAAGCCTCGGTTGACCATGATTATCTGCGTTTCAAAACCTCGTTCTTCTTTGCACAGGGTGATTCTAATCCAACCGACAACAAGGCCACTGGTTTCGACGCAATATTCGACGACCCAAATTTTGTTGGGGGACAGTTCTCTTTCTGGAATCGTAATGGAATCCGCCTGTCGCAAACCGGCGTCGGTCTCGTTCAACCAAATAGCATCCTGCCCAGTCTACGAAGCAGCAAAATTGAGGGCCAGGCAAACTTTGTCAACCCTGGAATTCTTATCTATAACGCCGGCGTCGACGCTGAGGTGACACAGCGGCTCAAAGCGGTCTTTAACGTAAATTATTTGCGATTTCATCGCACTGAGACGCTTGAGTATCTCCTCTTTCAGAATCATATTCGACACGATATCGGCTGGGACTATAGCCTTGGCGTAGCCTATCGCCCGTTCTTAATCAATAACGTTACGATGACATTCGGAGCAGCGACGCTGAAAACAGGGCGTGGCTTCCGCGATATTTATACAGACCAATCGCAAAACTGCCCACCAAACGTCGGCGACTTTTGCCAGCCAAGTGTCGTCAATCCCAGCAAGATTCTATTTTCCCTGT
>WNFR01004994.1_pt1 | contig 13590 bp, 12 predicted proteins | sample 5400221 | NCBI WGS metagenome assembly WNFR01 (sample SAMN13153357, study PRJNA577476) | soil metagenome | isolation source: 40 cm soil under Madrone tree | place: USA:California | collected 2016-06-14
GCTTCCAGAATTCCACCTTCAAGATTTAGATAGTATTTTTCGTCAAATATCTCCATCAAGCTCGGCACCCCCATGACGAGACCGATCATGCGGTTCGTGTAGCGCGAGAGGTAACCCGCCAGCCGGTAGTATTCGCCAAATTTGGAGATCAAAACCGTTCGTCCAAGCGCGCCCAGAATGTCAACGCGGGCGAGAAAATCGGCGTGATTGAGCTGCCCCTCCGCGAGCAGATTCTGAAGCGTCATCTCCATGAGCACGATCAAGTCTTGCTCCGAGCAACCTGACTGCGCGAGAAAGACGCGGCGCGCGCCATCTAGCATATCGTTGGTCGCGTAAGTGACGGGGCGAAAGCTGCCGCGCTCAACCAGGATCGCCTTTTTGTGAAAAACTTCCGCCGGCTGCACTGTCTCGCCATCCGCCGTGAACATCACCGCGTTGGTTAAGCCTTGGCTGACCAGCTGCAGGCTCATGAGACGATTGTCGATGTTGCAGAAAGCCGAACCGGAAAACTTGATCATGTCCACCTCAATCTTGCCCCATGCAAGGTTCTCCTGGAGCGAGGAGATTAATTTTTCCGGCTCGTGATAGTAAAACGCGCCGTAGAGCAAATTCACACCGATGACCCCGAGCGCTTCCTGTTGATCGACATTCATCTCATCGAGCATGCGCACGTGGATGATGATCTGGCTCGGGTCGCCCCGCTTCTCGGCCTGAAAGCGCACGCCGAGCCAGCCGTGCGATTCATTGTGCTGCTTGAAGCTCCGCGCTGCCACGGTGTCGGCAAAAACAAAAAACGTGCGCTCGCTTCCGAGCTTCTCGTTCAGGCGTTCCAGCAAAAGATCGTACTCGCGATCGAGCATCGTTTGGAGCCGAACGCGACTCACATATCGATCCGTTGGTCCGTAAATCGCATCGCTAAAGGTCATATCGTAAGCCGACATCGTCTTGGCGATCGTGCCGGCCGCGCCGCCCACGCGGAAGAACCGGCGCGCCACTTCCTGGCCGGCGCCGATCTCGACAAACGTCCCGTACTTCTTCGCGTCCAGATTAATTTGGAGTGCCTTCTTGTCGGTCTCGACGTCCATCTCGGCGTTCATACGCCATTCAAGATGTAAGCATTTGCCTTCTTCTCAACCGAGCAATTGCTGCGCAATTTCATCGCCCCTTGATTGGGCGCTGCACGTCGGGCGTTCGACGCTAAACGTTCAATATTGGACGCTTGGTGGGCGTCTGTCTTAGACGCCAATCGCGATTACAATCGTACTGCCTCTGCGCTCTTCGCTGAAACCCACCCGCGCAAATTATTTGGCAGCGCCGCGTAAATCCAATCGCCGCGATTGCTCAGAACGCGAATCTCGCTGCCGGGCGGCAACGCCAGAACGCTGTTCGCATTATCCGCGGTCGCGACGCGAGCTTGCACATTCATCCCCGTCACAATCGCCAGCGCGCGACCGTTGCTGCCGTTGTCGAGCTCGTAGATCGCAAAAACTGCTACCGCGAAAATCGACAATGAAACAATCGACAATGCGATTACAGCGCCGGACCGCCTTCGCGCAAAAATCAATGCGACGATACAGAAGGTTGCGACCCAGAGAGCAATTGCGGATGCAATCGTGAATTGATTCACGTTTGCGAATTTCAAGTAGCGCTCTGCCAAGGTTGGTGTGAGTTCGAGCGCGCGAGCTTCGTCGCGCACGATCCGCAAATTCGCGTCCGCCTCCGGATGATGTCGATCCAGCGCGAGCGCACGCTCATAATTCAAGATCGCGTGACCGAAATCCCCCGCGCGGAAGTAAGCGTTGCCAAGATCATAAAACAAATTTGCGCTCCATTGGCCTGAGCGAACAAGCTGGTCGTAACCGTCGATCGCTTCCTTGAAATTGCGATCGGCATATTCCTGGTTCGCTTTCGCAAATTGCGCGTCAGATTGCGCGAACACTGGTGGAATAAGAAACGCGTAGGTGATCGCGCAACAAAGATTAACAATCAATTTTCGCGGTTTCATGTGCGCAAGTTTTCGAGCAGGTCTAATACTTCACGTCGACTTTCCGGCGAAATGGTCTCGGCGCCGTTGTGTGTGCCGCTATAACGAAGCTCGTCACTACGCTCGAACAAGCGGCGCAGTTGCGTCCTTTCGTTCTCATCGAGATCGAACGCCGTCGCCGCGGTTTCCGCATCCACTGCGTTTGGATCGATATTGCGCGCGAGGGCCGTTTTCACTCGGACGGCGCGCGATGCCTGCGAGAAATATTCCTGCGGCGAGGAATCGTTGCGGCGCAGCTTCTGCATCAATTCCGCCGCCTCGTGCCGCAACGCCGCGATGCGTTGCGCCTCGCGATTCTCGCGGCGCGCTTGTGTCGCTTTCCAGCCAATTAACCCGAGGAGCGCAAGCAGCGGAACGAACTGCGCGGTCCAGAAAAGCGGCCGCGCATAGAGGGGCGTGAACGATTGCGCCACTTTCGGCCGCTCGGTGAGTTGATATAAAATGTCCTGCGGCTTCGGCGACGGTTTCGCGCTTGCGGCCACTGTCGCCGCCGGCCCCGGTTGCGATGCAATCACCGCCGGCGCCGGCGCGGTGCCACCCTCGACAGTGATCGGCATCGCATCGCTCCGCAGTGTTACGTAATTTTCCTTTACCGGATCGAAATACGAAAAGACCAAAGGCGGGAGAGCCTGCTTCTTTTCATTCGGTGAAATTACAGTCTCAAAAGTTTTTGCACCGCTGATGCCGACCTCGTCGTCCTGCTTGAACTTGGAAGAGGAAGGATATTTATGCCAGCCGTGGTCGTCTTCGAGTGCCGGCGCATTCACGCGATCGAAATTGCCGCGACCGGAGACTGTGGATGTTACTGTAATCGGATCGCCCACTTGCACACGTTTCGGTTTCGCCTCCGTCGTCATCGCGAAAGTTCCGACCCCGCCGGAGAAGTTCGGCGGTGCATTTGGTGGCAACGGTTTCACCTCGAAGGTGGCCGGTTCGCTTTCCATCTCTACCTCGCGCCGCTCAGCCAACCGACCAAGTGGATCCGCAAAGAACGGATCAGAGAGCGGGTCGTCCAAATTGAACGGATCGAAGCGCGAGCGCGGCGTGGCTTGCCTTCGTGGAACCGACACGCGCGCTTTCGCTTTAACCGGACCGATTTCAAATTTTCCCGTGCGCGTGGCGGCGATCGCGGTCTTGAACGTGACCACGTCGTAAGATTTGCCGTTAATCGTCTCCAGGTTGTGTTGGGATTGCTGTAGCTTTTGCGCTGTAAACCCCTGCCCGGCTATCTCGGGGCCATCGATCAGCTCCGGACGAGCATGCGGGTCGAATCCGAGCCGGATTTCGGCCGGGACCATCTCACCGACAAAAGCAACCTTCTTTGGCACGACCAATTCGGCGAATACAAGCTGGTTCGCGTTTTCCGGTTGCGCTTCTCGATTTGAACGGGAGGAAGATGAACGGCCAGGTGAGTCGGCGACGTTTAAAGTCAATTCCGGTGTATGCAGTGCATTGCTGCCGAGGCGAATCGTTTGCGACGGAATTTTGAACGTGCCTGCCCTCATTGGCAGGATCGTATAGTCGTAGATCACGCTTGAAGTGACGTTGAAATTATTCATCTCGAAATGCTGCGATGTGCCCGTTCGATAAATCTGGAGGCCGTCCACCGCGATTTTTTCCGGCGCGTCGGCGCTGCGACCTCCCGTAACTCTAATTTGCAACTGCACTGTCTCCCCGACGGCCGCTTCGGATTTGCTCAGCACCGCCGTCACGCTCGGTGAATCGGCGAACGCGCATACAACGACAAAAAATCCCAGCGTACCAACCAAGAGTGCACGACAAACCGTACGCCCCCTACGCGTTCCGTTCATGCAAGCTTGTGCTCTCAAGATCGACATGTGAAATCAGCCATCAACCTTCTCCGTTCCTACCAGTCGTTATAGACACGGCGCGTGGCCTTGTGTTCATCAAGTCGGACGCGCGCCTCTTCATCTTTCATCGATTGGACGAGCGCCTCAGCCTGGCGTTCGCTCATTTGACCTTCCTTCTCCGGTTCGGCCTCGGCGACCGGGGCGGTTTTCTCCGGAGGTTTTTGTGATTTGTCTTTGTCTGCCCCCTTCACGTCGCCCGCGAATTTTTTCTGCGGCGACCCCGATGGAGTGACAGAAGGCGTCGCATTTTCGCTTGTTTCCTCGCCGTTTCCTGGCGAGGGCGAAGGTGTTTCATTGCCACCTTCGCCCGGAGTTGGCGATGGCCGTTCGCCTTCATTTCGTGCCTGCTGCTGATTCTGTTTTTTCTCGTCGGGAGAAGAAGACGAGGAAGATTGTTTTTGCTGTTCGCCAGGAGATGGAGAGGGACTTTCTCCGGGCTTCGGCCGATCGTTTTGTTGCTTCGATTGCTGAGGTTGGTTCTTCGCTTGAGATTGATGATTCTTGTTTTGTTGATCTTGACCCCTGCTCGATTGGTTTTGTGATTGTCGATCTTGCGATTGCTGCTGCTGATCCTTTTGTTGTTGCTGATCCTGGCTCTGACTCTGTTGTTGCTGTTGATCTTTCTGTGGTTGCTGCTGGTTTTGTTGTTGCTGATTACTTCCGTTCTGCTCCTGATTTGAATCTTCCTTTTTCTTGTCCTTCTGTTGCTGCGGCGGTGGCGGACGTTTTTCCTTGGGATGTTTCTTAAGCCGCTCGATCTTCTTTTTCACCGCCTCCAAATTGGCCTTCGCTGCCTGGTTATTCGGATTGAGCTTGAGGGCATCCTCATAATGAGTTTGCGCGTTCTTCAAATCGGTCAGCGCGTCCTCGTCGCTTTTGTCCATGTCGGCGCGCTCTTCCAACGTCCGCCCCGTATTGAAATGACTGTTTTCTTGCAGGCCTTTCTCTCTCGATAGCAATGCCTCACTGAAAGCTTCTACCGCTTTGTCGTAATCGCCCATCTTGTAAGCGGCGGTTCCTGAATCGAATTGCATCTTGTCCTTAACCGCAGAGTCGGGATGGTTTTTCAGATCTTCCTGAAAACTGCGATACGCTTCGGCATACTTGCCGTCGCGATAGAGTTGGAGTCCCGCGGAAGCTGAAGCATTTTGAAAAGACAACAACAGCAGGGCCGCAGCTGTTGGCGCGAGCTTCAGTAGCGCATGCGAACGCACAGGCGCACGCACGCGTTTGCGCTCGCCAATCAAGATCGACAATGCGAGCGCGATCAAAGCCGCGCCGAGCGGCCATTCATAGCGCTCGATCGGCCGGCGCGACAAACGTACGTCGAACTCGGCGGCTTGCATCTGGGCGAGACCTTCGCTGTAAATCTGCTGCATGGTGCGCGGCCCGTTTTCCAGTTGCAGATAAAATCCTCCGCTTGCCTGCGCGACTTCGCGCAAACGCTTTTCATCCAATTTCGATTTCACCACTTGTCCAGCCGAGTCTTTCACGAAGGCCGTTTCGCCATCTTCGCCGCTGATCGGAATGAGCGAGCCTTGCGGCGTCCCCACGCCGACTGTGAAAATCCGCACACCGGCGTCGGTCGCAGCCTTTGCGCTCTTCACTGCGTCTCCGCTCAACTCTTCGCCATCGGTGAAAATGATCAGCGCGCGATTTCCCATCGCGCTCTTGCCGAACGTGCGCGAGGCCAGCGCGATCGCTTCGGAAATGTTCGTGCCGCCTTCGGGAACGGTTTTTGTGTCGAGATCGTTGATCGACTCCACGACTGCGCCATAATCGATTGTGAGCGGCGCTTGCAAGAAGGCGCGCCCAGCAAAAGCAATCAAGCCGACACGATCGCCCTGTAGCTCGTTAATCAGATCCTGGGCCGCGAGTTTAACGCGCTCCAACCGATTCGGCTGCACGTCGTTGGAAAGCATGCTGCGCGACGTGTCCACGGCGATGAGCAGATCCAGGCCCTTGCGCTTGACATCCTGGAACGTGTAACCCCAGCGCGGCTGCGCCAGGGCGATGAGCGCAAATGCGAGGCCCAGCAATTGCAAAGCGAATCGCAACGCGCGACGAAACCGGTTCACCGTTCCGGCTAACTGTGGCAGCAGGCGCGCCGAAACAAATTCACGCAAACGCTTTTCGCCGCGCTTCTCCGCGGTCAGAAACAAGGCGACTACAAACGGAATCGCAAGCAAGCCCCAAAACGATTGCGGCGCGCCCAAGCTCATAAGGTGGATCGCGCGCTCCGTCGTGCGATGTTAAATATTTGCGGCTTCGCCGCCATTTTAGCATCGAGCGCGGAGCGCTCGATCCACCGCCACAAGATCGACATCTTCATCACGGCAATTTCCTCCAAATCGTTTGCGACAACAAAATCTGCCCGAGCAACAAACCGCAGCCACTCATGATGCAGAGCGGAAAGAGATCGCGGTACTGCTGATATTTTTTCACGCTCACGGTCGATTTCTCCATTTTGTCGATGTCGCGATAAATCTGCTCGAGCGATTTTGCATCCGTGGCGCGAAAAAATTGTCCGCCCGCAATCTTTGCGACTTCCTTCAACCCCGCCTCGTTAAATTCTACCGGCCGGTTTTCGTAAAGGATATTGCCCAACGCGTCCGTTAATGGCCCTCGGGTGGTAAAGATCGGCACCGGCGCGACTCCATTAATGCCCGCTCCGATCGCGTAGAAGTGGATGTGAAGCGCTTTCACCGCTTCCGCTGCGGTATTTGGCGGAATCTTGCCCGCGTTATTCTCGCCGTCGGTCAAGAGCACGATCGCGTGGCTCTTCGAACGTTTGTCGTTCAGCCGGTTCGCCGCCGCGGCCATGGCCGATCCGATGGCCGTGCCGTCTTCCACGAGTCCGATGCGCACCCGTTCCAGATTTTGCAAAAGCCAATCGTGATCCAGAGTCATCGGACTCACAACGTAAGGCCGGCCACCGAAAGCGATGATTCCAATGCGATCGTTCGGCCGGCCTTCAATAAATTTTCGCGTCATCTCACGGATCGCGTCGACTCGCGTCGCCTCTTCCCCGCCGATCGTAAAATCTTTTATCAACATCGATCCGGAAACATCGAGCACGAGCATGATGTCGATCCCGCTGGCTTCGACTTGAGTGAGACTCTTGCCCAACTGTGGGCGTGCGAGCGCGAAGACAAAAATTGCCAAAGCTGCGAGCAGCAGCGTTCGCAGAATTTTGCCGGCACGGGCGGCGCTCTGTTTCCCAAGCTTGCGCAGCGTTGCCGTCGATGAAAACGTTAAGGCGGCGGCGGGTCCGCGTTTCCCGCGTAAATAAGCGAGCAACGGGATCACGAGCAGCAGCAGGAGCAACCACGGACGCGCGAACGTCAGCGCGGCGTTCGCCGGCCACCAGTCAAACAGTCGCAAGTTGTCCTCCTTTCACAAAGCGCGTTGCTTCTTCCAACAACAGCGTGCTGTCCGCCGCGGTCGCTTCGTAGCGGGCGAACTTGATCAGATCGCATCGGTTCAAAAAATCTTCGAGCAGCGATTTTTCCTCCTCTGAAAAGGGCGACGCCTTTGTCAGCCCACTGAGGAACTCGACCGAGGTTTGTCGCGTGACTGGCAAGTTGAACTGTTCCGTCACGAAGCGCCGAAGAATATCGGAAACGCGAATGCTGAACCGATAGGGTTGCATCTTCTCCACGTCCCTCTGCATGCGCTCAAGCAGCTCCAGCGCGCGCTCCCGTGGTGATTGGATCGGCGCGGGACGTCTAAATGACTTGGAAATAAACCAGGCAATCAAGCCGATGATGGTAAGCGCGACAAACGCTCCGAGAAAAATCAACCACGGCGGAATGAGCGAATAATCAATCGGTGGGGCGATGTCGTGAAAGTCTTGGGCAAGAAAGAACGACATAAACAAGATCGGCATCTTCATTCACCGGATGGCAAGACGGCGTTCGCGCTGTTTGAAGAACGAGCGCAGCGCCGGCAAATAATCCTCGCCCGTTCGCAATACGATTGCGTCGATGTTGTTTCGCCGCAGTGTCCGTGAAAGTTCCGCTTTGTGTTCGTCTGCGAAATCGGTGAAGCGTATCCGCGTCGCGCGATCAGCCGTGTTGATCTCGATTTGCTCGCCGGTCTCCGCGTCTTCGAGCGTGATGATGCCGATGTTCGGCAGTACCTTCTCGCGCTCATCCTGAATATGGATCGCAATGAAATCATGCCGGCGTCCGCTCACGGCCAGCGCTTGAGAAAAATCGGGCGCTTGAAAATCGGAAATAAAAAAGACGACCGCGCGGCGGGTCACGATCTTGTTCAGCGAATCGAGCGCTAATGCCGGCTCGGTCCCGCGACCTTCCGGTTCAAAAAATAAAACTTCGCGAATCAGCCGCAGCGTATGCGAGCGGCCTTTCTTCGGCGGAATGAAAAGCTCAACCCGATCGGTGAAAAGAAGTAGGCCGACTTTGTCGTTGTTGCGGATCGCGCTGAAAGCGAGCAGACATGCGACTTCGGCGGCCAGCTCACGCTTCGATTGCGAGGTGCTGCCGAAATTTCCTGACGCGCTAACATCGACAATCAACATCACGGTCAACTCGCGCTCTTCGGTGAATTTCTTTACGAACGCGCTGCCGAGGCGCGCCGTCACATTCCAATCGATCGTGCGAATTTCGTCGCCCGGTTGATACTCGCGCACGTCCTCAAAATTCATCCCGCGTCCCTTGAAAACACTGTGGTAATCGCCGGCAAAGGCGGTCTCGACTAATCCGCGCGTTTTGATTTCGAGCGTTCTGATCTTTTTCAAAATCTCGGACGTATCCATGTGTGAAAGTGAACAGTGAACAGTGAACAGTGATCAGTGATCAGTGATCGGAGATTCTTCCTCGCGTGTGACCGAGCGATAGTCAGTGCTCGGGGCGTACTTACAAAAGTCGTCAGCGCGATCGATCATCGGAGAAAGCATGCCGCCAATCGCGGCGTAGCGGTCATCTAGACGATCGAAATCCTGTTTGGATAAATATGCCCCATCGAGTGCGTCATCGAGCCACGACTGCGTTTCGTACGCCTCGCCAAGCGCCTCGTCGATCTTGTTCACAAAAGCCGCTTCGTACCTGCGACGTGCCCAAGCTTCGGCTATCATGGCTTTCACAGCCCGTGAGCTTCGTCGGATCTGATCCGTCAAGGAATATTGCTCTTCACGCGAGAAACTTTTAGAAAGCTCAAAAATGCGTCCGGCTGCTTCCCGCGCAGCCTGATAGACTTTTAAGTCTCGAAACGATTTTGCAGATGCCATACCGATCACAGTTCACTGATCACTGATCACAATTGGCTCTGGCTCACGGCACTGGCAGGCCGGCAAAGATCCGTTCGATGATGGTCTCGCTCGTGACCGCTTCCGCCTCGGCTTCGTAGCTGATGATGATGCGATGGCGCAACACGTCCGGGCCGATGCTTTTGACGTCCTGCGGCGTGACGTAACCGCGGCCATTCAGGAAGGCATGGGCGCGTGCGCCGAGTGCCAGGTAAATTGTCGCGCGCGGCGAAGCCCCGTAACGCACAAGTCCCTCAAGTCTCAAATTGTAAGACGCGGGCTCGCGCGTCGCCCAGACAACATCGACAATGTAATCTTTCACGCGGTCATCAATGTAGATGCTGTTGACGACGTCGCGCGCAGCGATGATTTGCTTGGGTTCGATCACCGGATTCACTCGCAAATCGGGCGCAGAAGTGGCCATCAAATCGAGAATGCGTCGTTCTTCAGCTTTCTGTGGATAGCCGACGTTTAACTTCAACATGAAGCGATCGAGCTGCGCTTCCGGCAATTGATAGGTGCCTTCCTGCTCGAGCGGGTTCTGCGTTGCCAGCACAAGGAAGGGATCGGAGAGCGGATAGGTTCGATCGCCAATTGTGACTTGCCGTTCCTGCATCGCCTCCAGCAGCGCGCTCTGTACCTTCGCCGGCGCGCGATTAATTTCGTCAGCGAGAATAAGATTGGAAAAAAGCGGGCCAAGCTTGGTCGTGAATTCGCCAGTCCGCGGATTGTAAATGAGCGTGCCGATCAAGTCTGCGGGCAAAAGGTCGGGGGTAAATTGCAGCCGTTGAAAGCCGGTCTGAATGCAGGCGGCCATCGTTTTCACGCTCAGCGTTTTGGCCAAACCAGGGACGCCTTCGAGCAGGATGTGACCGTTCGCGAGCAGGCCGAGCAGAAGCCGATCGACCAGATATTTCTGGCCGATCACAACATGCGCCACTTGTTCGCGCACCGCCGGAATCCAGCGGCCCAGTTCCTGCACTTCGTGCGTGATCTCCTGAGTCGATTTCATACGGTGTGATGAGACAGGCGCGAGAGGCAGAATGTTCGATTCTATCTGTAGGGGCGGTCTGTGACCGTCTGCTCGAATTCGGGAAAGAGTGCGACCGTCACAGACCGCCGCTACAATTTTTCGCTGCGCGGGCGCAACGTCAAGATCACCGGTAGTCCGGCGTACGCTTCCGCATCGCGAATTTGCGATTCCAGATAACGTTTATACTGGTCGCTCAACAATCGCGGATCGTTCACAAACAGTACGAACTCGGGCGGTTGCAGGTGCCGATCTTTCATTCCGCTGGCTTGGGCGGCGTAAAACAGTTTTAATCGCTGGCCCTTCCTCATCGGCGGCGGATTGGCGGCGAAGGCGGCGCGCAATAAACGATTGAGAACGCCGGTGCCGATTCGCGCGCCCGCATCACGCTGAACTTTTCCAATGAGTCCAAATAACTTGTCGACGTTCTCTCCGGTGAGCGCGGACGCAATCAAGACCGGCGCGTAATCGAGAAAGAAGATTCGCCGGCGGGTTTCGTCGACAAGTTGCTTGATCGACTGCTTTTGGCCGTGTTTCGGTCCGGTCGCGGCGGCGACACGGACTCGTTCTATGGCAAGTTTGAGTAAGTCCCATTTGTTCAAAACAACCAGTGCCGCTTTCCGCGCTTTTTGAATGAGACCCGCGATCCGTTTGTCCTGCGCCGTCACTCCAACTGTGACATCGACAATCAACACGCAGAGATCGGCGCGACGAATGCTTCGCTCCGCGCGCATCACGCTGAAGACTTCGACAGAACTGGACTGTTTGCCGCGGCGGCGGATTCCAGCCGTGTCGATGAAGAGGAATTGTTGACCGTCGCGCTCGTAAGAAATGTCGATCGCGTCGCGGGTTGTTCCCGGCAACTCGCTCACGATTGCGCGCTCGCTCCGCGTGATCGAATTGATCAGCGAAGATTTGCCCACATTCGGGCGACCGATGATCGCGATGCTCAGCCGATTCTCAATGGTCGATGGTCGATTCTCGATCTCTGAGGCAGTTGCGGGTAAAAGAGCGCTAATTGCGTCGAGCAATTCAGAAATGCCGCGGCCGTGCGCGGCGCTGATTGAAACAGCGTTGTCGAAACCGAGTGACGCGAAGTCAGCCGCGAGATTTTCGTGTTTCGGGTCATCGATCTTATTGATGACGAGCACGATCGGCTTTTGTGATTTGCGCAGGAGGCGCGCAAGTTCCAGATCGATCGGCGACAGCCCTTGTTTTGCATCGACAACGAAAAGAAGAACGTCGCTCTCGTGCAAAGCGTCCTCAGCGGCGCGGTGCGCTTGTGCGACCAGCTCCGACGCACCCGCACCGCCAACGCCGCCCGTGTCCCAAAGCATGAACGGCCTGGGCCCGCGCGTGCAGATGGCCGAAAGCCGATCCCGCGTGACGCCCGGTTGATCGTGAACGATTGCAATTTTTCGACCGATCAGGCGATTAAACAATTCCGATTTGCCGACATTCGGGCGTCCGATGATAGCAACATTCGGCGTCTCGCTTTTGCCGTTCATCGACTGAAGATGTCGATCTTAATCCCGGCGGGGGTGCGCATGTCCTTCGGCTTGCAACTGGCGGACGCCATCCATCACGTAAACCACGCCGGAGATCAAAGTGAAAATTCCCGCGACGATGACGACGAAGAACAGCGGAAGAAAACGCAGTTGCAACATCACCCACCCGATAGCGCACATCTGGCAAACGGTCGCAACTTTACCGGTCCAATTCGGTTTGACGAGTACCTTGCCGTTCAGCAAATGCAGAACAACCGCGCCTACGAGGATGACAGCGTCCCGCGTGATCACGAGAACCGGAAACCAAGCCGGGAACCTTCCGTATTCCGGATCAATCTCACTCCAGTTACTGATGCTCAATGTGATAATGCCGCTCAGGAGCAAACCTTTGTCGGCGATTGGATCGAGAATCACGCCTAACGAGCTGCGCTGGTTGTATCGCCTGGCCACATAGCCATCGAGTCCGTCGCTGACGGCGGCGAGCAGGAAGATCACGATCGCGACAAGGCGCTGCCACTCGAGTGGTTCACCGCGCTGGATGCTTTGGCCATAATAAATCGCCATCGTCACGAACGCCGGGATCATCAAAATCCGGACCACGGTGATTTTGTTGGCAGTCGTCATGGGAAAAGCCCGATGTTGAAACTGGAAGGTCTGTGCGAAAAAGTTGCAAGGCAATTTGGGTGGGCAACGGCGAGGCACCATGTGATCCCTCGACGTTGCGGGGTCCAGGCGGCGATTGCTTAAAGGTCATTTTCCCCGAACTCTTATGAAGCCGTCAATCAATTGAGAACGATCGGCGAAATTAGCCAATCGGGTAGGTTCACGGAATGGCCCGGAGGCCAGCATCGATCAAAATATCGATTACGCCGCCGGTGAATTTATCAATCGCGACCTGTGCCAGTCCTTCCTGTTTCAGACGCTCCATTTTTGCCAGCGCCAGAAGATTGAGCAGACCGTTCTTGTAATTTGTTTCGCTGATTTCACCGGTTTTGAACTGCTCGGTGCGCCGGACAAACGCCTCCTTATGGTCGTCCACAAACTGCTTTCCATCGCCTTTGGCTTGGTTAACAAAGTCTTTGAAAAGTTTCTTCGCCAGGTCACTGATATCCTTTTCGATTCTTGTGAAGTCAATGTTGGCCATAATTAGTCTGCTTTTGCGTTCTTAATCTTTCCGCTTTCGAGTTGGATGATCTTGTCGAAGGCGCGACCGACATCTTCTTTGTCATTTGCTATTTCAGCGGGTTTCAGAGCACCCGCTGCTTTCCATTCCTCGAGGAAGCGCGGCCAGATGCCATTTCTCGGATCCGATGGGCTTTTAAAAAGGAGGACCTCCCACATCTGACGAGTCATTTCATTGCGCGGGCGGTTCTTGTCGTACTCGTATCCCTTAGCCAAGGCTACAGTGAGTTTGCTGATATCCCCAGTGTGCGCTTCGTAGGTTCCGCTGGCTTTGTCCATGAGCGCGAGCATATCCACTTTCAGGTTAACCCCCTGGGCGTATGCTGCTTGATCGTATGTGGATATGGTGTTGCAGGCTGTGATCAACCCGAAACAAAGGAATCCGAGCGAAACGGCGCCGGCTATCGTGATAGCGAGCGGTTTTGTCATAACGATCTGCCTTTCAGGTTAGAGTTCCTCTCGGCTCTTCTCGCGTTCAGCAACCTTTGACAGATTTTTGGTTAGGAACGTCGAGCTTTTTCCCCAAACATTTGTCGTTAGGCAGCCGTTGGCATTTAATGCACCAGGCGGATGGTCCAGAAATCGTCCGAAAGATTTTCCGTGAGCAGATAAGAATAAGGCATCGTGAAGTAACCTCTTTTGCCCCAGCTCGCGCCCCACGAATTGCGCACGATGAAACGTTGGGC
>WNFR01004995.1_pt1 | contig 13588 bp, 19 predicted proteins | sample 5400221 | NCBI WGS metagenome assembly WNFR01 (sample SAMN13153357, study PRJNA577476) | soil metagenome | isolation source: 40 cm soil under Madrone tree | place: USA:California | collected 2016-06-14
GTGATGACAGAATGCACACACAGTAGAGCGATGACGGGCGCCCAGTCTTTCTTGTGTAAACGTGATCCGAACCCCCAAGGAGGTCGAGAAACAAATGTGCGAACGGACGCGCAACTCCTCCGGTCCAAAGTCCTCACCCCCATCGGATCACCGTACCGTTAGCCGCAGTCAGTCGAGGACGTTGGGTTGGGCTCGGGGGAATTCGGCGCTGCAGCCTACCTGCCCCACATTGCATCTAGACTCGCACGCTTGAACGGCCAATGAGCATGGACCTGGCCGCACCACGAATGGCCCGCATACATACGCGCCATCATCGCATACACGTCCTCTTTTTCACCCATGATGGCTGGAACCCTCAAGTGGCACATACGTCAACACCCAGCCCAGACACACGCACACACGAATTTGGGGGCGAAGGGAGGGACACGACGTCAGAGCTTGGCATGGACGATCCATCTTACAGTAAACTAACTACAGTAATTTAATCAGTACCCCACATAGGCCCTAGCGCCCGTCCCACCCCTCGCGCGCTGTTAACGTTCTGGACCACTCCCGGCCAATCGGCAACCCTAGAAACAAAACCCTGGGGGAGTACCCCGGTAATGGAAATAAAGCCGCACCCTCGTATGCACTGCACTGTTCGTCTCCATTGCTGTAGCTCTCTAAGAAGGCAGAGAGCACAGCCAGAGACGTTATAAGTTCTAGATCTTCCCCTTTCCCTTCGACTTTGCCTTACGCATCCGAGGCGAACGAGGTGAGATGGTTGACCGGTTGACCGGTCAGAACTCGCGCGTATCCCCATATCTTGGAAAGGCCCAGGGACGAACTCGGGCGGCCTTGACTTTGATTGTCCTTCCGTCAATCAGAGTCTGGCTGTCAGTCTCTAAACAGCCAGCCAGCCAGCCACAACGAGGGTGTGGGGTGGGGTCGTGGTGTTGGTGTGCGCAACCCCCAACCTCTGCCTCGCACCAACGTCATAAATGCCCTGTGTTGGCGCCATCACCATCTATAATTTTACAAATACTTGTAAGTGTGTTGGTCAAAGCCTGGTGCCATCTCGCTGCGTTGTAAGAGGTCGTCAAGTGACCGATGAGTGCGGGATCGGCCGCAATCCGCAATCCCCTTTCCGTGTGCGTTCCGCTATATCAGTGTTGTCCGTGTCCGTGTCCATATCCCGTGGTCCCGTCCGTGTGCCTCCGATCTCATCACCATATCGGACGCGTGCAAGGATGCGTGTTATTTTACGTGGGACGAAGACATTGTCTTTTTATGGCAACTCTTCGGTTGGGGGGGCGCACTTCACTTCACGCCTTGGAAGAAGCCTCTTCATATATTAAACGATCAAAGCAGCCCAAAGTCAAACTCTGCTCAACGTGGTTCGGCGTCTCCGCCGGTTTGGCGTCGCATATGAATGAATCGATCTGCAAGACACGATCCGTGTCCCCCCTGTGGACGAAAGCAATTATAAAGCACTCAACCGAAGTGTGCAACGCTGACAAGTTCGCCCAAAGTCGCTTGTTGCCTCTGCAGTGTACATTCAACAGACTGCACTGTGTATCAACCTGTCGGTGATCGCAGGGTGGCCTTGCGCCTTACACCACTATCCCCGCACTTCGTGCTTCAAACCATGATCGCCAATATTTTGAGTTTTCGTTTTGTGATGTTTCTCATGGGCCTCGCAAGGAGAGCGCATATCGATAATTTATATAGACGCAGAAGTTGTCGGAATTCACCGTACGGCCTGCCGGAAAGGAGACGACCAAGACAACAAACCCTTGATCGCTGGTGTCACGGAGTAGGGTGTGTTTTGGTTCGGTAATTGGGCGTTGCGGGTGCACCACATGTATGCAACGTGTCGAGACATGTTTATCGTCATGAATCCACACAGTCTAGGTAGGCGTAGAATAGTAGCGAGGTGTCAGTTGCCCAGGGGAATGGGTATATAATGACCCTCATTCGGTACGTATAACTGTGTTGTGACAACTCGGTAGACAGAGGGTAAATGAGCCGACAGGGCAAGTCAAACGAAGAAGGAACGCAACGACGCGACGAGCCAATTGCAAAGCCCACGTCCAATGCGGCTGCGGGGAAGAAGAGGTGTGTTCTCACGAACGTGCTGAGAAGGAGGTGAATTAAGCGTAACTTAAGCTCGGGGGTGGTTTGTCGTTCGTCCTGGAATACCCATGCACGCAAGAGTGACGCACGGGGGTGGGAGATCACGCGGAGATACGCCGCTCAGTGGACGATCGTGCCGGCACCTTGTGAGAGTGATCTACAGAAGAGCTGAGCAAAGGAGGGGGGAAGTACGCATGGTTGCGGCGAGTCTGAAGCATGTCCGGCGTCACGCCGTTCTTTTGACGCAGGCGCCGGTGCCACCCAGAGATACCGTGATAGCGTAGACAAAGTTCAGACGGAAACACGTCCAGCTGTAACCAAGGAGATCGCTGGTGACCAGACGACGATCACAGTGAGTAGGTGAATGGCATTATCACGTAATCGCTGGTGAAGGGGAGGGTTGGTCGAAGGGATCCGCGACCTTACCGGGGGCGAGACGGTGTGGGAGTCGAAATGTAGCAGATTGCGGATAGGGGAGGACTTATCGGGGTACATCTAGAAGCCCTATCTTGCCGTTATTCTGGGCTAATACTTTCTTCATCTTACGCACAAATAACTGCACCCCCCTGGACGGTTGCCTCGTCGTCCGCCTTCCTCGATCGATGTCAGTCACAAGGCTTTGGGGAGTTGGCAAGGGGGGCTCCGCACACGTATGTTTCGGGTTTGCCCAGCCCATCTGCAGGGAGCATAAGAGCCCTGTGCCACGACGGTACAAGCGACGATTGTCGAACTTGCGCCTATATGTTAGGGATGTGTCCGGATGCTGATGGTAAACTCTGATACGAAAAGGCTGGACATGGGCACTCACGGAGACGTGTGGTTGTAACAAAAGGGGAATGTGGTGAGCGAGGGATTGGCAGTGTGTGAAGGGAGTAAAGAGTCAAAGCCACGTGCTGAGCTTGGTTCTGATAGACAAAGACCTCAGAAATAAATAAATAGAGCAAGTAGAAATAAAGCAGGAGAAACACGCGTCAGTAGCCACGTGCTGTAAATATTGATTGATACTTCATTCTGTTCTGTGTCTGTATTTTATCGACAATCGCATCGACAATCGATAAGCCCAGAGTTGGAGACAAAAAGCTCGAATTCTTCAGTAAACCGATCTCACCAATTATGCGAATCGAATCGAGATCTTCTCCCAGCCACCACGCCCCGGCCCTCTTCCTTATATAAACTCCCTCTCCTCCTCGTCATCCTCTGTCCCCACCTGTCCCATATCCTCACCATGGTAAGCCCTATCACCCCCTGTCCTGCCCCCTCCATCACCCCCTCCCTCGGCAGGGCGTCCATATCGATGCTATCACACCCGGCGATGGCAAGACTTTCCCCAAACGCGGCGGTCTCATCTTTCCCATCTCATCTTCCTCATTTTCTCAATCCACATTCTAGATACCGTCACCATTCACTATGTCGGGACTTTGAGCGATGGGAAGAAATTTGATTCCAGTAGAGATCGGTCTGTCTGCCCCCTCCATCGCTTCCGTCCTCGCACTCACTAATAGTCTTCTCATGTTCAGTAACAGTCCGTTCGTTACAAAGATCGGCGTCGGCCATGTCATCAAAGGATGGGACGAAGGTTTGTTCCAAATCCTCCCTCTTGCTCCCAGGCGGTTTGTCGATGCTGAGTCGCTCCTATCAGGTGTTCCCCAACTTTCCCTCGGTCAAAAAGCTAGGCTCACGGTGACGCCTGACTTTGTACGTAACGTCACATTGAGGGTACAGTCGGTGTTAAGACATCTGCAGGCGTACGGTGCACGTGGATTCTCGCCCGTCATCCCGCCCAATTCCACACTGTGCTTCGAGGTTGAGCTCCTCAAGATTAATTGATTCAACCACTGCCGGGTTTACTTTCTGGGCGAGCGGACCTGATTGTACATGCATGAAACAATTTCTTGTTTCCTTATCCATTTCGTGACTTCTGCACATTTCCTTCTGTAACGTCAGTATGATTTCTACTTTACGACATGTCTCTCGCACCTTCATGGTCCTCCAGCTGAAATCTCTGCGCCCTTGGGAAGCTGGGACCCGCAAAGTCCTGCATGCTGCACACGATGCCTGTCGACAGACTTCTATGGTCTTGTGCGACAGCCACAGGGTGCAGTACCGCACAAGCGCGCCTCAGAAAGTAAACACTCCACTCAGCTCGTCTGCTTGTTATGATACACCCCAGGAGGCAGGCCCAAGGCATATCAAGGCTGAGCATGGGCTTCGGTTGAGGAAAATTGTGTCGTGTCCTCTAGCGTCTCTTCGGGGTACGACTCCATGGGGATCATCTCGAGCGCTTCGTTGACCATGTGCGAAAATCTGACATGGAGATCTGTGTCTGTCGGAGACGCTTCCCGGCGCAGCATCAGCACTCTAAACAAAACAGGGTGTTTGCATCGGCGACGGCAATATCTCAGAGGGATTACACATACAACCGACATGACTAGAAAGAGAAGCAAGAGTAAACAATAAGTCGAACGTTGCTGAGGGAGAGAAAATCAAATCACCAGGGCGGAGGGCAGAATGTACGCAAACCAAGAACCTTGTGCTTGATGCACCAGATCCGAGCTACGGAGAGACCGAGTCAATCAAACACGACCTGAATGACCATTGACAATTTCTTACCTGAAGTAATTTCCAATCGTCCACGCGTTCAAGGCGGTCATGACAACGTAGACGAGTATCCCTGCATGACCAGGACTAAATGACCAATGACTGATACAAAAGGTAGATCAAGACATGCCTTGTTTCAAGAAACTCCGACCTAGCGGGCCAAGGGTACCATGCTGCTGGACGCATTGCTTTACCGATTCACTATGGTCATTCAGGTAGACTATGCAACAGTCGTCAGCCTCACCCGAACCACCAAAACCATATTAAGGCAATCGAAAATGGCTGAAAGCAACTTGTGGAGGCTTGGTTTTAGAGGTGATTCGATCGCAAAGAACACAAGTGACCTTACTGAGATCACCTGACCAACCCACACAATCACGTCAGCAGTCAGATAAGATAAGAGTACCAAAGTAGTCCTAGACGCACTCCCAAGTGATAAGCACCGATAACGTGGACTACACCGAAATCCGGCTGGTCCGAAATAGCGAAGCAGCCGGTGCGTTTTTCGATAAGGAACAAGGCCGTCACTGTAATACCATCGAAGGTCAGGAAGTACTTTGATAAACAAGGATTTTTCGGGACAGACGAGTTAACTGTGTGCCTATCACCCAAATAATAACACCGACAATGCTAAAAAAGGAGACCAAAAGAGCGACGAGGATGATTGTTTTCCTCCCCGTGAACGCATACGTACGCAACATCAGAATGACTGAGGACATGGAGGACATGAGTGCTCGTAAGGGAGGTGAACCCAGTCGTGCTTACATTGTGAAGACAGCGCCTATAATCAAAGTGTGAGGAAATAGTCGACCGGAAGCAGGAGCGAGCGAGCGCACCGTAGGCACCATACAGGCGTAAAGAGCGGTATAGTATAAGTCACAAACACCTATCTCATGGTCCCCGATAAAACCCCAGAAGTGGAAAGGTGCAACGACCAGTGGGTAATAGCGGGAGAACATATATGCACATTTCACAACATTCCACGAAGCAGGGTATATCTGCGAGTCAAAAGGATCAATCGACAAACCAATCCGCACATGGACAGGCGTTTACATAGGCAACTTCCTGGTCCAGCCTAGACACCGAAGTGAAAATAAGCATTCTCAAAAAGTTCAGATGAAGCGTCAAGATTCAACGGACGATATGATCCAATCATAGAAGCAGACGACATCTGGGAAACCAATTTATCAGGATACACTGGCATGACGCCATTAAGGGAACGTTACAGGCAGCTAAAACCGATCTTAATTGGTGGAAGTTGACAGCAAGAGGGAAGAACAGACTGACCTGTGATGCTATAACGCCCGCTAGATACCGGCGGAATGAGTAAGTCAAAAGTCAAAGCTCTCGGTCAGTACATCGACGCACATGGCCAGGGCATTTAGGGAATCGACTATGATCTGTTTCGTACCGGATAGCGGTTGCATGGATGGAAGAGAAGGACGACAGCGACGCTGCCAGGCGGGGCAGCAGACGGTGGGAAAGACGACAGGGCGTGGGTGATGGTCTTCAATTCAAGAACAAGACCAAGGTACGAGAAGACCATCGTAATAAATCTCAGATCCCTCTCTTCACCTCACTCACCTCTCCGTCCCTCTCTTTCCGTCCGCTTCCCCGCCCGTTCCCGTCCCGCCCGACGCTCGCGGAGTATTCGCCTCATCTCCTCGATTCACCTGCAGGTCCTTTCAATGCTCACGTCAATTATATTCACATTATATTCTTCCCAACCCAAACTAACCTGACCGTCGCCTATCAACGTATCAACCCTCAGGCGTCAGGCCTCAGCTGGCTGCTATGCTCGCTAGGGTATCCTCGGCTATCTCCGCGAGCTGGGCAGCGAGTAGCGCCAATTGAGCTTGAAGTGACGCGCGGTCGCGATTCGATAATACTTCAACTGGACCAGGAATTGCAGTCCCGTCGATCGCACCTTCATCAGCGGTGATGGGAGAGACCAACCGTCCATGAGGTACAGCTACCGTGGAGCCCGAGGGAACCGAGGGTGAAAGTGGCTTGACGGCAGGTTCCGGTGGCTTTACAACTGGCGCCTGCAAAATTGGGCCAAAGTTGATGGCCTTCAGAATCGTCTGAGCTGCTTCCCAAGCATCGCTGCCTTCTCCGACGTCTTCATTAGGTACGTTATTCTCCACTGTAGGTTCTTGCGTAGAAATGTTAGACGCGGTTACCACCGGCGCTTGCTCAATGGTCGTTTTGCCCTTCGGTGCTGGAGGTGCCTCTGACAGCACGTACCCTGAATACGCTCCACCGGACGTGTATCGATGAGGGAAAGCGGCGTAGTGTGAAGGTTTGTCTTGTGTTGCGCTCGGAATGGGCGGTGGTGAAATATAAGGCAAACTGTTGCGTCCAGCGTGTGCAAGCGGAGTATGTGTGAAAGGTGATGCGGGTGGCGCACCCTGCGATGCCGGAAGCGCAGACTGCGCAATGGTTTGCGGTCGGCGTGTCGTGCGCTTGGATGTCTGGTAAACAGATGTCAGCAACCGCATCAACGAGACATTGCGTTGTTGATCGTACTGAGCCGCCATCCCAACTAGCATTCAAGCGGTACTTTCCATTGCTTCCCTTTTCCAGCCGTCCCCGCTTGAATGCCTTTTGCAGTGCCTGGCTAGCGGATGGTCGGAAATTGGAATGTAATGGGTAACGTGATGCCATCCACGTGAACAGTGACTTTGGTGCAGAGCCATCGGGCTCATTCAAATCAGTGAGGGCTTCAACAAGCATATCTTCGTAACTCGGTAAATCATCAGCAGGTATTCCATTATGGTCTGTAGGTGGCACGCCGATGGTGTGCGGATGACGGGCAAGTGGGATACCAGTGAAAGGTGAGAACGAAGTTTGACCTGCAGGAGGCTGTGATTGTGGATAAGATGTGTGAGCATACGATGCCGAGGGATGGGGAGGAAAATTGTGGGCGTGGCTAAAAAGGGTGTAGTAGGGTGTGTGGGGATACGCTGCAAGCGGCTGCGTCTGGGGGTAGCCGTACGGGATATGATGATACGGTCCCGGTGATGGCGGAATTGTAGCGGACTGTATTGAGGTTGAGGGGACTCCTTGCAGAGTCGGCTGAGAAGTGTCATCGGCTATCGTAGGCTGTTGCGGTCTCGGTGATTCATCTGCGGCGGATGTTTCGTGGTTGGATGCGCCACTAGCCAATGCTTCTGTATGTGAGGCAACACGGGGGTCATCAGTTGGGGTCTCTTGAACGGTTTGAGTAGGCAATTGCAGCTCGGCGACTGCGGCGGCGAGATTCGTTGGCCATAAAGAACTTTTGATGTGAAGCGGAGAATGTGCTTCGAAGGCTAGACAAAGCTCAACCAGCTGAGTGTGAGGTAGTAAGGTCAAGTAGGTGCGTTTAAGAGCATGACGTTCTTCGTCTGCTGCTGAAGAGGGATACCACTGTAAACACGACAAAGACTTGCCTTGAACTTGTACGCACCTGGCCCTTCAGTGTTTCGAGCCTCATCGCGAGAGGCTGTGGTTGCGAATGAAGATGCGTCGGTCGCTGTCTGCATCGTTCAGCTGCACAGTTTATCATGACAAGGTTCGTTTTCAAACTCCTCGCGTCTCTCTCAACTCTCGTGGCGACCTGACTTGGCCGTCGTCAGTACTCATGCGCGTTTCCGTAAATCTCGCTACATTAAATGAACGCGAAATTTTCATTTGGAGTTGGATCCCATGTACTAGCTATCTGACGGGGCCCGCCGATGTCTCATGGTCGACATGTCCATCAGTAGTTGTTTCAACTAACTTTGCTTCTTCGGGCGTGATAGTAAAGAATGCATCCCGTTGTCTCTGCAACCATCTTCGTGGCTTCATGATTGAGCACGACAATCAGACTTGATTTCTGTGGGAGCAGTACAGCGACGACGTACGGGCATGAAGACGTGCTCCCGATCACCAAAATCCGCGAGAAATACGGCATAAAATAGAATGGCTTCCGGACGCTTGAGCTTATATGATATATCTACCAGTAGGAGTACGCACTTGGGATGAGGACGAGGCGCAGACTCGCAGATGTGCTGTAAACCCACGAAGGGCGTGGATCGGAAGGGGCCTCATCCCAACTCTCTTTGTCTGTCCTCCTGGATGCCTTTTCGGATGAAAAACGTTTCGCGGCAGGACGTGTCAAAAGAGAGCGGATTGGCGGTGAGCGATGGCTCTGAATGCGCCTGAACATCGAGGCGTAACCCTAGTTTATGGCTTCATCCCGCAAACACCGTACTAGTGACGCCAGGGGTATCGTTGACATTCATAGTTCCATCATGCCAATAATGCGCGTTAGATGCTCTCCGACCGAATAGATTGTCAGTCCACGCAATTCCCGTTCCTTCACCACAACATGATGAATCATCCCTTATATGGCCGTTTCCGACAAGTCAAGCAATCAAGGCGAAAGCCGTTCTATTTGCCACTCTGGTGAGTCAGGAGGTGAGCCCTCCTCACAAATGTGCAGGTATCGGACTCGATCATGCAACCGAGACGGTTTTCCGACCCAAAATTCCACTTCGCTAGAAGGCGGTTATCTTAGCTTAGCTGAGTCGAAGGGTATGTGAGTTAAACTGACCTTGGGATGACCCTCCAACCCCCCCAATGATCAGGAAGAGGAACCTCCACATCATCGTCAACGTCACCCTCCTTCAACGCGAAACGTCCCTCAATGTCTTTTACTTTGCGATCGAGTTCATCCTCGCCGATCACCGAGCTCTGTTTACTAGCCCAAGCGCCAATTCGGCTTCCCAACGGGCGACTGCGAAAATAAGCCTCGCTTTCTTCTTTAGAGACCTTCTCAACTCGTCCGACGACCCGCACTTGGCGATGGACTTCACGCCAGTAGAGTGCTAGTGACGCGTATGGGTTCGCGACCATCTCGCGCGACTTGCGAGAATCATAATTTGTGTAGAAGACGAAGCCCCGACTGTCGACCTGCTTGAGAAGTACGATCCGGGTGGATGGAATGCCCTCTGGAGAGGCGGTGGATAAGGCCATTACCTCCGGTTCGTGGACAGTACCTTGTACCGATGTGAACCATTGGCGAAACAAATCGAGGGGGTTTGGGGGGACATTGAAGGGGGAAAGGTGCTCTGAAGAAACATACTGCTGATGAGCGAGCACGGTTATCTTGTCAGGGGAATATTGTATGACGGCGTCCATGTGGAATTGAGGACGTGCGAGTTTTGGGACGCCACGGAAACGGGCAGCGGAACTGTGCTGGATGAAGCGATAAGATAAGAACATGAACAAAAATGCGGAGTTTCAAAGGAAAGGTGACCTGTCGAGTAGTCAACCGTTGCCGATCTACCGATTGAACAAGGAGACATTGGCAGTTCGCCATCAGGAAACCGTCGGGGAAATGAAACCACCAGCAGTTGAGGATGTCATGTATATGCAAGTAATGAATGGATCCGAGGTGAAATCTGGACTGGACCGCGGACTACATCTGCGTGTGCCTATCCTGCTATGAGCGAGACAGAGCGACGCGAAATCGTGGTGCAAAAGCAAGCGGTGTGAATAACCCCATTTAGAGATAAATAAAATTAAATAAACTGTAAACATATGATATGGTTACGTTGAAGGAGGTAAGGAGGTATCATCATCATCCCGTTCTCCCTCCTCTCTTACACCCAACCACTACCACCTCTCCCTGCGCGTCCAATCCTTTAAGTGCATTCGGACAATGCACTCCATCTCAGATCTCACCACCTTTTCTAGGAAAACCTCTGGCGAGGTTCCTCCAAAATTAGTTGTACGCTTCCCTCATTCCTTGGCCCACTTCCGTGTTTTCAACGCTGTCACCCACAGGGCGCGTCAACCACTGTAGTCGGAGACAAGGTCTATCTCTATGTATGCGTACCTCCTCTGTGATTTTCTTCAATTTTCATGTCTCTACTGCAGGGTGGTCGTCTGGTCACCGAACGCAGAATGGTCACAGACATGTATGTCTTCGACCTCAAGACCTTAATATGGGAAAAAATCGTTGCCCCTGCCGACGATAGCACCCCGGCTCAGCGCTATTTCCATAGCGCCGATTCTTGTGAGTCCGAGTTTCCACTGAACTGGTATCGCGTTTGATTATCGTTACCAGGGAACCAATACATCATCATATTTGGTGGTATGGGATTAAAGCCAGAAGCCGAAGAAGGCACGGAGGAACTCTGTGTCTTGAATGACGTCTGCTTCTACGATATCCCTGCAAGGCGTTGGATGCCCCCATCTTGGTCACTGCAGGAGCACCCTTTCGTTCCACTTCCCAAACCGCGCTATGCCCATCTCTCTTCTGTTTCCGGGGATAAACTTTTCATCATCGGTGGTCAGGATTTGGATAGTGTCTGGCTCGATGACGTTTACATCTATGACTTGCCCGCCAAGACTTGGGTGCTTAGACGCGATTACCCTCGTCACTGCGGCACTTACCGTAGTGTGGCAGTTTCTGCGGACTTGCGTGTCCACCTTCCACATGAGGGGCCTCGGAATCATTCTCCTGGTCCCGGAAAGCCACTCTTCCGCACCGGGCAACAGACCTCCGCACCAGCCTCTCTGACATCACGCGACACTCTGATTCACCTTCCTTATTCAGCACAGGCTACGGACGACTTCCCTAACGATATATATCTGTACAGCAATTACAACGTAAGTCAATTGATTGTAATTGTACTTTTTTAAAATTCCCCGTTTCGCTCACACTCACCGCGGTCTTCGTTAGTTTACTGACGTAAAACGTGAACTCGAAATACTCACCCCGTCGCCCAAGGGCGAGTTCAGTGTCAGAGATGCCTCGTCAAATATGAACGGTCCCGCTTTTCCACCAGGCTTGCGATTTCCCGCCGGTGCTATTCTTGGAACATATCTCATCATCGCGGGAACGTACCTTGCCCACAGTTCCCAAGCGTTCTCTGTTTGGGCACTCAATCTGATCGACATGACCTGGACCCGCATTGACCCGGGTAGCACACTTACCACTGGCTCGTGGTTCCGCAGCGGCTTGTGGGCCAAAGCTAACAAATTCATCGTATTCGGTAACCGACAAGGAAATCTAGTTGATGACTACAACCGTCGCCTTCTGAGTTGGGACCACATAGCGATGATCGATCTCGAGGCGTTCGGTATTTACCAACCGCCGACCCTGGAGTTGGACATAAGGATGCAAGAGATGGGTTTAGCTGCACTCGAGGAGGGCATCCTGGCCGACTTCGAGATCGTCTGCGATGATGATCGTAGGGTCAAGTGCTCGCGTAAACTTCTCGAAGACCGGTGGCCGTGGTTTAAGGAACAACGACAGTTATTCCTCCAAGCAGCTACCAAAGCTCTCGAAACACTTCCACACTCTGCGACGCATGTCACCCTGCCTGACGTCCCGAGCACCACGCAGGAACCTAGTTTGGATCCTCGACTCACCCCGCGCCAACTTGCTCTGTCAGAACCTTACCCAATTACCCTCGCCCTCGTCCAGTATTTCTATTCCCTCGCTCTTGTCACCCCATTACAACACGCGCCCGCCGTGCTAAGTGCATTGCTAGTCTTAGCTACCAACTATGACCTGGTGCATTTGCAATCCCTCGTTAGGCACGCGATGCATCGCGCCCTGTCAAATTCCACGTCTGTCGGTGTCTACGAAGTCGCTACTTTGTGCAGCTGCCGTAGCCTCCAAATAAGGCACGTGTCTAGCCGTTGGCGATATAGTGGATCTTACTAACTGCCAACCCATAGGGCCCTGAAAACTGTTATGGTACTTCGGCACTCTCGATCCAGTTAACTATGCGGACATTGACGATGCTGTTTGTGCAGCTGTATAACCAGAAACGGCCATTGGCGCGGTTACGTCAAGACAAGGAAGGTGGCCCCAGTCATCCACCCGACATGAATGGAAATTCAGGAAGCGGTGGTGCCGGAGATCAAGCCTCAACTGCTCGTCCGCGGGGTATGTCAGATACCCTTTTGCGCTCAACGGACCCGAGACAGACAGGTGGTGGAGGTGTAAATCGGGGAAACGTGACGACGACTGCGAAAGACGGTAGGCTGCCTACCTCGGAATCAATCTATGGTTAAGTAATTAATGGTGGATGTCCACCCGAAGACGCGGATAGTTTAGCTCGCGGGGCTGCCTCGGGGTCAAAGCCCCCACAGCTGTTCCTCGAGACCAAGTCAAGTGGTCAAGATAGATCATCGATGATGAGTCATGTCGGCGTGATGGATGAGGAGGGGCTAGTATTTGTTGCCGAATTGCACTCGCCGATAATCAGCGGTACCCCGACAACGGACGTGATGGACAGCGGAGATTGTGATCCCCAACCCATCTACCACCAGCGCCCCGAGGCCATGAAGGTTTCGGGACAGAGCGCACCGCGCATGAAAACACGAAGTAGTCACGTGCTTTCTCTTCCACCACCAGCCGTGACAAGCAGTAGCACGCCCAACCCGAATTCAGAATCAGACAGGGATGTACATAGAGGCAGGGTCGTCCGCCCGGTGGCATCCCTTCCTTCCTTCCATCACCCTCGGACACGTGCTGGCACACATCGTGATCGGGGTGCAGAGACTCCGCCCTTAACCTCACCGTCACACAGCTCTCTGAACAGCAACTCAGCTATCAGCCAAATGTCTGCACTATATACCCCACCACACAGTCCGCCCGCGCATTCCCTCGTTTACACTGAGTCAACCACCCCTAGCTCTCACCTCTCCGTTATCAGCGAACTCAATACTGCCAATGACCGCCTGTCCCTTCATTCGGCGCCACAAACACTCCAGACGCTCACAAGGATGGACCGAACCGTATCACCGACCGCGCCTGCCGAAAGCGAGGGGCAGGTTATCATTATACCACACAGTGCGCCTGACGGATTTGATACCCCCGACTACCGTT
>WNFR01010063.1_pt1 | contig 13586 bp, 11 predicted proteins | sample 5400221 | NCBI WGS metagenome assembly WNFR01 (sample SAMN13153357, study PRJNA577476) | soil metagenome | isolation source: 40 cm soil under Madrone tree | place: USA:California | collected 2016-06-14
TGCCACTGCCGCCCCACCCGCATCCGTATCCCCAGCCTCCGCTCGCGGCGGCACCCAGCGCCATGCCGACGCCGAACGAGACCGCCATTCCCGCCGCGTAGTAGCCAGCCGGGGGATAATAGATCGGGGGATACGGATAGGCGGGAGCCCCATACACGACGACCGGATCGTACGACGGCACGTACATGACTTGCGGACTCGCCGGCTCGACGACGATCACCGTCTTGCTCTCGACGACCTTGGTCTCGACCGTTTGCTGCTCGGTCGATTTCAGGTTGCCTTTGTCCTGCGCCTTCTTGCGCATGCGTTGCACCGCATCCATCACGTCGCTTTGCTGTGCGAGGAACGCGTTGCCGAGATCCGTCGTCCACTGGATGTCGTCCGACAGCCGCTTGACGACGTTCGGAAGGACGGCCATCGCCTGGATGCTCGGGTCCCACGGTTGCTTCGAGACCGCGTCCACCAGCGCTTTGTCCTTCAGGCCCTTGTTCCGCGCCAACCACTGTTGGAGCTGGATGATCTCGAGTGGATACGTCGACGCGACGAGCACCTGACCGAGGAGCGGGTCCGGATAGAGTGCGATCGGCGCGACGAGGGAGTCCAACTGATCGTCGGGGATCGGCGGAGCCTGGTCGTCGGCGGAGCTCGGCGGCGGCGGCGCGCTTTGTGCGTGCGACACCGAGCTCGCGGGGATGAGTAGCGCCGCGCAGAGCACGGCGACGGAGCTCCGCAGAAGACTCCTGAACTGTGTTCGCTTCATGGAGATCACACTCCTCCCTCGCAGACGGATGGGCAGCATTGCCATCGATTGCGTCGCGCACGCATGACGCGATTCTCCGGCGCCCGTGCGGGCGCGAAAGTCAGCGGCGGCCGGTTCGAGCCTCGAGGCGGGCGCACGTCCGATCGACCCAGAACTCGAGCGCGCGGTCGAGCTGCGCCCAGGTCGTGATCGCGGGCGAGTCTTTCCGTCTGCGGTCGATGCCTTGGGCGAGCAGCGCGTTCGTCTGGGCGTCGCGGATCTCGCCCTCGATCGCGGCCGCCGCGACGAACCGACCCAACTCGGGTGACAACGCCCCGTCCGAGCGATCCGCCCGGGCGTCGCCGACCGCCGTCAGCACGTCGAGCGCGGGATCGGAGGCGCGCGCCTCGGTGATTGCCAGGCGCAGCCTCAGGGTGCCGGGCGACGCCTGGTCGACGAGCTGGAAGCCGTCGCCGAGCCGGCGCCGGATGGCGGCCTCGAAATCCGACACCAGTCGGAGGAGGTCCGTCTCCGCGATCGGATCGAGCGAGTGGCGTCCGCTGCGCCACAGCGTCACCGGCTCGAGGAGCACTTTGCTGTACTCGTTCCAGTGCGCGTCGGGGTTCCGATAGACGAACGGGAGCTCGCCCGCACCCCCGGGCCGCAGCCGCGAGTAATCGTCGAGGAAGCCCGACATCGCACGCGGATCGGGTCCACGCGCCGCGGCGCAGGCCGCCGCGATCAGGGCGACGAGGACGACGATGGTATGTGTACGACGCATCGTGTGCGGCGAGGCTTGTACCGCGGCGCTCGTGCGCGATACAAGCCGCGTCGAGAGTTCCGCGTCCATATGAGACCCATCCTACGCGCAGCGCTCGTGATCGCCGCGACAGCGCTCTTCGTCGCGCCGGCCCGCGCCGGTCAATACCCGGCGCGTTCCGATACGGACTGGGTGTACGCGAGCAAACGCGAGTGCTGCGACGGTGCCATCGCGATGGCGCAGCAGTACAGCATGGAGGCATGCCTAACCTCGGGAGGCAGGCCGAGCCCGATGCGGGGCGGCGTTCAGCGGCGGGGGTTCTGCACATGGCAGTCGACGCAGGATGCGAGCGGCGCGGTGCTCTTCCGTTGCCAGGCCGAGGCGTCGGTACCGTGCCGGTGATCTTCTCCCGGGGAGCTCGATCGCGACGCCGGGTCGCGTCTGCAGCGTGACCCGGCGCCACGCGATCGTCACTCCTTGATCTTCATCTCGATGCCGCCCGCGCCGAGCGCGAACTTCACGCCTTGGGTCGTGGACGTCAGATTGACTTGGACACCGTTCTGGTTCTTTGCGGCGACCGCAGAGGCGCCGCCCGCAATCGCCACCCCGGTGCCGACCGCCGTGTAGTTGCCGTTGAAATCGTCGAGCTTCTTCAGGTTGTACACCTTGCCCGAAGCGGCGATCTTGGTCGCGCCGACGTCGCCGACGGACAATCCGCTCACCGAGACCGGATACTCCTTGCCCTTGTAGGTGAGCGTTCCCTTCGCCCAGGTCACGCCGACTCCTGCCGCGACCGAGCCGCCGGTCAGCTGAAGGGTGGCGTCCGCCTTCTTGTCCTCGTCCCCGCGCGCGACGCTGACGAGCGCCAGCGCAGCGACCATCGTCACTGCCATCGCAACCTTTCGCATGCTCCACTCCTTTCGTGTCGTCGCCGATTCGTCGACGAACCCCTCCGTACCATTCAAATGAGCCAAATACGTGTCGAGTGAACCACGGCCGACCTTAGTCCCGGCGGCCGCTCGCGCAAGCGAAGGCTTGCCATTTGACGCCACGAAGGGACGCACACGCTTGCGTTTTGCGTCCGCTCCGGGTTGGCATGGCGCCGGAGGCGCGCATGGAGCGAACTCGATCGGTAGACGTCACGCGCGTCACACTCCAAGTGCTCGCGATCGGCGTCTTGATCGTGAGCAGCTTCTGGATCCTGCGGCCGTTCCTCGTCGCGCTCACCTGGGCGGCGACGATCGTGGTCGCGACGTGGCCGGTGCTGTTGCGCCTGCAACGCATGCTGGGCGGTCGTCGATCGCTCGCGGTCGCCGTCATGACGGTGGCGCTGCTATTCATCGTCGTGCTGCCGCTCCTCTTCGCCATCATGGCGCTGGTGCAGAACGTGCCTCGTCTCGAGGGATGGTCGAACGCCGTGGTGGCCGCCGGCGTTCCGGAGCCGCCGGCGTGGATCGAAGCGCTTCCGCTCGTCGGCGCCAAGATCGCGGGACGTTGGCGGCAACTCGCGCTCGCCGGCCCGTCGGAATGGTCCGCGCACGTTCTGCCGCTGGCTCGCATGCTCGGCCTCTGGTTCGTCGGCCAGGTCGGAAGCGTCGCGGTAGTGCTCGCGCAATTCCTGCTGACGGTCGTCTTCAGTGCGATTCTCTACGCAAACGGCGAGCGAGCCACCGAGGGCGCGGAGCGGTTCGCCGCGCGGCTCGCGGGCGCGCGTGGGGAAGACGTCGTCCACCTCGCAGCGAACGCGACTCGCGCCGTCGCGCTGGGCGTCGTCGTCACCGCGGTGCTCCAGTCGGTGCTCGCGGGCGTCGGCCTGCTGGTGGCAGGCGTTCCCTTCGCGATGTTCCTCACGGCGGTGATGTTCGTCCTCGCGATCGCGCAAGTGGGAGCCGGTCCGGTGCTGATCGGGGCGACGATCTGGGTGTACTCGCAGAGCGGTGCCGTGTGGGGCACGGGCTTCCTCGTCTGGGCCGTCTTCTGCGCCGCGATCGACAACCTCGTGCGTCCGATTCTCATCCGACGCGGCGCCGACCTCCCATTGCTGCTCATCTTCGCGGGTGTGATCGGCGGTCTCGTCGCGTTCGGCATCCTCGGCCTCTTCGTCGGCCCGGTGGTGCTCGCCGTCGCATACACGCTCCTCCGGGAGTGGATCTGGGAGTCGCCGGTCGATCAACGGACGGCCTGACGCCGGCGTTGCGAGCGCGTCACTCCCTGGCGTGAGATGGCAAGAACCATATTGGCGGTCGTGACAGCGCTCGCTAGCGTCCGCTTCATGGGGCAAGCCAAACAGCAGCAAGCGTTCGACCCCTCGCTGCCCGAGCGGCAGCACGAAGTGCATCTGCTCGAGCGAGCGGTCGAACGAATCACGACTCTCCTGGTCGTGGTCATCCTTGCGGTCGCTTCGCTGCTGCCGCCGTTCGTCGCTCCGGGCTGGGCCCAGGATGTGATCTCCCAGGAGGAGCCTCAGCCGGAGTCCGTCGATCAGGACCAGACGGCCATCGACCGCTTGTTCTTGCTCAAGCCAGAAATACCACGCGCGCGGCCGTTCCCGTGGCTGAGGGAACAGCTGAAAGACCTGACGCCGTTCCTGCGCGACACGAAGCTCACGCTCAGCCCGCGCACGTTCTACCTCTACCGCGATAAGTTCGACGACTCGGTGAGCGAAGCGTGGACGGTCGGCGGCGCACTCTCGTACCAGTCCGGGTGGCTCTTCGACCACGTGGCCGTTGGCGCCGTGGCGTACCTCTCTCAGTCACTGTACGCGCCCCTCGACCACGACGGCACGACGCTGCTCGAGCCCAGGCAGGAAAGCTACGGGGTCCTGGGCCAGTCGTATGCGCGCGTGCGGCTGATCGAAGAACACTACCTGAACATCGGCCGCTACGCGTACGACACGCCGTACGTCAATCGGAATGACAACCGGATGACGCCCAACACGTTCGAGGGCTACACCGCGCAGGGCATACTCGGGAAGGACGACGGCCCGCAACTCAAGTACCTCGGCGGCTACATCGCCAAGATCAAGCCGCGGAACGACGACGAGTTCCTTCCGATGTCGCAGGTCGCCGGCGCGAGCGTCAACCACGGCGTGACCATGGGAGGCGCCCTGTTCACGACGCCCCTGCCCATCGGCAAGCTCTCCGCCGGCGCCGCCGAATACTTTTCGGATGACGTCATCAACATCGTCTACGGCGAGAGCAAATACACGGCCGACGTGACGAAGGATCTCGGCGTGCTCCTCGCGCTCCAGTTCACGGACCAGCGGAGCACGGGCCGCGATCTGCTCACGGGCTCCGCCTTCAACACCAACGAGTTCGGGATCAAGAGCGAGGTGAGCTACCGGCACGCCGTGTTCACCTTCGGGTACACGACGGCGCGCAGCGGGGCGGATCTACGGAGTCCCTGGAGCGGGTTTCCCGGTTACACCAGCGTACAGGTGGGGGACTTCAACCGGGCGGGCGAGGACACCGTCATCGCCAAGCTCGCGTACGAGTTCTCGCGTATCGGCGCGCCGGGGGTGTCGGCCTATGCGCTGATCGTCCATGGCTGGGGACGCGTCAACCCGTCGACGCATGCGTCCGTCGACAACGAGAACGAGATGAACCTCGATCTGCAGTGGAGGCCGAAGTTGCCCTTCCTGCAGAGCATCTCGTTGCCTTTCTTGGAGGGGATCTCGCTGCGGGCGCGCTACGCCCACGTCTGGCAGTACCAGGGGTCCGAGAACACCATCGACGACTTCCGCGCCATCATCAACTACGACCTCAACCTGCTGTGAGGAGGAATTTCCGATGACCGCAGCGAACACGACGGAGACACGGGCGATGGATCTCGCCGACTTCTTCTCCGCGTCCGAGGCCCGGGTGGATCGCTGGCGCACGCTCAACCGCGTCGCCAAGGCCCTCGCGGGAACCAGCCCAGGGCCGGGAGCCGCTGCGGAGCAGCAGCCGCAACTTCTGCTCGCCGAGCTCGCGCCGCTCGAGGATCTCTGCGGCTACCCCGGACCCCGGCTGATGGCGCAGGTCCACGAGCGCCTGGAGAGCGGGGACCGGACGGGCTTCGCACGGCTGGTGCAGCGGATCAGCAACGCCCTCCTCACCAACAGCTATCGGGACGACCCGGACCCCTGGAGAGCGGACGAGCAGAGTGAGGCCCACGTCGCCGACGTCTTGCCCCCCTCCATCGGTCGCGGCCAGGCCAGGCGACCCTACTGCGAGATCCTACTCGTTTCCCCGTCGGAACGCGCGCTGTGGCCGGAGATCCGCGAGACCTTTCGCCGACTGCGACGCACCGAGGACGAGTTCGTCTACGAGACGGTCGTGGTCGGGAGCTTCGAGGATGCCGCGCTCGCGGTCGTGTTCAACCATGATCTCCAGGCGGTGGTGATCAGCGACGGCTTCGCATATCCGTCGCCGCACACCGTGCCGGTGTTGCGCGAGATCCTCGCTCGCCAGGTGCAGATCGCCGGAGCCGAGAGCAGCGGCGATCTCGGGACGACCCTGGCGCGGCTCGTGCGCCGCTGGCGGCCCGAGCTCGACGTCTACCTCACGACCGACCGCGACGTCGCCAGGTTGGCCGGCTCCCCCGACGCGGCACCCATCCGGCGGATCTTCTACGGGGTCGAGGAGCCGATGGAGATCCACCTCTCGATCCTCGACGGCGTGAAGGACCGCTACGAGACGCCGTACTTCGACAACCTCAAACGCTACGCGCAGCGTCCCGTGGGCACCTTCCACGCGCTTCCGGTGGCGCGTGGCAAGTCGATCTTCAAGTCCAACTGGATTCGCGACATGGGCGAGTTCTACGGCGCCAACCTCTTTCTCGCCGAGTCGTCGGCCACCACCGGCGGCCTCGACAGCCTGCTCGAGCCTACCGGCAACATCAAGGTTGCTCAGGACAAAGCGGCGCGCGCCCTCGGCGGCGATCGCAGCTTCTTCGTCACCAACGGCACGTCGACGGCGAACAAGATCGTCCACCAGGCACTGTTGCGGCCAGACGACATCGTCCTGATCGATCGCGACTGCCACAAGTCGCACCACTACGGACTCGTGCTGGCCGGCGCCCAGCCGCTCTACATCGATGCCTTCCCGCTCGCGCAGTACTCGATGTACGGGAGCCTGGCCATCAAGCCGATCAAGAAGGCGCTCCTGCAGCTCAAAGCCGAAGGCAAGCTCGACCGTGCCCGACTTCTGGTGTTGACCAATTGCACCTTCGACGGCCACGTCGCCAACGTCCGGCGGACCATGATGGAGTGCCTGGCGATCAAACCCGACCTGATCTTCCTCTGGGACGAGGCGTGGTTCGGTTTCGCGCGGTTCTCGCCGTTTTTGCGGCGGCGGACTGCCATGGGCGGGGCGACGGCGCTGCGCGACCTGATGCGCGACCCGGAGTATCGGAAGCGCTACGAGGCGTTCAAGAAGAGCGTCGGCGAACTCGACCCGCGCGATCCAAAGCTCCTCGACATGGAGCTGCTGCCCGACCCGGACAAGGTCCGCGTGCGTGTCTACGAGACGGACTCCATCCACAAGTCGATGTCGGCGCTCCGTCAGGGCTCGATCGTCGTCGTCGCCGATCAGGACTTCCACACCGTCGAGGCCTCCTTCAAGGAGGCGTTCTTCACCCACACCTCGACCTCACCGAACCTGCAGATCATCGCCTCGATCGACCTCGCCCGTCGGCAGATGGAGCTCGAGGGGTACGAGCTCGTCGGGCGCGCGACCCAGCTGGCGATCGAGACCCGGCGCGAGATCAACACGCATCTATTGATCAGCAAGTACTTCCGCGCCGCGACGCCGGCCGAGATGATCCCCGCCGAGTATCGGACGTCGGGCTTCACCGATTGGGGCGCGCCGGGCTGGAAGATGGCCGACACGATCGGGGCGCTCGACGACGACGAGTTCTATCTCGATCCCACGCGGGTCACGTTGCTCTGCGGCGCCGCCGGCTACGACGGCACGCAGTTCAAGGGGCTGCTCGCGAGTGAGCACGACATCCAGATCAACAAGACGTCCCGCAACAGCGTGCTCGTCCAGTTCAACATCAACAACACGCGGAGCGACGTGGCGCACATCATCAAAGCCCTGGCCGATATCGCGCGCGGGATCGAGCGGCGGCTCGCCGAGGGCGGCGAGGCCGAGCAGGCGGCCTTCGACGCGCGGGTCAAGTCCCTCGTCGAGGACGTTCCGGATCTCCCCGACTTCCAGCGCTTCCACGACGTCTTCCGCGACAACCCGAAGAGTGCCACCGCGGAAGGGCACATGCGCGAGGCCTACTACATGGCGTACGACGCGGCGAACCGCGAGCACGTCAAGCTGAACAGCAAAGAGATCGACGAGCGGCTCGTCAAAGGGCCGGAGCTGGTCTCGGCGAAGTTCGTGATCCCGTATCCGCCCGGCTTCCCGATCATGGTGCCGGGCCAGGTCGTCACCAAGGAGATCATCGCGTTCATGCGCAAGCTGGATGTGAAGGAGATCCATGGGTACGAGGCCGCGAAGGGTCTCGAGCTACTCAGTCCCGACGCGCTGGCGGCGCATGGGAAGAAGAACTCCAGCCGCTGAGCCGGGAGTAGGAGTCGTGGGGACGAGGACCGCCCTGGGTGCCAATGGCCCGTTCGACTCTGATCGCTTCGTTACAATTGTCGCTCCGCTCCGCGGTCGCGGCGGGGCTCGCCGTCGCGGTCGCGCAGCTCTTGCGGTTCCAATTTCCGATCTACGCGCTGGTCTCGGCGGTCATCGTCACCGATCTCTCGGCCGCGCGAACACGGCAGCTCGCGCTGCCGCGCGTGGTGGGTACCGTGCTGGGTGCGACGCTCGGTGCCGTGATCAATCCGTTCGTGCAACCCGGTGCGTGGGCGGTTGGGCTCAGTGTTCTGGCCGCAATGCTGCTCAGTCATCTGTTGCGCCTGCCGGACACGGCAAAGTTGGCGGGCTACGTCTCGGGCATCGTCGTGCTCAATCATGGGGACCATCCGTGGTTCTATGCGCTGCATCGCGTGCTGGAGACGGGCGTGGGTATCGGCTTGGCCGTGCTGGTGGCCCTCGTGCCCAAGCTCATACGGATAGACGGATCCACACGACAGGATTCGTGATTGGTCTCTAAACGGAGGACACGATGATTGCCTGGTTCTTCACCACGCTGCGTACCTATCCGGAGATCGCGATCTTTCTCACGCTCGCCCTCGGGTATTATTTCGGCAAGTTCACCTTCAAGGGCATCGGACTGGGGGCGGTCACCGCCACCCTGCTCGCCGGCGTCCTGATCGGACAGATCGGGATCACCATCTCTCAGCCCCTCAAGGCGACCGTCTTCCTCATGTTCCTCTTCGCCGTCGGCTACGCCGTCGGGCCGCAGTTCGTGCGCGGCGTCGCCAAGGACGGCTTGCCGCAGGCGATCTTCGCGGCGGTCCAGTGCGTGTTCAGCCTGGTGGTCCCCGTCGCGATCGTCAAATTCGCCGGCTATGACCTCGGCTACGCGGCGGGGTTCTACTCGGGATCGCAGACCCTCTCGGCCGCGATGGGCCTCTCGACCGACGCCATCAACCGGCTGGGCATGGCCGCCGACCAAGCCAAGGCCCTGATCGACTCGATGCCGGTCGCGTACGCCGTGACCTACATGTTCGGCACCGTGGGCTCGGCGATCGTGATCGCCGTGCTCGGCCCCGCGCTGCTCGGCATCGATCTCCCCGCTGCCTGCAAGGAGTACGAGGAGAAGTACGGCGGGACCAAGGAGATGGGTGGGGCTGGCTCAGCGTGGCATCGCTGGGAACTGCGCGCGTTCCGCGTCAAGCCGGGCGGGAAGGCCGTCGGTCTTCGGGCCGTCGAGGCCGAGGCACTCGTGCCCGATGCGCGCGTCTTCGTCGAGCGCATCCGCCGCAACGGCAAGATCGAGGAGGCGACCGCGGATACCGTCCTGCGCGAGGGCGACGTGGTGGCGATCGTGGGCGCTCGCGACGTGCTCGTGAAGGTGATCGGGGCCGAGGCGCAGGAGGTCGAGGACCCGGAGCTGCTGAACGTGTATTGCCCAACACCAAGATCGAGCGTGGCGACATCCTCACCGTCGTCGGCCGCACCCAGGACACCACCGCCGCGACCAAGCTGCTGGGCGTCGCGGATCGTGGGACCGACGTTGCCGACGTTGCGTTCATCGGCGCATGGATCGTGATGGGTGCGCTGGTCGGCTCGCTGGTCTGGAAGGTGTCCGGGGTACCGTTGACGCTGTCCACCGCCGGCGGCGCGCTCGTCGCGGGGATCGTAGGCGGCTGGCTGCGCTCGGTTCGCCCGTCCTTCGGGCGCATCCCGTCCCCCACCGTCTGGTTCATGAACTCCGTCGGCCTCAACATCTTCATTGCCATCGTCGGCATCTCCGCCGGCCCGGGTTTCGTGAACGGCCTGAAGACGCAAGGCGTCGGGCTGTTCCTGTGGGGCGCCCTGGCGACGACGCTCCCCCTGGTGCTTGGAATGTTCATCGCCAAATACGTGTTCCGCTTCCACGACGCGCTCGTGCTCGGCATCGTCTCCGGATCGCGCACGACGACGGCCTCGCTCGGCTTGGTCTGCGACATGGGCAAGAGCCAGGTGCCGGCGCTCGGGTACACCGTCACTTACGCTGTCGGCAACACGCTCCTCACGATCTGGGGCATGGTCGTGATCCTGTTGCTGACGTAACCCGCAACGAACATTGGAGATAGCCATGGACCTCGAGAAGCTGCGCAAGTTCGAGACTCTGAGCCCGTTCGAGATCAAGGACGAGCTGATCAAGCTCGCCAAGAAGACCTCGAGGACGACGCAATCCGCGTTCCTCAACGCCGGCCGCGGCAATCCCAACTGGATCGCCACCACGCCGCGCGAAGGCTTCTTCTTGCTCGGTCAATTCGCCATCACCGAGAGCAAGCGCGTGATGGAGCATCCGGCCGGTCTCGGCGGGATGCCGCAGCCGCAGGGCATCGCGGGCCGACTCGCGGCGTGGCTCGGCCAGCATGCCGACATGCCCGGCGCGTCGTTCCTGTCGTCGCTCGTGCCGTTCGCGGTGAAGGCATTCGGATTCGAGCCCGACGCCTTCGTCCACGAGCTCGTGGACTCGATCATCGGCGACAACTACCCGGTGCCCGACCGCATGCTCGTCCACAACGAGCGCATCGTGCACGAGTACCTGATGTGGGCGATGTGCGGGAACCCGCGGCCGGCGGGTACGTTCGGCCTCTATGCCGTCGAGGGCGGGACGGCGGCGATGTGTTACATATTCAAGTCGCTGAAGGCCAACCGTCTGCTGCATCCGGGCGACACCATCGCGCTCGGTACCCCGATCTTCACGCCCTACATCGAGATGACGCACCTCGAGGACTACGCCCTGAACGTGGTCCACATCGAGGCGCCGCAGGAGAACCGCTTCCAGTTCACCGACGCGGAGCTGAAGAAGCTCGAGGATCCGAAGATCAAGGCGTTCTTCCTCGTCAACCCCGGGAATCCTACGGGGATCGCGCTCAGCGAAGAGACGATCGGCAAGCTCGCCAAACTGGTCAAGACCAAGCGGCCCGACCTGATGCTCCTGACCGACGATGTGTACGGAACCTTCGTCCCGGACTTCCGCTCGTTACTCGGCGAGCTGCCGCACAACACGATCGGCGTCTACTCCTACTCGAAGTACTTCGGCTGCACGGGCTGGCGGCTCGGTGTGATCGCGATCCACGAGGACAACCTCTACGACCGGATGATCGCGAAGCTTCCGGATGCGGATCTGCACGCCCTCGACAAACGCTACGGCCCGATCACCCTGGAGCCGCGCAAGCTCAAGTTCATCGACCGCATCGTCGCCGACTCCCGGGACGTGGCGCTCAACCACACCGCCGGGCTCTCGCTGCCCCAGCAGGTCATGATGAGCCTGTTCTCCCTCGCCGAGCTGATGGACGGCGCCAAGCGCTACCAAGACGCGTGCAGGGAGATCGTGCAGCAGCGCGTGCTGGCCTTGATCGAGGGCCTCGGCCTCGAGCTCAGCCCGAACGCGCTCTACGACGCCTACTACGGCTTGATCGACTTCGAGTTCTGGGCGCGCAAGAACATCGGCGAGGAGGCCGTCGAGTACTTGAAGAAGAACGTCCACCCGCTCGATCTCGCGTTCCGTCTCGCCGCGGATCATGGAATCGTGCTGCTGAACGGCGGCGGCTTCGAGGCGCCGGATTGGTCGCTCCGTGTCTCCCTGGCCAACCTGGACGACGATGTGTACGACGACATCGGGCGCGGTGTGCGATCGGTGGCGCGAAGCTATCGCGACGCCTTCGAGGCGTCGAAGCGCGCGCCGAAGTAGTGAGCGTCGCCATGGAGGGGGTGGCGGCGGCTTTGCGGGAGCATCAGGAGCTGGCCATCTTCCTCACGGTGGCGGTGGGCTTTTTCATCGGTAAGCTCAGGGTCGGGTCCTTCGCGCTCGGGGCCGTGGTGGGCACGCTGCTCGCGGGCGTGCTCATCGGGCAGCTCGACATCAAGGTTCCCGTCGTCGTGAAGAACGTTTTCTTCGACCTGTTCCTGTTCACCACCGGGTACAAGGTGGGTCCCCAGTTCTTCCGCGGCCTGAAGAAGGACGCCCTGCCGCAAGTCGCGGTGACAGTCGTCCTGTGCGTCACCTGTCTGCTCAGCGCCTTCACGGCTTCCAAGCTCCTCGGCTACGACATGGGGACGGCCGCCGGCCTGCTGGCAGGGGCTTTCACCGAGTCCACCGTCATCGGCACCGCCGCCGACGCGATCAATCGCCTCGACCTCCTCGCATCCGAAAAGACCGCGCTGATCAACAACATCCCGGTCGCGTACGCGGTGACGTATCTCATCGGCACCGCCTTCATCGTGTGGTTTCTGCCCAACATCGGCCCGAAATTAATGCGCGTGAACCTGCGCGAGGAGAGCAAGAAGCTTCAGGACCAGATCGCGGGCGCGGAGGAACAGGAGCCCGGTGTGCAGTCGGCCCTCCAGCGCTTCGCCGTTCGGGCCTACCGCGTGAGCAATGAGAGGCTGGTGAACCGGACGGTCGCGGAGATCGAGGCGCTGCCCAAGGACCTGCGCCTCTTCATCGCGCGCGTCCGTCACGACGGCGCGATCATCGAGTCCGAGCCGGACACGGTCATCTACAAGGACGACGTGATCGCGGTGATGACGCATGCCGAGACCTTGATGGCGCGGGGAGCCGAGATCGGGCCCGAGGTGAACGACAAGGCCCTCCTCGACTTCCCGGTGCAGATCCTCGACGTCGTGATCACGAGCAAGGCAGTGGTCGGCGCGACACCCAAGGAGCTGGCGACACGCGAATTCGCGCGCGGAGTCTTCCTGCGGAATGTCGTACGGCTCGGGCAGCCGATGCCGGTCACCTTCGAGACGCGTATCGACCGCGGCGACGTGCTGAACCTCGTCGGCGCCAAGCGCGATGTCGAGCGGGCGGCGAAGGCGCTGGGCTACGCCGACCGGCCGACGGTGACGACCGACATGATCTTCGTCGGACTGGGAATTTTTCTCGGCGGGCTGGTCGGCCTGCTCTCGGTGACGATCGGCGGGCTGCCGATCACCCTCACGGCTAGCGGCGGTGCCCTCATCATGGGGCTGGTGTTCGGCTGGCTGCGCGCCGTGCACCCGACGTTCGGCCGCATCCCCGAGGCTGCCATGTGGGTGTTCGACACCGTCGGGCTGAGTGTGTTCATCGGCGTGGTGGGTCTCTCGGCAGGCCCCAGCTTCGTCTCGGGGCTGCAGAAATCCGGGGCCAGCCTGATTCTCGTGGGGCTCCTCGTCGCCGTGCTCCCGCACACGGTAGCAATCCTCTTCGGCCGGTACGTACTCGGGATGAATCCGCTCATCCTTTTGGGGGTCTGCTCAGGGGCAGGTACGGTGACGGCAGCCCTTCGCGCGCTTCAAGAGGAGTCGCAGAGCAACCTTCCGGTTCTCGGCTACACCGTCCCGTACGCGATCGGCAACATATTGCTGACCGCTTGGGGGCCGGTCATCGTAGCCCTGATGCGGTGACCGCGGCGCGGTCATGATGGACCGGTTCGTGAGCACGCGGGTGGGGTCATGGCGGCGGGCGGCGGCTGCGCTCGTCTGCGCGACGGCGCTCCTCGGC
>WNFR01004997.1_pt1 | contig 13585 bp, 11 predicted proteins | sample 5400221 | NCBI WGS metagenome assembly WNFR01 (sample SAMN13153357, study PRJNA577476) | soil metagenome | isolation source: 40 cm soil under Madrone tree | place: USA:California | collected 2016-06-14
TGATTGCCTTCAGGTCACTTCCGGCGTGAGGTTCCGTCATGCCGAGCGAGCCGATCGCTTCGCCCGAGACCATTTTGGGCAACCACTTTCGCTTCTGCGCCTCCGTGCCAAAGGACAGAACATAGGTTGCGACCAGGTCGGTATGGATGAGAAAGCCCGGTCCGCTCGCGCCGGACCGCCACAGCTCCTCGAAGACGACGACGTCGAACAGGTAATCGAGACCCATCCCGCCATATTCCTCGGGAACGGTACAGCAGAGCAGGCCGGCCGCGCCGGCCTTCAGCCACAGCGCCCGCGGAACGATGCCGTCCTCTTCCCACTTGGCGTGAAAGGGCACGATCTCGCGGTCGACGAAGCGCCTGACCGTTTGCCGGAAAATTTCATGTTCTTCGCGAAAGATCGTGCGCTCGATCATTGTCAAAAGGCATCCCGTCTGATTTAGTTTGCTAGTGTACTATATGCGGTCTGGGTATACAACACGGAACTGCTCTTGTGCAAGCAGGATAGTACACCAACGAACGGTATCGAAAGCGGAGAGGAAAGATGCCGGGAACGCCGGAGTTAAAGCAATTTCGGACAGAACGGCCGGGAAACGGGGTCCTGCACCTGGTCTTCGACATGCCCGGCCGCTCGATGAACGTCTTCTCGAACGCAGCGATCGAGGAACTCGGCCGGTTTGCCGATTGGCTCCCGCAAAGCGATGTCGCGGGGGTCGTCATCCGCTCCGGCAAGTCCTCGGCATTTTGCGCCGGCGCTGATCTGGCCGAGCTGGAAACCGCGTATGACATGGTCATGGCGGCACCGACAGCCGAACGCGACGGCGTCGCGTTCGATCATTTCTTCCGGCTGAGCCAGGGGTTGCGCAAGCTCGAGACCGCGGGCAAGCCCGTCGCGGTAGCGATCGCGGGACTGGCTTTGGGAGGCGGCGCGGAATTTGCGCTTGCGGCGCATCACAGGGTCCTCACCGATCATCCGCAGAGCAAGTTGGGCCTGCCTGAGTCGCTGGTGGGGCTGTTGCCGGGAGGGGGAGGAACCCAGCGCCTTCCGCGTCTGATCGGCATTGAAGCGGCGCTGCCGGTGCTGCTCGATGGCGCAAGGATCGGCGGGGCGGCGGCCATCGCAGCCGGTCTCGCGGATGAATTGGTGGCACCCGGCGAAGAAGTGGCGGCCGCGGAGCGCTGGGTGCTGTCGCGCCCGCCGGCCACACAGCTGTGGGACCAGCCCGACTGGCGCGCAAAGGATGCGGAACGTTTTGCGGTGCTGATCGCGCGGCGCCGAGCGGACGTTCTGACTGAGACGCTCGGACACTATCCGGCGCCGCTCGCCATTCTCGACTGTGTCGAGCAGGGATATTCGCAACTCTTCGACATCGCGATCCGGACCGAAATGAAGATCTTTGCGAAACTGATCCAGAGGCGGGAGCCCCGCAACATGATCCGGACATTGTTCCTTGGAAGGCTCGATCACGAGCGGCTGAGAAAGAACGGAATGAATCCCAACGTCACGGAGGCTGTGGCCGCGATCGCGCGCGTACTCGGTATCCAATCCGAGAGGGGCCAAGAGCTCGCCGAATCTTTTGCGCGCGCCGGATTTCGTGTCGAGCAGGCGCAGAAGCCCACCATCGATGGCTGGATCTCGGGTGCAATCTATTGGTTTGACGACGAGCCAAACACTTGGGGAAAGAAGCGCTTGCGCGCCCGCCTCGCGGAGGCGGAAGCCGCGGCAGCGGGCTGGCGTTCTCGGCTTGATGAGGCGGAGCGGCGCGCCGCCGATTATTTGCTCGTCACCCAGGAAGGCTTTCCGGCCTATCTTGGCGGCTTGTTTGCCGCGGGATTGGGTTAGACGAAGCGCAGGCGAAGGAGAGAAGTCGTGGCAAAGCCTCTCGATGGTGTCAGGGTCCTTGATCTTTCAAAAGTCCTCGCCGGTCCGCTCTGCGCGCAGTATCTCGGCGATCTCGGCGCGGAGATCGTCAAGGTCGAAGCGGTGGGGCAGGGCGACGAGACGCGGGGATGGCCGCCGTTTCCCGCACCGGGGCTCGGCACCGTGTTCCTGAGCGCCAACCGCAACAAGCGCAGCATCGCGATCAACATGAAATCAGAGAGGGGACGGAAGCTGGTGCACGATCTGGCGAGATCGGCCGACGTCGCGATCGAGAGCTTCGGCACCGGCGTTGCCGAGCGGCTAGCGATCGATGCCGACAGCCTTCGCGCGCTAAACGATCGGCTGATCCATTGCAGCATCTCCGGATTCGGCCGGTCCGGGCCGCTGAAGCATGCACCCGGTTATGACGTCATCCTTCAGGCGTTCAGCGGCGTCATGTCGATGACCGGGGATGAAGGCGGTGGCTATATCCGCAGCCCAATTTCGCCGATTGATCAGATGACGGGCGTACATGCTTTCAGCGGCATCCTGGCCTGCCTGTTGGCGCGCGAGAAGTCCGGCAAGGGAGCATCGATCCAGGTGTCGCTGTTCGACACCGCGCTCGGGCTTTTGGGTTACAACCTGCAGACCTTCTGGGAACGCGGCGTCCAGCCCGCCAAATGCGGCTCCAGCCATGAATCGCTTTGCCCCTACCAGGCGTTCGAGGCTTCCGATGGACCGATCATGATCGGAGTGGCCAACGACAATCTCTGGCGCAAGTTCTGCGCGGTCGCGGGCCTCAAGGCGATCGTCGACGATCCCAAATATCGCACCAACGCGGATCGGGTCACCCATCGCGCCGAGACGCTGCAGCACGTGCAATCGGCGATTGCGACCAGGACGGTCGCACAGTGGAACGCCGCCCTCACCGAGGTCGGCATCCCCTGTTCGCCGATCAATACGCTCGCTCATCTCCTCGAGCACCCACACACCAAGGCGAACAAGGTCATCATGCAGTACGACCACGCCGCAGCCGGTCGTCTCAACTGCGTGGGTCATCCCGTGACTTTTGTCGGGGAAGAACGCAGCGTCGGCCTGCCGCCGCCCATGCTGGGACAGCACACCGACGAAGTCTTGAAGGAGATGGGCCTTTCGCCGGAAACCATCGAACGGCTGCGCCGCGAAGACGTGGTGAGCTGACGCAGGGTTGTTCAATCGAGGGGAAGGCCCGACCGTTCAGATCTCGCCCTCCCATATCCACAATCACTCGTCCAGGAGCTTCCACGACGTCTTTTCGAATACCGCCATGCGCAGCGACTTGTACGGCGCATAATTCTCCTTCGAATTGGTGAGTTCAATTCCTGGAAGCAGCATGCCGACGCGCTCCTTGTTGAAGCTCGTCGCCTGGACGAGCAGGTTTTCGCGCGTCAGATTGTCGCCGCACCGCTGCAGCCCTCGGGCGATGGCCTGGGCGTTCACGTAACCGGAGAGGGCGATGAAGTCGTTGGGGCTGTCGTTCGGCACCCATTGCTTCATGAAGGCGATATATTCGATCACTTCGGGGTCTTGCGCCCAGGCCGGGTCCCCGGCTTGCTTCGTGAACTGCGTGGTGTAGGCGCCCTGGACATTCTCCAGGCCTGCGGGCGTCAGCACACCCTGCACCGAATTCACCGGACTTGCCAGCAACTGTACCGGCCTCCAGTTCAGCTCGTTCGCTTTCTTGATGGCCTGGGCCGCGAATTTCGGGGTCGCGAAGTAAATCAGCGTATCGGCGCCGGAAGCCTTGAGCTTGAGGACCTCAGAGTCAACGGTTGGGTAGCTGAGCTCGTAGGATGCTTCCGCCACGATCTTCGCCGTGCTGTCGGAGCTCAGTCCGGTCTTGAGGCCATTGAGGTAGTCCTTTCCGTAGTCATCGTTCTGATAGAGGACCGCGATCTTGGCGTTCGGCATCTTTTTGAGAATGAATTTGCCGAAGATGGCGCCCTCCATCTCGAACGGCGGATAGAACGGGACAGTCCAGGGAAAATTTTGCGGATCGTTGAAGCGGCGGCCGCCAGCCGAGATGAAGACCTGAGGCACCTTGTTCTGGTTGAGGTATTTTTGCACGGCGACATTGGGAACGGTGCCGACGGTCCCGACCTCGGCGAGAACGCCATCGTCATCAACGAGCTTGCGAGTCTGTTCGATCGCTTTAGGCGGGCTGAAGGCATTGTCGAGCGAGATCAGGTTGACCTTCCTGCCGTTGATGCCGCCCTTCTCGTTAAGCATCTGGAAATAGCCGATCATGACACGGCCATAGCTCGAAAAGGCGGACGCCGGCCCGCTGTACGGAACCGTCTGGCCTATTTTGATTTCGGTGTCCGTAACGCCCGGGCCGTACATTTTTTCAGCGGCGCCAGCCTCGAAGCCGGCGCCGCTGAGGAAAAGGGCCGAAAGGCCGACCAGTATCGGAATCCTCATGCTTCCTCCCACGTCGTTTTTTATGACTGAGGCTGCCGCCGAGCGGCAGGGCCAACCAGTACACCTATATATCATACATTATAATACGGATGTTTTGCTAGGCCGTGTCGAAAATTTCCGCATTCGTTGCAGAGCATGTGCTCGATGACTGCCTTTGCTCTAGCTTGAATGTCGCTCAGAATGTGATACAGATCGTACGTAAGTGTACTAATTATGATGCTGGGGGTGCGCGGAATAGCGATTGCCGGCGGAGGGAGGGACCATGGCTGCCTCGGGCGCGACAGCGCTGGCTGCGCTGAAGATTGGTGGGCGCGTCGCCTTCGAGCGTCTGGTTCGGCCAAAGGCGCGGCGACCCGAGGATGTGCCATGCTCGCCCGATGCGATCACGCCCGAATGGCTGACCGCCGTACTCTGCCAGAAATTCCCGGAGGCCATTGTAACGGGGGTCGTCGTGAAGCCCGCGAGTGCGGGAACCTATGAACGCCATCAGTTGATCATCAGCCACAATGAAGCCGGCCGGCGCGCCGGTCTTCCCGGTTCGATCTTCACCAAGTCGCTGCCCAGTGTCGTCACGCGCATGATCGGTGGATTTAATGGAACAGCGCGGGTTGAGGGCCGCTTCTACATGCAGCTAAGGCCGCTGCTCCAGATCGAGGTGCCGGTCGGCTATCACGCCGCATATGATCGCCGAACGTTTGCGTCGATCCTTCTCCTGGAGGATCTCGTCGCAACGAAGTCGGCAACTTTTTGCAACTACCGAACCTATGTTTCTCGTGCGATGGCGGAAGACATGGTCGATCTTCTGGCGTCGCTGCACGCGCGTTTCTACGGTAATCGGGAGCTGGCGACCCAATATCCATGGGTCGCCAGCTATCCAAGATGGTTTACTATCGGCGCCGAAAAAATGAGCTTGGAATATTACACCCGCAAGGCGTTCGGTTCCGCCTCCCATGTCATTCCTGCCAGCATGCTCGCGCAGCGTGATGCTGTATGGCCGGCCGCCCTGCGGGTCCTTGCTGTCCACGATAGCGAGCCGCAGGGATTGATCCACTCCGACGTGCATATCGGCAACTGGTACCGCACCGCTGCGGGAAAGATGGGCCTGTGCGACTGGCAGTGCCTCGCCCGCGGTCATTGGTCACGGGACTTCGCCTATGCGGTGACGGCGGTGCTTACGCCCGACGACCGCCGCAAGTGGGAGAAGGATCTCCTCCTTCGCTATCTGGACCGGTTTGCCGAACTAACTGGCGCCAGGCCGGATTTCGACAGGAGTTTTCTGTACTATCGGCAGCAGATGGTGCATGCGCTATTGATGTGGACGATTACATTGTGTCACTCGCCGCTATTGCCGAACATGCAATCAGAGGAGACCACGCTGGCGATGATCGAGCGGATTTCAACAGCTATGGCTGACCTGGATTCGCTTCGCTCTTGATGCGCTCCTTTCTCCGCGATCGAGCACCAACACCTGCCGTTCGACGGCCACGCTCTGAACCGAATGCCTTCTTCAGTGGGATACGCTGAATTGTCCACTATGGACTGGGATGACAAGCGCCTCTACAGTGGCTCATGAAGAAGGCGCCAAATGCACGGTTCGATGCGCAGGCGGAAGCGAGCATTTATTCACATGCATATCCGAACTCGAACTCAAAAGGTGCGAATGTGAGCTCGACGGGCCTCGAAGTATTCGACGAAACGCTTCATAAGACAAACATGTGGCTCAAGGAAATCGCCCAGGAACTGAGTATGGACCGACACGGCGCCTATCAGGTGCTGCGCGCGGTGCTTCACTGCCTGCGCGATCGGTTGACGATCAACGAGGCGGCGGACCTCGGTGACCAGCTCCCGATGCTGATCCGAGGCATCTATTACGAGGCATGTCATCCCACCGGAAAACCCGACAAAGTACGCACGCGTGACGAATTCCTTACCGGGATAACCACGCGCATCGCAATGAAACAATCAATCGATGCTGAGAATGCTGCGCGCGCGGTGTTCCGGACCCTAGAAAACCATATCTCTCCGGGCGAGATTCGCGACGTGATCAGTGTCCTGCCCGAGGAAATCCGCAGGCTGTGGCTCCCACTCCCAGGAGCCAGTGCGGCCGGGCGAAGCCCGTTAAGTAATCGGTGAACGGCGTGTCGATCGCAAGGTGTGTTTCAAGCAGTACAAGCGCATAAAGAGAATCTATTAGGCGGCCACGCGCTGAAGCGCTGGTTATTCTCGCCGCGCGCGAATTTCCTAAGAGCAGTTGAGTGCACGCCTCCCAAAAAGCAGCGATGCAATGACACCACCCGCCAAAATGAGCGCTACAATACCGAGCGTGAAAAATACAGTGGTCGGCCCCTCAACGAGAACATCTTTCAACAGCAGCTTGGTCCCGATCAGCACCAGAAGCAGCCCAAGGGAGATTCTGAGATAGCGAAACCGACCGACGAGCCCGGCCAGTGCGAAGTACAGCGAACGCAGCCCGAGCAATGCCATAATATTGCTCGTGAACACCAGGAACGGATCGCGCGTGACGGAAAAAATCGCCGGGATGGAATCCAGGGCAAAAATCAAATCTGAGGTCTCGATCATGATCAATGCCAGCGCAAGCGGCGTTAGAAATAATTGCCCCTCTCGCCGCACGAAAAATCGCTCTCCGGCGAATTTCGGCAAGACAGGAAAGAATTCTTTTGCCCATGTAATAATCGGATTATTTTCGAGGTCTGGAGGGTGCGCGACCAGCCCCATCCTGACTCCGCTGATGATCAGTAATGCGCCGAACAGGTAGAGAATCCAGTCGACACGCTCGATCAACGCGGTGCCGGCGACGATCATCACACCGCGCATGATCACCGCGCCGACGATTCCCCCATACAATATGCGATGCTGATACGCCGTCGGAATGCGGAAGTACGAAAAAATCAGGGCAATGAAGAAGATATTGTCCAGGCCGAGCGATTTTTCGATCAGATAACCTGTGAAGAATAAAACCGCGGCCGTGCGTCCGTCTGGCTCGGCCCCGGCGAGATCGAGCCCGAACCAATGACGCTCATAGGCAAAGAAGATGAGAACATTGAAGGCAAGCGCGACGCCGATCCACGCGCCGCTCAATATCAGCGCTTCCCTGAACGCTATTGCGCGGGTCTTGCGGTGGAATATCCCCAGATCCAACGCCACCAGGAGGAATACGAAAACAATGAATGCCGCCCACAGCCACATCAGGAACCCTTCGGGTCCGAATATCCTAGGTGCCGCGCTTCTTCTTCGCGCTCGACCTGCCACTCTTGCTGGTTCCGCTGCGCCCCGCATTGACGGAGGCCAAATCGGGAAGGAAATACCGTGGCACTTTGAGGATAGGCCGGCCGACAGCCTCCAGGCCATGCTCTCGAATGGACGCACCGGTAGGTGGTGCTCCACCGACCGGCATGAGCGGCTGCCATTCAGACACGGCGCCGGCCCAGTCGCGGCTTTGCTGGTCTTCCGTCCTTGATTTCCGTCAGACTGCGGCCGGTAAGAACGGAGCGATCGAAGCGAACGCTCTCGATGTCCCATGACGGATCAGCGTACTCGTCGCGACTCTTGATGAGCAGCCAGTAATCTCTTCGGCTAGAATTCATGGATCGATTTTCGATTTGGACCAACGTGAATCCGCCGCGCAGTTTCTCGCCCTGCAGCACAATTTGGATCTTGCCACGAGCCAGCTGTTCCTCTGGCGGCTGGTTTTCCAGTGGCTCATACTTTCCCAAGTCCCAGACCATCACCGTTCCTGCTCCGTATTGGCCGGGCGGAATCACGCCCTCGAACCTCGCATATTCGAGCGGATGGTCCTCCGTCCTTACGGCTAAGCGCTTGTCCGCAGGGTTCATCGAAGGCCCTTTGGGTACTGCCCAGGACGCCAAGACCCCATTTACCGCCAGCCGAAAATCATTGTGAAGCCGGCTGGCATCGTGTTTTTGGACGACAAACATGCCTCTGCGGCTACTTCGCCGCACTTGCCCGACTGGTTCGGGCGTTTCCGTAAAAGCTCTTTTGCTTCGATATGCTGTGAGCGACATTGTTGTCCCTTCGACTATTTTAGAGTTCCGTCGGCGGGATTGGGGATTTCGCCTCATCACTCATCAGCCCTCACGAACGACATCTTCCGGCCGCTTGTCATCCCGCAGGCCGAGGAATCGAGGGTGTCGCAGCTTGCCTCCTGCCGTCCACTCGGTGAATCCGATTTGAGCGACGAGCTTCGGTTTCACCCAATGCACGCCGCGTCGCGGCAGCCCGTCTTCGGCAAAGGGGGGAACCGGCGTCTTCAGCCGTACGAGTTTCTCGCCCAAACGCCGCAGCAGATCCTGGTCGAACCCCGTCCCGACCTTACCGGCATACCCGAGCTTCCCCCCGCGGTAGTAACCTAGCAGCAATGCTCCGAACCCGCTGCGACTCCCTCGTGGATCGGTGTAACCACCAATGACGAACTCCTGTTCTTGCTTGCACTTGAATTTGAGCCAATCGCGCGTTCGCCTGGACACGTAAACGCTGTCCCCGTTCTTTGCGATGATACCTTCCCATCCTTCCTGGCACGCCTGTCGGTAGTAGTCCTCGCCTTCAGTCTTGCGGTGTTCGGTGAACCGCAAAGGGCCATGGAAGGCAAAGGCATTGCGAAGTACTTGCTTTCGGTACCGGAGCGGAACCTGCCGGATGTCGCAGCGGTCCAGGTAGAGCAAGTCGAAAAGATAGAACCACACCGGAACCTTGCGAATCAGATCAGCCGACGGATGCTCTACCTGCATGCGCGCTTGCAGCTTTGCGAAGCTGGTGATCACGCCGTCGAACGCGACAATTTCGCCATCCGCGATGAAAGAAGTGGCTTCCTGCTGATGGATCGCTTGGACCACCTCGGGATATTTCGCGTTCAGCCGAATTCGATTCCGCGAAAAGAGATCCAAATCGCGACCACGGCGAAAAGCGAGGCAGCGCTCTCCGTCCCATTTCGGCTCAAATAACCATCCCTGTCGCGAGAAGACTTCATCCGTGAGCGTCGCCAACATGGGCGCAACCCATTTCGGCTGCGCGTGCTTTCGAAGCCAGGTCTTGGCGTCAGCCGGCAGTCCGTCGAGCAGGTTGCGCCCGAACATGGAATCTCACCTGCCAACCGACGCGCAAGGGCAACCCAAAGCCCGCACATCAGTGAGGGTCAGACCTCCCAAAAAACCACTCGCCAACATTTTTTCGCCTCACCAGAAAGGATCCAATCGTCTAAAGCGACGAACATGCCTTCTGACCTTCTGATTGCGATCGGCAAGAACCCGCTCGTGCCAACCTAGCACGATACCTCCGGCACGATTGATCGAGCGAGCATCCTGATTTGTTGCTTCGCTATTTTGATCAACGAGATCGTGGGCGACCCGGACGTCATTTGCATAGCCAAGATCGTCCTGCAACGACTTCAAAAACTTTACGAACGTTCGAACTCGGTCCTTGTCAAAAAGGCTTCCCAAAAATTCGACGGTGTAATGCAAATGCTTCAGCGCAATACGCAGCCTGTGCCGCTGGGTTGCCGTCAACTCTTCGAACCTCTTGCTGCGCTTGCGAGCCTTGCGATGATGTCGTTCCATCAGGTCGGGGGCAATATCGACGATAGGAGCTAGAAGAGTAACTGCATGTTCTGATATTTCCTGATCACGCCACCCACGAATTAAAAACCATCGCAACAATCGCAACATCGATTCAGTGTACCTTTCAGACATGATCACCTGTTTAGCATGGTCAAGAGCTGCACGCCGCCGGCGCTCCGTGGCGTCAATGAGGCGTTCAAACTCCGGGCCGGCCGACAATGCCTGGGTGACCGGGCGGATCAGATAGGCGGCAAAAACATCCAAATTGCGCACCGGAGCGAGGGCGTGAGCGATCCATCTCAACTGCTCCGAGGCCCAGCGGTAATGCTTTTTCTGCAGCGGTCGCTTCAAAGCCGATAGCGCGGAGCGAAGGCGCCGAACGGCGACTCGCATTTGGTGGATGCCTTCCGGCTCACCCGCTAGCGCGGCCTGTTCGTTGCTAAGAAGATGAGTGAGGCAGCGTCGCCCAATGCGCTCCAGCGCGGCCTCGACGCTCATGGCAGGATCGAGCGCGACGGGTCCCACGCGGACTGCCTGCGGCATCAGCCTATCGGTTCCAAGCAGCCGATAACCTCGCTCAGCTTTGCTGCGCGTCTCAATGCGGATTGGCGCAGCTTCGAGCAGTTGCAGCGCCACGTCGAAGATCACCCCCGGATCGCCATTCTTGAGCTCGAGCTCGATTTCGCTGATCGGCGCGACGGCATCGCCCTTGGAAGTTCGGATCTCGCCCTGGTCAATGGCCGCCTCGATCCGAGCGGAAGGATCCGGGCTGATTTCGACCACCGTTCGCGTGACCGTGGTCGTGAAGACTGGATGCAACTCCTCATCGCCGACCATATCGGGCAGCCGCTTGCCAGTCTTCGGCGCATCAAGAACCGGACGCTTGCTCGGGATATGGTCTTCCCACTCCTTCCTCTCCAACATGTCCGCCTGAGTGGGATTTTCGGCCTTGACAGTCTGTACGAACTCCCGGCCCTGCTTGCGCACCCGAAGCGATAACTGCTCTCGGTGGAGCGCAAGCGCAGGTGTGTCGTAGTACGTGCTGACGAGCTTCAACCGGACCTCCGACTTCACGGTGGGCATCGCCAGGAGCACGCGCTTCAACTTTTCCAATTTGGCCGCTGGTGTGGCTAGCTTGAGTTCGAACTCGGTAGAGATGAGGCGTCTCCCCTAGTGACAGCAGAAAATTTTCTCCACCCTCTTGGCGCAACTACGCTCGATCATCGGCGGTCACGTTCTACGGTATCGCCACGCGGCCGGAACGTGACACAGGTAATCCCACCGCTTGATCCCTGTTTGGTATCTCCGGTGAGGGCGCGGACCTCGATCCAATCAGAATCGCAAAAGACAAGCGTTAGGTTTCGATGATCACCTTGAGCGCCCGCGTACTGGTCGCGTTTCCGAACGTGTGGTAGGCTTCCAGAATACGGTCAAGCGGGAAATGGTGCGTAACCAGAAGCTTGGGATTGACCTTCCGGGATTGGACCGTCTTGAGCAGCATGGGCGTGCTGTAAGTGTCCACCAATCGGGTTGTAATGGTTATATTGTGTGACCAAAGTCGCTCTAAATGGAGGTCCACCTTCGATCCGTGCACGCCGACGTTGGCAATGGTTCCCCCTGGCGCAACTATATTTTCGCAAAGTCCGAACGTAGCTGGTATGCCGACCGCCTCGATTGCAGTATCAACGCCTCGCCCTCCAGTCAGCCGCATGATCGCTTCAGCTGCCTTGCCATCACTACTGTTCACAGTTGCTGTAGCGCCGAAGCGCTTCGATACGGTGAGACGATTGTCGTCGACATCGACCATTGTAATGTCAGATGGCGAAAAGAACTGTGCCGTAAGCAGAGCCGCCAGTCCGACCGGTCCTGCGCCCACAATTGCAACAGTTGTTCCCGGCTGAATTTTGCCGTTGAGCACACCGCACTCAAAGCCTGTCGGCAGAATGTCGCTCAACATGACCAGCGCTTCCTCGTCGGCATCGTCCGCGACTCGGTAGAGACTCGTGTCAGCGTAGGGAATGCGCACATACTCGGCTTGCGTCCCGTCGATGGTGTTGCCGAGAATCCATCCGCCGCTGACACAATGCGAGTACATACCCTTTCGGCAATACTCGCATCTCCCGCATGCGCTGATGCACGAAATGAGGACCCGTTCTCCTGGTTTGAATGTCGCGACTCCTGGACCAACGGCTTCAATGAAACCTACGCCCTCGTGACCGAGCACGCGACCTGGCTGGCATGTGGGGACATCGCCCTTCAGGATGTGAAGGTCGGTACCGCAAATCGTGGTCTTGGTGATCTTAACAATCGCGTCTGTCGGCTCGGCAATTGTCGGCTTTGGCCGCTCTTCGAGGGCCTTTTTTCCTGAGCCCTGAAATATCAGTGCCTTCATAAACGGTGTCCTTTCGCAGCCATTCCCCAGCAATAGCCGTCTGCCAATTTTCATTCTGGGTATCGCGCTGGGCGCCGCATTGATGACCGTCAGTTCGCGCAGGAGTCGGTTGGTTCGACGGCTCAATGCTCTCCGGCAATTGACGGCGGTCTCGCCCGCCCGCCTGCCAAATTGATGACCATCAAGGTAATCGCCTGTTGCCGTGGACGTCACGCCGTCAGGCATAAACCCAGTAACCTACAGCGCCGGCGTCGATGTCGCCGCGCGGCTCGGCAAGCCGTTGCCGAATCTAAACGCAAGGCTCTGGCTGCTCGATGAGAGGAGTCTCCGAATTGTCAATTTTGTTGGCAACCGTCAATATATCACGCTCGAAAATCTGTCAGAAAATACCAAAGCTCATACTGGTATTAGCCGCCACCGGAGTTGTCATCTATCTCGGTTGACACTCGTGGAAGATGTCGTCCTCCCAACCTCAAGCAATGTTGCCATGGCGTTGCGCGTAATTTTTTCGCAGAGGCGGCCATCAGCAAATTAATAACATTTGCCATTTTCTGATAACGAAAATGTTCACGACCAAATGAACGAATGACGGAGGCCCGGATGAGGCGTGTGCCCATCTTGAACGTGTCCCCCTACTAAGTCTTGTGCTGACCACGACGTCTGCTGACTAAGGAGACCTTTTGATGAGCGAGCGGCACAAGGCAACAATGGAGCGACGTCAGCTGCTGCGGGCCGGGATAATCGGCTTCATCGCAACGACCACAAGCGCTCTTGAGGTCGGCACCGTCGTTGTGGCTGACACCGAAACCGACGACGACAAACGCAAAGCTCGCTTTCAGCCAAACTCCGCCGAGGTTCAAAACTTTTACCGAGTCAATCGCTACCCCGCGCCTAAGGGACGGTGAGGAGCTCCCATGCTGACAAGACGATCAGATCGTCAAGCGCGCCGAGGCACAGTTGCTTCGGTGTTGACCAGCCAATCAACCGACAAGAATCTCGATCGCCGCTCCTTCCTGCGCCGCTCAGGTCTCGTCGCCGGAAGCCTGACCGCGCTCGGGAGCTTGCCGCTCACCAGCATCCGGCAAGCGGAGGCAGGCCCGCCGCCGCCGCCCGGCGCAACCGTCACGACCCGGAAGAATTTCTGCACGCATTGCTCGGTGGGTTGCTCGGTCATCGCCAAAGTCGCAAACGACGTGTGGATCGGCCAGGAGCCGGACTATGACAGCCCTATCAATCGCGGCTCGCATTGCTGCAAAGGCGCGGCCGTTCGGGACGACGTGCT
>WNFR01006555.1_pt1 | contig 13585 bp, 12 predicted proteins | sample 5400221 | NCBI WGS metagenome assembly WNFR01 (sample SAMN13153357, study PRJNA577476) | soil metagenome | isolation source: 40 cm soil under Madrone tree | place: USA:California | collected 2016-06-14
GCTACAGGGAGGCGACCCTTCGCCTAAACAAATACTTTAGTCGTGGCGTCAATTCGCGTAAGCGTTGCGCCCTCGGGCGCTTCATCGGTGACTTCGACGAAGCAGTTGCTTCCGACCCAGTTCTGCGGGAACAACGCAAGGCAACGCTTTGCAACCTGGCGAGCTGACGGGTAAAGGATTCCATTGATCCCAGCCGCGAGGGCGATGCGTCCAAAGATCTGTGAGTTCGAAGGGAGATCAAACTGCTGCGGGAGCATTCGCCAGTTGGGATGGAGGAGCTGGCGTTGGAGGGTAGTCGGCGAGCGCACGAGCCATGGTGGCGGGTGAAGGCCAAGCGTTCTCGCCAGCCGCCGAACGTCCTTGGGAATGGGGAATTCTCGAAGCACGCCGGCGAAGAGTTTCAAGGCCTCCGGGTTCTCCACGTCGATCACCGTTTCCGCCCGCGAAGCCGAACCTGCGTGAAGGACCCAGGGACGCGCAGCGCAAGCTCCTGTAGTGAGAGCCCCTCCGACTTCTGCGCCGAGGGTGCCGCGAACCGCTCGCGAAATGCGGCCTCGTAGTCCTCGGCGATGTACAGCGCTGGGAAGGGCGTGAACGCTCCTGGACTCAGGTCGGCTCCGATGTTGAAACGCCCACCCTCGCCCTTCAGGCTCCCGGCCACGGAGAGCGGCTGCAGGCCGTATCGGTAGTCGAGAATGCGGCTCCAGCCTTCAAACGAAAGGGACGGAAGCGCCTGAGACCGCAGAGCCTCGAGCAGCCGGGCTTCGTTGCGCTGTCGAAGCGGCTCGAGTTCGAAATAAAGCGCGCGCTGCAGTCCGTCGAGGTTGCTCTTCGTAGCAAGCCATTGGCGGAGCGACGCCTGAGTGAACCGCTCGAGTTCAATAAGGGACGGAAGGTCGGGCTCGCCGCTCCGGAGCGGACGCTGCGCTTCAGGAGGCCGCGGCCGACGATTCCGCCGCATGTCCCCTGCCCTAGTGCGCTGGCTAGCGGCGTTTTCTTCCAGCGCTTCCATTACGAAGCGGCGGAGCTTCTCGTACCGCCCATAGCGGATCATGTCCCGCGGGGTAATGTTTCCGAGCAGCGGATTTACGGTCTTGAACCAGAGCGCTGTCTTGACGACGTCACCGACGAAGAACTGCGCAACCAGGCCGCAGATGTTCGCGATCTCCTGGAGGCGATCGAGTACTTCTTTCGGTATCTTTTGATCGAATCGCACAGACGCCGGCGCGACGCCCGAAAGCTTGGCCACGTCGCGCTTGTTGAGGTCAAGGAAATCGACCACCTCTCGAGCATTGAGCGTCTGGTCCGCCCAGAACCCGAGGTAGTCCTTGTCAGGAACCGTAGCGAAAAGAGCTCGTGATGCAGGCATGCAATCCGTCCAGTGCGCTCAGTATAGACCGCCGGCGCGGATCAGAACCACGATTTGACCACGTTCTGACCAAGGCTGCCAAGGATGCCTCAAAGGACCACCGCGGTTGACCGGTGTTTCGGTCAAATGGGACCACTCGTGGGACCACCAGAGGAATCTAGCATGCTATAAAAGCTGGTCGGAGCGCCGAGATTTGAACTCGGGACCCCTTGCACCCCATGCAAGTGCGCTACCAGACTGCGCCACGCTCCGACACGATTGTTCTTATTTGGAAAGGACTCGCGCGTCGGCCGGGGACTTGCCGCGCGCTCAGGTCATGATACGCCGTTTTTCGCAGCCCGCGGCCGTCAGCGCCGCAGCACCTTCATCAGCTCTTCGAGCTCAACCCGTACCTGCTTCACAATCTGCTGGCTCTGCGTCCCGTCGGTGCGCGCTTCTTCACCGGTGATTCTTCACCGGTGAGTTTGTTGCGCGCCCCGCCGATGGTGAAGCCCTGGTCGTAAAGCAGGCTGCGGATCTGGCGGATGACGATCACGTCCTGGCGCTGGTAATAGCGCCGGTTGCCGCGTCGCTTCACCGGCTTCAGCTGCGGAAATTCCTGCTCCCAGTAACGCAGCACGTGCGGCTTCACGCCGCACAGCTCGCTCACCTCTCCGATGGTGAAGTAGCGCTTGCCGGGTATCGCCGGCAGCTGGGCGTTATTCTTTGGCTCCAACATAAGCTTCGACCCGTGCCTTGAGTTTTTGCCCCGGGCGGAAAGTCACCACGCGCCGCGCGCTGATCGGGATCTCTTCGCCGGTCTTGGGATTGCGACCCGGACGCTGGTTCTTGTCGCGCAGATCAAAGTTGCCGAAGCCGGAGAGCTTCACCTGCTCTCCGCCCGACAGCGCGGCACGGACTTCCTCGAAGAATAGATCCACCAGCTCACGCGCTTCACGCTTGTTGAGCCCGAGCTGGTTGAACAACGCCTCCGCCATCTCCGCTTTCGTTAGGGCCATTTCTTTATTCTCGAATTCTTGCGTTCAAGTTCTCGCGCAGATCCGCGACTACGGAGGCCATGAGGCGCTCCACGTCGTCATCGGTAAGAGTGCGAGAAATATCCTGAAAAATCAACCCCAAAGCGACGCTTTTTCGACCTTTTTCGAGGCCAGGGCCCCGGTATACGTCGAAAATTCGGAGATCACGCAGAAGGCTTGAGGCCGCCAAGGTTACACGCTCGGCCAGGGTACTTAAAGTAATTGACTCATCCACGACGATGGCGAGGTCGCGACGCACCTGCGGAAAGCGGGAAATCTCCTCGTAAGTGGATCGCTTGACAATCAGGGCCGCTTCCATGTCCAGCTCGAACAGAATCGGCGGATATGTGAAATCCAGCGCCTGCGCCAGCGTGGGATGCAGTTCCCCGAGCCAACCGACTTCCCGACCGCACCGCAGCACGCGCGCCGTACGGCCCGGGTGCAGCGCTGGCTGCGATCCCGCCTGGAACGTGAACGACTGCGGTTCTCCCGTCCCCGCGAACAGCGCCGCGAGATCACCCTTCACGTCGTAAAAGTCCGTGGCGGCGCGCGTGTCCTTCGACACGCCCCACTGCTCGGGCAACCGTGCACCGCACGCCAGGCCCGCGAGCGTGTCGAGCTCACGCGTGCCGACGCCGCCGGCTTCGAAGCGCGTGCCGTGCTCGAACAGTCGGATGCGATCCGCCTGGCGGCGCTGATTCTCAAGCGCTGCGCGCAGCAGCCCCGGCCACAGCGACACGCGCATGACGGACAGGTCGCTGGCAATCGGATTCGAAAGGGCGAGCGCCGGGCGCCCGGGAAACAACCGCTCCTGCAGCGCGGGATCGACGAAGGCGAGCGTGATCGCCTCTTGGTAGCCGCGCGCCACGAGCACGGCGAGCACCGCCTGTTCGGGGGGGTGCTCCTCGGGCAGGCTGCGAAAGCGCTGTGGCGCGAGAGCATCCGTTTCCGGAATGGCCTCAAAGCCCACCACACGGGCGACCTCCTCGATCAGATCCGCCTCGATCCCGATATCGAAGCGGTACGCGGCGGGCGTGACCTGCCAGCCGCTCGCGCTGCGCGTGACCTGCATCTGCAGGCCCGCCAGGGTGGCCTCGACGCGCTCAGCGGGCAGCTCCACGCCCAGCAGGCGCGTCAGTTGCTTCGCACGCAACGGCACGGCGGAACGCTGCGGCAGATGCGCGGCGGATTGCGTCACCTCAACGGGGCCGGCGCTGCCGCCGGCCATCGGGGTCAGCAACGCGATCGCGCGCTCGATGGCGCGGCTTTGCTGGGTCGGATCGACGCCGCGCTCAAAGCGCTGGCTCGCATCGGTCTGAAGACCCAGGCGCCGCGCGCGGCCGAGGACTGCGTCGGGCGAGAAGTATGCAGATTCCAGGAACACGTCCGTGGTCTCGGCACTGACGGCGGTGCGGAGTCCTCCCATGATGCCCGCAAGCCCCACCGCACCCTCGTGGTCGGTGATCAGGAGCACATCGGCCTGCGCGCTGATGGCTTTGCCATCGAGGAGTGTGACCGGCTCACCGGCGCGCGCCAGGCGTACCCGGATCCCGCCCCTGAGCTTCTTGAGGTCGTAGGCGTGCATGGGCTGGCCCAGCTCGAGCATCACATAGTTCGTGACATCCACCACCGGGTTGATGGCGCGCACGCCGGCGCGCCGCAACCGCTCGCGCATCGACAACGGCGTCTCGGCGCGATTGTTGACGCCGCGCAGGATACAGCCCGCGAACCGCGGGCACGCCGCTGGCGCCTCGAGCTGCACCGGAAACCGATCCGCGTGCCCGGCGGGGGCGCTGCCGATCGCCGGACCTGAGACTTTCGTGCCCGCGAGCGCCGCCACCTCGCGCGCGATGCCGATAACCGACATGGCGTCGCCGCGATTGGGCGTGATACTGAGATCGAGCACCGGCTCGTCCAGCGCCAGGTACTCGCGCAGGGGGCGGCCAAGGGGCGCATCCGGCGGCAGCTCCAGGATCCCGGCCGAGCCTTCCGCCAGGCCGAGCTCCTTCGCGGAGGCGAGCATGCCCTGGGACGCGACCCCGCGCAGTTTCGCCGCCTTGATGGTCAGGTCGCCGGGCAACTTCGCGCCCACCAGCGCGAGCGCACTCTTGAGTCCCGCCCGCGCATTGTTTGCACCACACACGATCTGCAGCGTCTCGCCGCTTCCGGTGGACACGCGGCACACCTGCAACTTGTCGGCCTGCGGGTGAGGTTCGGCGCTCACGATCTGCGCGACCACCACGCCTGAGAAGGGCGGCGCCGCGCTGCTGAGCGCCTCGAGTTCGATCCCGGCCATGGTGAGTCGTGAGCCGAGCTCAGGGGCCTGCCACGGCACCTTCACCCACTCGGCGAGCCAGGAGTACGGGATCTTCATGCGCCCAACGTCCGGAACTGCCTGAGGAACCGCAGATCGTTCTCGAAGAACAGGCGCAGGTCGTTCACACCATAGCGCAGCATCGCCAGCCGATCGATGCCGGCGCCGAAGGCGTAGCCGGTGTAGCGCTCAGGGTCGACACCGCTGGCGCGCAGCACGTTCGGGTGCACCATCCCGCAACCGGAGATCTCCAGCCAGCCGGTGTGCTTGCAGGTACGGCAACCCCGGCCGTCACAGAATACGCACGACATGTCGACTTCGGCGGACGGCTCGGTGAACGGGAAGAACGATGGGCGCAGACGCATAGCCAGGTCGCGCTCGAAAAAGGCTTGCAGGAAGCCGTGCAGCACCGCCTTCATGTTGGCGAAGCTGATGTTCTCATCCACCGCCAGACCCTCCAGCTGATGAAACATCGGCGAGTGGGTCATGTCGGAGTCGCACCGATAGACACGGCCCGGCGCGATGACGGCGAGCGGCGCCCCCTGTTCCCGCAGCGCACGAATCTGCACCGGCGAGGTGTGGGTGCGCAGCAGCCGTCCGTCGGGAAAGTAGAATGTGTCGTGCATCGCCCGCGCGGGGTGATCGGGCGTGAAATTCAATGCTCCGAAGTTGTGGAAGTCGTCTTCGATTTCAGGGCCCGAGGCGACATCGAAGCCGGCGCGGCGGAACAGGGTCTCGATGCGCAGGCGCGTCTTGGTCAGGGGATGCAGTCCTCCCAGCTCCTCGCCCCGGCCCGGCAGCGTTACATCGATGCGCCCGGCGCCGAGCCGCCGCTCGATGTCGGCGCGCCTGAGTTCTTCCCGCCGCGCGTCCAGCGCCGCCTGCACCCGCTGCTTCACGTCATTGATGCGTGCACCGGCCGCAGGCCGCTCGGCAGCGTCAAGCGCGCCGAGGGACTTCAACTGCTCGGTGAGCGTGCCCTTCTTGCCCAGCCAGCGCACGCGCGCGTCCTCCAGCGCCGCGAGATCGCCGCACGCGGCCACCTCGTCGAGCGCCTGCCGGGTAATGACCGCCAGGTCTGCCAAGACCGACCCCCTCCGGTCAGTTGATGCCGAGAGCGGTCTTTGCCTGCTGCGCGATCGCGCCGAACGCCGCAGTGTCGTGCACCGCGATGTCCGCGAGCACCTTGCGGTCGATTTCGACGCCGGCCTTGTTCAGGCCGTTGATGATGCGGCTGTAGGAGAGCCCGTACAGGCGCGCCGCGGCGTTGATGCGCGCGATCCACAGTGCGCGGAACTCACGCTTGTTCTGCCGCCGGTCGCGGTACGCGTACTGGCCTGCCTTGATGACGGCCTGCTTGGCCGCGCGATAGACCTTGCGCCGGGCGTTGTAGTAGCCCTTCGCCTTGGCGAGAACCTTCTTGTGACGGCGTCCGGCCGTCACGCCACGCTTCACTCGTGCCATGGTAGTGCCCGCTTACTTGTGATTAGGGAGGAGCTGCCTGAGACGCCCGACATCGCTGTCGTGCACGAGACTCGAGCCGCCGGAGCGCGCGTGGCGTTTGACCTTACGGGCCTTGTGGCCGAGATTGTGGCGCCGGTTGGCCGCGTAGCCCTTGAAGCCCTTCGCCGTCTTGCGAAAGCGCTTGGCCGCGGCCCGGTTGGTTTTCAACTTGGGCATCGAAATCACTCCTCGTTATGTAGCCCCGTTCGCTGGGTGCTTGCGCACCCGCTGCGGGCGAACGCTCCACAGGCCTTGCGGCCTGTCTGAGCGTTACTTCTTCTTCGGTGCAAACACCATGACCATCTGTTTACCTTCCATGAGCGGGTTCTGCTCGACCACCGCGTGCGGGGCCAAGTCGCCCGAGACCCGATCAAGGAGCTTGCGCCCGATGTCCTGGTGCACCATCTCACGGCCGCGGAACCTCAAGGTCACCTTGGCCTTGTCGCCCTCGGTCAGGAAGCGCGTCAGATTACGCAGTTTGATCTGGTAATCCGCCTCTCCCGTGCCGGGCCGAAATTTCACTTCCTTGACCTGAATCTGCTTCTGCTTGCGCTTCGCAGAGTGGGCTTTCTTGTTCTGCTCGAACAGGAACTTCCCGTAATCCATGATGCGCACCACCGGCGGTTCGGCGGTCGGCGACACCTCCACCAGATCAAGCTCAGCGGCGGCTGCCATCTGCAGAGCGTCGTAGCGGGACATCACCCCGGCTTGCGACCCATCGGCCGCGATCACGCGCACTTGCGGCGCGCTGATGTCTTCGTTGCGCCGCACCCGCTTTGTTGCACTAGCGATTCGTCAACCCTCCAATACCTGGCGCCCGCGGCTTCCAAGCTCGACACGGAGCCGTTCGGCGAACGTCTCCGGGACCATCGTGCCCAGGTCCTTGCCGCTTCGTGTGCGCACTGACAGCAGATTAGCGGCCACTTCCTTGTCGCCCGCAACCAGGAGATACGGAACACGCCTCAGCGTGTGCTCGCGAATCTTAAAGCCGACCTTCTCGTTGCGCAAGTCGGACTCGACCCGAAAGCCCTGATTTTTCAGGGTTTCCGTAACGCGACGGACATATTCGTCCTGCCGGTCGGTAATGCTGAGCACGACCGCCTGCACCGGCGACAGCCACGCGGGGAGTTTCCCCGCATGGTGCTCGAGCAGGATCGCGAAGAAGCGCTCCAGCGAGCCGAAAATCGCCCGATGGAGCATGACGGGCGTGCGCTTGGCGCTGTGCTCATCGATGTAGTACGCGCCCAGGCGCCCCGGCAAGTTCAGATCCACCTGCAGCGTGCCGCACTGCCAGTCGCGTCCGATGGCATCCCGCAGCACGAACTCGAGCTTCGGCCCGTAGAAGGCGCCCTCCCCCTTGTTCAGGGTGTACTCGATGCCCGCGGCCCTGGAGGCCGCCTGGAGCGCTGCCTCCGCGCGATCCCAGATGTCGTCGCTCCCGACCCGCTTGGGCGGGCGGTCAGCGTACTTGATGCGTACGTCCTCGAAACCAAAGTCGCGGTAGATGTCCAGGATGAGTTTCGTGATCGCCACCGACTCCGAGGTGATCTGATCCTCGGTGATGAACACGTGGCCGTCGTCCTGGGTGAAAGCCCTTACCCGCATCAGGCCGTGCAGGGCGCCCGAGGGCTCGTAGCGGTGCACCTTGCCGAACTCCGCGAGCCGGACGGGCAGTTCGCGGTAGCTGCGCAGGCCGTGCTTGAAGATCTGCACATGTCCGGGGCAGTTCATGGGCTTGATTGCGTAGAGCCTCTTGTCCGGGGTCTGGGTGAGAAACATGTTCTCGCCGAACTTCTCCAGGTGCCCGGACTGCTGCCACAGAGTCGCGTCCATGAGTTCCGGCGCACTCACCTCCTCGTAGCCGGCCGCGTTCTGGCGCTCGCGCATGTAGCTGATGAGTGCCTGGAACACGGTCCAGCCCCTGGGGTGCCAGAACACCGCGCCCGGCGCCTCTTCCTGCAGATGGAACAGGTCGAGATCCTTGCCAATGCGCCGGTGATCGCGCCTCTCCGCCTCCTCGAGCCGATGCAGATACTGGTCGAGCTGCTTCTTGTCGGGCCAGGCGGTGCCGTAAATGCGCTGCAGCATCTCGTTGCGCGAATCGCCGCGCCAGTAAGCCCCGGCGACCTTGGTGAGCTTGAAGGCCTTGAGCTTGCCCGTCGAGGGCACATGCGGTCCGCGGCACAGATCGACCCAGTTACCCTGCCCGTAGAGGCTGATTTCCTCCTTCTCCGGAATGCTGGCGATAATCTCGGCCTTGTAGATCTCACCCAGTTCCCTGAAGAACTTCACCGCCTCATCGCGCGCCATGACGCGGCGGGTGACTTTCTCGTCCGCCCGGGCCAGCTCGGTCATCTTCGCTTCGATGGCCGCGAGATCCTCCGGCGTGAAGGGGCGCTGGTAGGCAAAGTCGTAGTAAAAGCCGTCCTCGATGACCGGGCCAATGGTGACCTGCGCCTCGGGGAACAGCTCCTTCACCGCCTGCGCCAGCAGGTGCGCCGTGGAGTGGCGGATGACCTCGAGCCCATCGGGATCTTTGTCGGTCACGATGGCAAGACTCGCGTCCTCGGCCATGACGTAGGAGGTGTCGACCAGCTTGCCGTTCACGCGCGCGGCGAGCGCCGCCTTGCGCAGCCCGGCGCCAATGCCGCCCGCAACTTCGTCCACGGTCACCGGGTGATCGAAGCGGCGCTGACTGCCATCGGGCAATGTGACAACGGGCATAGCGGAGATTTCAGTTAGCTTCCATCGATGCCATAAAAAGAGGGCGCTCCCATTTGCCAGGAATCGGGAGCGCCCTCTTCACTCATCTGGTAGGCGCGAGTGGGATCGAACCACCGACCACCACCATGTCAAGGTGATGCTCTACCACTGAGCTACGCGCCTGAAGAGCCTTGCTGCGATGAGGGGCGCGAACGATACAAGAGAGAGGGAATCGAAGCAAGCTAATACGTGACATTCCAAGCACTTACGCTTGCATCAAGGGCACCGGCAATCCGAGCTCCAGTTGCTTCAGGCGCTCGATTTCGTCGCGCAGGTGCGCGGCGTCCTCGAACTCGAGGTTGCGCGCTTTCCTGAACATCTCGGCCTCGAGCTTCTTGATCTCCTTCACCAGCGCCTCGGGGCGCAGCTCCGCGGGGGTGAGGGGCTTGGCGCCGCGCTTGCGCCCCGGCGCGGGCGCTTCCGAACGTGCCCCTTCCATGATGTCGGTGACGCTCTTCTGAATGCCCCGCGGGATAATGCCATGGGTGGCGTTGTACTCGAGCTGCTTGCCGCGGCGGCGGTTGGTCTCGTCGATCGCGCGCTGCATCGAGCCGGTCATGCGCTCGGCGTACAGGATGGCGCGCCCGTTGATGTGGCGGGCGGCACGCCCGATGGTCTGGATGAGTGAGTTGTCCGAGCGCAGGAAGCCTTCCTTGTCCGCGTCCAGGATCGCCACCAGCGCTACCTCCGGCATGTCCAGTCCCTCGCGCAGCAGGTTGATGCCCACCAGCACGTCGAACTTGCCCAGGCGCAGATCGCGGATGATTTCGGTGCGCTCGATGGTTTCGATGTCGGCGTGCAGGTAGCGCACGCGCACGTCGTGCTCACTCAGGTAATCGGTCAGATCCTCCGCCATGCGCTTGGTGAGCGTGGTGATGAGCACGCGCTCACCGCGCGAGGCGCAGCGCCTGATTTCCGACAGCACGTCATCCACCTGCGTGCCCACGGGGCGCACTTCGACTTCGGGATCGACCAGACCGGTGGGCCGCACCAGTTGCTCGACCACCTGCGAGGAGTGCTTGGCCTCGTAGCCGCCGGGCGTCGCCGACACGAAAATCATCTGCGGCGCGAGCTGCTCCCACTCCTCGAACTTCAGCGGCCGGTTGTCGAGCGCCGAAGGCAGCCGGAAACCGTACTCGACCAGCACCTCCTTGCGGGAACGGTCCCCACGGTACATCGCCCCGAGCTGCGGGATGGTCTGGTGGCTCTCATCGACGAACAGCAGCGCATTGCGTGGCAGGTAGTCGAACAGGCACGGCGGGGGCTCCCCCGGCGCGCGCCCCGACAGGTAGCGCGAGTAATTCTCGATGCCCGCGCAGTAGCCGACCTCCTTGATCATCTCCATGTCGAAGCGGGTGCGCTGCTCGAGCCGCTGCGCTTCCAGCAGCCGCCCCGCGTCGCGCAGCTCCTTCAGGCGCACGCGCAAATCCTCGCGAATCTGGTCCACGGCGCCCACCAGGCGCTCGCGTGGCGTCACGTAGTGCGTGCCGGGGTAGACGGTGAACCGCGGCACTTTGCGGGCGATCGCCCCGGTGAGCGGATCGAACAGCGTGATCGAATCGATCGCGTCATCGAACAGCTCGACCCGCACCGCCTCGCGCTCGGACTCGGCCGGAAAGATGTCGATGACATCCCCGCGCACGCGGTAGGTGCCCTGGGTCAGATCCAGCTCGTTACGCGTGTACTGCATGTCGGCCAGGCGCCGCAGCAGCTGGCGCTGCTCGAGGCGGTCGCCGCGCTTCAGGTGCAGCACCATGGCGAGGTAGGCCTGCGGATCGCCCAGCCCGTAGATCGAGGACACGGTCGCGACGATGATCGAATCCGAGCGCTCGAGCAGCGCCTTGGTCGCCGAGAGGCGCATCTGCTCGATGTGCTCGTTGACCGAGGCGTCCTTCTCGATGTACGTGTCCGAGGAGGGGACGTAGGCCTCGGGCTGATAGTAGTCGTAGTAGGAGACGAAGTACTCCACCGCGTTGTGCGGGAAAAACTCACGGAACTCCCCGTAAAGCTGCGCGGCGAGGGTCTTGTTATGCGCCAGCACCATGGCGGGGCGCTGCACGCGCTGGATCACGGACGCCGCTGAAAATGTCTTTCCGCTTCCCGTGACGCCGAGCAGCGTCTGGTGTGCGAGCCCCTCTGTGAGCCCTTCGACGAGCTTCTCGATCGCCTGGGGCTGATCGCCCGCGGGGGCGTAATCGGCTTCCAGCTTGAAAGGCTGCTGTTCCACGCGAATGTATTCCCGATGGCCGGGCCGGACACAATCTCTTAATATAGCGGGGCTGCCCGATCTCAAGCGAAATGCAGGAAATTCAGTGACCTTGCCTGTCGCGCGGCGCGTTCAGCGCGTCAAACCCTCGCCGACCCTCGCCGTGACCGCGCGCGCTGCGCGTCTGCGGGAGCAGGGCAAGGACGTGATCGGCTTGGGCGCGGGCGAACCCGACTTCGACACGCCCGCCCACATTGCTCAGGCGGGCATGGCCGCGATCCAGGGCGGCTTCACCCGTTATACGAACGTCGAGGGGATCGATGAGCTCAAGGACGCGATCATCGCGAAATTCGAGCGCGACAACGCTCTCACCTATGCGCGCTCGCAGATCCTGGTGTCCGCGGGCGCCAAGCAGACCCTCTACAACCTCGCGATGGCGGTGATCGATCCGGGCGATGAGGCCATCATTCCCGCGCCTTACTGGGTGTCGTATCCGGACATGGTGCTGCTGGCGGACGGTTTGCCGGTGATGCCGTTTGCCGGGATGGCACAGGGGTACAAGATCACGCCGCGCCAGCTGGCGGCCGCCATCACCCCGCAGACACGGCTGCTGCTGCTCAACAGTCCCTGCAATCCCACCGGCGCTGCCTACACGCGCGCCGAGCTGCGCGGGCTCGGGGAAGTGCTGCTCGAGCATCCGCGCATTCTCATCGGCACCGATGACATGTACGAGAAGATCTACTGGGAGCCGGAGCCGTTCTGCAGCCTCGTGACAGCGGTTCCGGAGCTCTACCACCGCACGGTGACGATCAACGGCGTTTCCAAGGCGTACGCCATGACCGGCTGGCGGCTCGGTTACTGCGGGGGGCCGAAGGAGATCATTGCCGCGATGAGCACCATCCAGGGGCAGTCGACCTCGAATGCATGCAGCATTTCGCAGAAGGCCGCCACCGTCGCGCTCAACTCAGATCAGACGTGCGTCGCCAGAATGACCGAGGCGTTCAAGCAGCGCCGTGACTACGCGCTGCGGGCCCTGAATTCACTGCCTGGCGTGAGCTGCCTGCCCGGCTCGGGCACCTTCTACGCGTTCGCGGACGTGTCGCGCGCGATCAGCGCGCTGGGCTGCCGCGACGACGGCGAGTTCGCGGAGCTTCTCCTGAACGAGGCCGGCGTCGCGGTGGTGCCCGGCTCAGGCTTCGGCGCGCCCGGCCACATGCGTCTGTCGTTCGCCTGCAGCATGCCGACATTGGAGCAGGCGCTGAACCGTATCGCGCGCATTCTCATTGCGCGCGTCGACGCTGCGTGAAGCAGGCACACAACGCGGCCAATGATCTGGTCGCTGCTCGCCGATGTTCTGGTCGTCGTCCACTTCACGTTCACCGCGTTCGTCATTTTCGGCGGCTTTCTCACGTGGCGCTGGCGCTGGACGGCGCTGGTGCACCTGCCTGCACTCGCGTGGGGATGCTGGGTGGAGGTCTCGGGCACGATCTGCCCACTCACACCGCTGGAGAATCACCTGCGCGACCTCGGCGGCGAGGCCGGTTACCGCGGCGGATTCCTGGCCCACTACCTGGTCGCGGTGCTCTATCCGCCCGGATTGACCTGGCACATACAATGGGTCCTGGCCGGCCTGCTGGTCGGGATCAACGCAGTCGCCTACGGCCGGCTGCTGGTGCAGAGCCGATCCCGGTGAGAGCGGTTTCCTTGACTCCGCCGACACCGTTGCCGGAGAATTCGCGCCCTTCGCAAGTCCCGCCTGTTCCCCGGTAGCTCAGCGGTAGAGCATCGGACTGTTAATCCGTTGGTCGTTGGTTCGATTCCAACCCGGGGAGCCATTTCTTCTTATATTTTAATATATTATATGAAATTCTTAATCTTACTTCAACAGCGACGCACACCTAGTCTGTTCCACGGATCAGCGCGGCACGCCTGCCCTCACACGTCGGCGGGTATTGCATGCTCAGCACGCACGGGGAGGCATCGGACAACCAGCGGACAACCCTTAACAACAGCGGTCAAGAGGCGAGCGCTCGCGCTGGAAATTGCGTGGACCACTACGGCGTGACCTGACCTACTGCTAGTTGACAGGCATAAACCCGTCGGTCAGCGTCCGCATGAAGCTCACGATCGCATCTTCCTCCGCGTCCGACAGGCCCAGCCGCCCAACTCGGCTCGTGTTCATGTTGTCGGTCGACTCCGGCGCCGGCCAGCATGTCGTACTTTCACCGACGTCATGGGACTGGCAGCGCGGCAGGAGGTCGCGCGTGTTGTAGAAGTGCACGATCGCCTTCAGGGTCGTGAAATATCCGTTGTGCATATAGGCCTTCACGAAGGCCGGATAGGGCCGCTTGTCCACATTGCGCAGTGTCGGCACCTGAATTCGCGCCTGGTTGCCTGGCGCCAGCTTGACCCAT
>WNFR01004998.1_pt1 | contig 13584 bp, 13 predicted proteins | sample 5400221 | NCBI WGS metagenome assembly WNFR01 (sample SAMN13153357, study PRJNA577476) | soil metagenome | isolation source: 40 cm soil under Madrone tree | place: USA:California | collected 2016-06-14
GTCTGCTGGCGCGCGTGGTATGAAGAACGAGTAAGGGGGCTGGATTCGACGTGCTTGAAGCCCATTTCCATTCCGATGTCGCGCCAGCGGGTAAACTCTTCCGGAGTTACATAACGTTCAACCGGCAGGCGACGCTCGTAAGGCTGTAAATACTGACCGATGGTCATAATGTCGCACGAAACAGCTCGGAGATCTTTCATAAGATCGACGACTTCGTCAAACGTCTCGCCAAGTCCGGCCATGATCCCACTCTTGGTGAGCATGCCGTTTCGTTCTTCGTCCCGTCTTTTGGCGGCACGCTTAAGCAAGGTCAAGGTCTGAATATAATTTGCGTCTGGCCGAACACGCTTATAAAGCCTGGCTATAGTTTCAGTGTTGTGGTTGAGTACATTTGGATGAGCATCCAGCACAGTGTTTAGGGCGGCTTCGTCACCGTTGAAATCGGGTATTAATACCTCGATCCTGCACTCCGGATTCAGAGCTCGGACCTGACGGATGGTTTCAGCCCAATGCGCCGCGCCGCCATCGGGCAGGTCGTCGCGATTAACAGACGTTATAACAGCATGCGCCAAATTCAGGTGATGCACCGCCTCGGCAACATGGCGTGGCTCTTCAGCATCCAGAAGCCCGGGCACACCTTTGCCAACGGCGCAAAAGCCGCAGTGGCGAGTACAAATATCGCCCGCAAGCATGAACGTCGCGGTTCGATCCGACCAGCATTCGAAAATATTCGGACAGCGCGCCTCCTGGCAAACCGTGTGCAGGTTCAGTCCTTCGATAAGTTTCAGGACGTGATTCTGACTAGATGGGTCGCCAATTCGTATTTTGAGCCATTCAGGTTTCGGTTGGCGGGGCTTATTGCTAATAACCTTTAATTCGCGAGACACTTGTTACTCCGTTTCGGCGAACTCAAATGCCGGAAATAGCACTGAGTCGCGTGTGCATTGCAAACTACAATTGTAACATCAGGGTGGTGTTCTCTAAAATCGAGCCTGTTGGCACGACAGGGAGCAGGGAATAGAAGGCAGTGCCTGGTGATACGATGAAGGGACTGGAAGCTTGTGCCAAATTGGAAGGAGGTCGAGATGACAATTCCGACGCTTGAAACCCCACGCTTAATATTACGGAGCTTTCGAAATGAGGATTTCGAAGCTTACGCAGAGTTTTGTGCGGACCCCGAGGTGATGCGTTACCTTACCGGAAAACCGATGTCGCGACTAGAGTCATGGCGGCATATGGCGATGATGGTCGGTCACTGGGTCCTTCGAGGTTACGGCAGTTGGGCAGTTGAGGAACGCGAGTCCGGGAAGTTTATCGGCAAAATAGGCATCAATGACCCGGAAGGCTGGCCCGCCTTTGAAATTGGCTGGACCCTGGGCAGGCCATATTGGGGGAAGGGCTATGCAACTGAAGGTGCAAGGGTTGCGCTGAAGTATGCCTTTGAAGAGTTGGACAGACCGCATGTGATTAGCCTGATTCACCGGGAAAATCGGGGATCGATCGCGGTGGCGGAGAAGTTAGGAGAAAAGGTTGAAGGTGAAACCGAGGTTATGGGTATGCCGGTCTTGATATATGGAGTTGACCGAGATAGATAATTCACTCAAGAGTGACAGGTGACAAGTGACAGGTGAAAAGAAAGTTCGGTTGCCACGGCCGCTTTGTTGCTAAATCCGCGAATTACGTACGCGAAGAGAGTGGAAAAGAAGCTCGCCACAGTTCCCAGGGTTTTGTACAACGATCGACTTAGAACTCGCTCTTTCCTGTCACCTGTCACCTTTGTGTAATTCAGGGACGGGGGAAACGACAGGAGGGGAGCAAACGATTGAAAGAGAGGCCAAAGTGGCAAAGATAGTAATTCTTGGCGGTGGATTTGGCGGGGTCACTGTAGCCGAAGAGCTGGCAAAGCGCATAGGCTCTGAACACGAAATTATCCTGGTGTCACGGGAGCGCCAATTTAACTTCTATCCGGCGCTGATAAAGCTGGCTTTCGGACAATTAGAGTTAGGGGACATCTCGTTCGACGTACGCGAAGCGATGTATAGCCGCGGGGTGGGATTCATCCAGGGGGAAGTTGCACGAGTTGATCCGCATTCGCGTCGTGTTGTTATCGCGCACGGGGACGTTGAAGGGGAAATGGAGTACGACTACCTGGTTTTTGCGCTGGGTCGACGTCTTGCAACGGAACGAGTCAAAGGTTTTTTTGAATATGGAAATCACCTGCTCGGATTGAAATCTGCACTGAAATTCGGAGAGGCAGCAAACGGATTCCACCGTGGTCAAGCGGTGCTGGGGAGTTGTCCGGACGCGAGGCTGCCGATTCCTGTCTATGAGGCAGCTTTTGCGCTTTCGCGATTGCTTGAGGGCCGCGGCGAACGCGAAGACGCAAGAATCACTATCGTTTCGCCGGAACCAGAAAATGGTGAATTGGGGGGCGCCGCATTTCAGGCAGCATTGAATCGCGCACTAAGCGACCACAAGATTGAAGTGATTCACAACTTTGATGTAGTTGAAATCACACCCGGTGCAGTTTGCGCGGCGGGTGGCCAATATCTGACTTATGACCTGCTGGCCTTAATCCCGCCGTTTACGGGTCCGGGGGCAGTGATCGGGCTGCAAATTACCGACTCAGATGGATTCATCAGGGCGGAACATACGATGCGTGTTCCTGGATTGGATCGAACTTATGCCGTGGGTGACTGTGTAGGTTTCAGCGGTCCGAAGCTCGGGCACATGGCAGTTCAACAGGCTTCGGTGGCGGCTGAAAATCTTTCCGCGGAACTGAACGGGAAAACACCGAACGCCAAATATGACCATGAGCTGATGCTGGTAATCGACGAAGGCGGAGGCGACTCGATTTATTTGCACAAGCATTTATGGAATGACGACAGCGAACATGTTCATACGGGAAGGTTTTGGGGATGGGCGAAGTGGGTTCAAGAGCGGTACTGGAAGAGTCAACATGAGTAGAAAGGAGAATGAATGCCGCAGACGAGGCACGTTGAACGCCATTTCACCTCGGGCGAAACCGTCAGGGACATTGTTATAGGAATGTCAGATGGGTTGACCGTTCCGTTTGCACTTGCAGCCGGGCTTTCCGGGGCAGTGACGTCGACAGGCATCATCGTGACTGCAGGACTGGCAGAAATTTCCGCCGGTGCGATCGCGATGGGCCTCGGGGGCTACCTTGCTGCCAAGAGTGACGCCGAACATTTCACAAGCGAACGTGCAAGGGAACTGCAAGAGGTGGCCACTATTCCAAGAGAGGAAATGATGGAGGTTGCAGAGGTATTTCGCGCGTATGGCCTGGAGGATGAGGAAATCAGACCAATCGTCCTGGCATTGCGCAAGAAGCCAGAGGCCTGGGTCGATTTTATGATGAGGTTCGAACTCGGGCTTGAAGAGCCGGATCCGAAACGTGCCATGCGCAGTGCATTGACGATTGCGGCATCGTATATTGTCGGCGGCTTTATTCCGCTTACACCATATATTGTTCTCGGCAATGCCGCGGTTGCCCTTCGGGTCTCCGTTATAGTCACTTTGATAGCGTTGTTTAGCTTTGGTTTTGTTAAAGGCCAATTCACCGGCACCCGTCCGTTACGTAGCGCATTGCAGACAATGCTTGTCGGTGGACTTGCGGCCGCCGCGGCGTTTGTCATAGCGCGGGCGATTTCGTAGGAATCAGAAAACATTAGCCGCAGATGGACGCAGAATAGACGCAGATAAAAACCCGATCAAACCAGAGTCGCGGTTATCTTGTCTGTTTTCCAAGAGCTATCTGCTCCGCGTTTTGCCAGCACTGTAATAACTCTAACGCAATCTTATTGAGCCGTAAGGACAGGTAAGTTCATCTCTTAGCATTTAGAGCTTCGACTAACGAATTGCAAAGCTGTTTTTTCTGAGGTGTGAGTCGATCAAAGAAATCGGCCGGACCGAGGTGAGATTTTTCGAAATCGGCTCGGTATAAATATGAAGCGGCAATTGCCTGCGGGGACGGGTGTAGATTTTCGGCGACGTCAACTGCCTCGAGGAGGTTATCCTGTAGTGATGCGTTGGCTGTGCGATGAGATCTGAATCCGCGTCGCTTACGCCACAGGGTACCGTCGATCATTATTTCCCATTTCCATAGGTAGCCGGATTCTTTTAACAGCGAATGAGTGACATGACTTTCGGGCGGCGGTTCCGAAGAGTCCAGAAGCTCAGCCTGGTCAAATTCAAGTCGTACCTGCCGGGCGGGCGACAGGCCGTAAGGATCGATTTCAACGACAAGATATCGCCGGCGGACCTCGCGGACCATTCCTGTGCGGACAACACCCTTTTTGTCCGTCCAGGCCACTCGACGGTTAAGGATCGCGGACAGGTGATCGATGAGAGATTGCATAGGCTGATGTTGTCTATTACAGCTATGATTTCGAGGTACTTAACGGCGTTGTCTTAGTCCTTGTAGTGCGGGGGAATTGATTGCTTAGATAGTAATGCCACAGCAACCTGGCAGCGACCGCGCGCCATGGCCGCCAGCTTATCGCAAACTGTTCCATTTCAAGCGGCCGTGGCCGCATTTGAAGACGTTTTACCCGTTGCAGTGCTATCGCCAACGCAAGGTCTCCGACCGGCCAGATGTCTGGTCGTCCCAGAGCCATTAACAGATAGATATCAATCGTCCAATGGCCGATTCCTTTTAGCTTCAATAACTCGAGCCGAGCCGTATCGTCGTCCGAATTGTGAATGTCGTCGAGCCGTAGTCTGCCGTCAAGTATCGATTCCGCAAGGTTTCGTACGTAAGCAGTTTTCTGACGGCTGAAGCCGATCGATTTCAGCTGTTCATCGTTCAACGTGAGAAAAGCCGCCGGTGTCAATTGGGGGATCGCTGCCGCCAGGCGATCAAACGCAGCCTTTGCAGAAGCAAGCGACACCTGCTGTTCAAGGATGATGTGTATCAGCGTCGGAAACCCGGGCTCCCTTGCCCAAATTGGAGGAGGCCCCAAAGTTTGCAGGAGTCCCGCGAGATCCGGGTCGCGCACGGATAGAAAGTTGAGACCTTTGCGGAGAGTTGATTTGTTGATGCGCACTGTTGCGACGGAGTGGGTTCTCATTTCAATAATGATACGAGAAGCAATGCGGCTAAGCATAATGGGAGGGAAGAGAAAGAAGGGAAAGGGGAAGGGGGAAGGGGAAGGCTGCGCGCTTGCGCGCGAATGCTTTTACTGATCTTTGGCGCGAAGGGTGGCAACAGGCAGTGATGGAGGATGTGGAAAACAGATTCACGGCGGTCACCAGGATTTCGTTCATGAATCGACTTGGAACTTGCTTTCCTTGTCACCTGTCTCCTGTCACTTGTCACCGTTTACCTGTCACGCTAGAGTTTGCTTTAGTTTGAAAGAACGGTAAATGGGGAGCGTACTGTCGAATTCCAACGCTCGGCAGCCTGTAGCGCGATGGTTATACGTTGTTCGGGGGTAATCAGAGGATGCTTATCGAAGGAAGCTCTACCAAATCGTTTTTGCAGAAAGAATTCAGTTTTTTCCCTGACGACTTGATGAACGGGATCGACGGCGCAGCAGGACTGCGAATCGTCACCGTAGTTGCAGTTTAAGATTGCATCCAGTGCATGGAGTGCACCGAGCGCCAACTGCGCCCCAGCGCCGGCAGCGCCAAAACAGTCTGCCGATTGTCCGACCTGATAGTCACTATCGATCGTATAGAGGCGACCGCGATAACCAACGAGGAATGCGCCGGCGATCTCCTGCTCTTCCTTTCTCTTCGCAAAGCCACCTGTCTTCAGGCAGGAGCGCACTGATTCGACAAATGTGCCGACGAGGAATTCAAAGGTATCGACGTCTGCAGGGTGGGGTGGAGGCTTTAATTTGAATTGCAATAACTGGCCCATTCTGAACGAAGTTGTAAAACCCATTAAGAACGGGCCATTCCGAAAGACCTTGGCATCTGCCCGCACGCATAAGCCGGTGCCGGCAATTCCGGCACTGTCTCCTCCGATATAAACTCTGCCTTGATGTTCGAGTCCAACGATGCAGGTCATGACAAATCCTAAAACGGTCTTGCCCAAACTTTCCGGGCCTGGCGCTGATGAACCATCGCACAACCCGAACACTGAGTAATGCGTTTTTGCTGAAGCGGACCAACAGTCGCAACCCGTTGATTTCCGCAATCGCATCGGCATAGCCATTCGGCGCCGTAGCCGGACCGGACACGCATTAGCTGGATGACGACCAACTTGCCAAAACGCTGGTTAACGAGATTCTTGAAGTCACCTTTTCTGCTCATTTTTCTATTGATAGACTCCGCGTTCAATGCTCTCCATTGAGCTGTTGTGGTTGTTCCAAACCGCTGCGTTTTCGTTGCACGAAATACAACACAGTAGAGGTGCTGCGGCCATTCGGCCACGCGGCAACTTTCCACCCGGCAGATCGATACCGGCGGAGAAGTTCGTGCATACTCGCGAGCGACAGATGCTCGGTCAGGATAAAGTAAGGACAGATGTCGGGCTCGAAATTGAGTTTCAGAAAGTCGTCGATGTCCATCTCGACTCTGGCGAGCTGCAGTTTCTCCTGCCCGGAAATGGGGCGCCGGCATAGTCCGAGGATTGTTTCAGGCTTGATGGCCATTTCATCTTTCCCTGCTAATAGATGCTGATGTTCGGATAAGGCTTGTGTTTTTCAAACGATCGTGCGAATATACGCCACGTTTGTTTCACTGAAATCAAGTTATACAACGAAAGTTTCTAAAAGTCAACGACTGAATACAACGAGAGTTTGATATGGGTGATTTTCCAGAAAGACTGAGGCTTGCGTTTGGAGGAGTGTCGATGGCGGAGGTTGCGCGCAGGCTTGGGCTTCCGCACGCGACAATTCGAAACTATTTTCAGGGACGGCTGCCGGCAGCAGACATACTCGAAAGAATAGCAAAAGAAACAAACGTTTCTTTAAGTTGGCTTCTTTTGGGAGCGGGACCCAGGTATGTTTCGGTGGAGCTTTTGCCAAAGGGTGAATCTTCGATTTTTTTTGGCGACAGAGAGCACGAGATTATTGATAATCTTGCTAAGCAGTCAGGACGACCTTTTGACGAGGAGGTCCGGGAACTGGTGCTTGAGGCGCTTCTGCAGCGCGGCCTGATAACGGATGAAGTCCAGGGCGCGAATCTAATCTTTTTCGGAGATCATGTACCGAAGCTGGTGGCGATGCGATTGATGGGCGAAATAGCGGCGGGAAGACCATTGGATGTGTTTGAGCAGAATGAAACGGTGCAGGTGCCGGAGGACTTTGTCGTGCGTGGCAGAGAGAATATTGTGCTGCGAGTGCGCGGTGACAGCATGGAAGATGAAGGGATTTTCGAAGGGGACCTGATCATCGGCGTCGAGGCTGTGGATGCAAATAACGGAGATATGGTAATTGCCCTGATTGACGGCGACAAGGCGACGGTGAAGCGATTTTACCGAGAGAGAAATCAGATCCGGCTGGAACCGAGAAGCAGTAAGCACATGCCGATGTACCTTACGCCCGAACGTGTAAGAATTCAGGGAATTGTTCGCGGTATTTTCAGAAAAACAGTGTGAGATGAAGTGGCGAAGAAAGGTGCACAGGGGAAAACATTAGCCGCAGAAGCACGCAGAAGAACGCATCAGATAAAAGTCCGATCGATAACAAGTGCTCTTTAGTGCGTACTCCTGCTCAAGGGGAACTACAATTCGCTCGAAAGTTTAAATGGATGCCTGAGAACGGGCGGGGACTGCGATTCCCTACTGTCGTCAGCCGTTGTCGACTGGTTCTGTTTCGAACCGTTTGAATTATAGATATAGCTGTCTCGAGCCCGGACGGCGACTCCTGGACGCCTGACCTTGACCTTGATGTGCCTTTGCTCGCCGACTTGCGCCTGTTCCTTTGGATAGTACCCCAGACTGTACTGCCGCCTGAGTTCTTCCGCGATGTTTCGAAAGGCCAAATCCATCGAACTTCGTTCTTCGATGGCTTCGTAGACTCGCCCCCCGGTTTTCGCCGCAAGGTCGTAGAGATAGTTTTTACCGTTTTCGTATTCTGCGCGTGTCGACCCAGCGCCCACGCCGCCCGGCCAACTACCACCCGAGCGCCTGCCGCCAACTGTCCCACCCGGTATTAGAACGCCCCTCAGAATTGACCCCAAAATCCCGCCCGCGCTGGCGGATGGCGGAAAGCCTCCGGGAATGCCCGCGGAGTAGACCATGTCGTCATAAGTATCGTATCGAATGGGATAGATCAACCCATCAAGCTCTTCAGCGTCCTGCACGTTGCTTTGGTAGGTGGCATGTGAACTGGTTGAATCCACGCCATCAGTAAAGAGTACGACTGCTTTACGTCCGGATAAACGGGGCAATTCGATGTTCATTACGTGTTCCATAGCGTCGTAAAGCTGGGTGCTGCTACCTCGGCCAACGTATCGAATCGCCGAGCGGAGTGTCTGCCTATCACTCGTAGGCGGGCAAATAATTCTTAGCCTGCTCGAAAACGAAGCGACCATGACCTGATCATCCGGCCTGAGTTGATCGAGAAACTCGGCGGCGGCTTCCTTGATCTCACCGAGCTTGTTCCAAATAGAGGTGCTGGTATCGATCAATAAGACAACCTTAAAAGGTTTCTCAGTTGTCGCGAAATACGCCACTTTCTGTTCGACTCCGTTGTCGAAAACCTGAAAATCTTCCTTCGACAAGTCATAGATGAATTTGCCGTCACGGTCCGAAACACTTACAGGAATAGTGACAAGAGTAGTATTGACCCGGACGACGTCGCCGGCACCAACTTCCTCTACGGTGTCGTTTCGAGCGGATGAGTCTCGTGTGGTTGTCGATGTGGCGATGGGCCGCGACCGTTCAGAGGGCGCAGTCGCAGGCGAGGATTGTCCGACGCGACGGGCACGAGTTTGGGAAAATGCCAATGGGAACAGACATAAAACAGTGACGAGCGAAAGCGCTAAGCATTGCAGCATTCTCATGGTTGAAAAGCCCTCAAAAAACCTGGATAAGCTACTTTGGCGCTGTAGGATAGGAATTCTACACCCATTCGGTGAAAAAGCCATGCTTTTTGAGTGCCCCGAGGATGCCAAAATTAAAAAATAGGGCAACGATCGGGCCAAAGGCGATACCGATAAAAAAGGCAGGTGAAAACGACACAAATACAGGAAATCGCAGGAAAATGCAGCGAAACGGTATACGACATGCGTTCTTTTAAAAATCATCAGCAAAATAAGCATTGAGTTTTACTGGTCGGACGCCGTGTCCTCCAACCGACAACGGTTACAAATCATCGACTTTTTGTTAAAGTTGAGCGTCTAAACTATTCCGCAATTAAGTCGCCTGGTATCGAGTTAGTCTCGGATTCACCTGGTCGTCCCTCGGTAAATCGCCAACTGAGATTTCAGTCAGTCAGCGAAAAATTTAGAAGGAGCATAGAATGAGAAAGATATTGGTGGCCTCTTGTGTCTCAGCGGGTCTGATTATTTTCGCCGCAGCGATTGCTTTTGCGGCGGTACCCAGTTACGCCGGTACCTGGATTTTGGATAAGTCGAAAAGCGGCGAATTGCCAGGAAGATGGCAACAGGCTGATTCGATTGAAATGGACGTTACACAGAATGATAAGACGTTGGGGGTCGCCCTCAAGGCTGGGCCAGGCGGTGATACCTTGACATATAACCTGGACGGGACTGCCAGCACCGCGGACGTGGGCGGAAGAATGCCTGGCAAGGCCACCTTGACAGCTAAAGTCAACGGCGATGGCTCGGTAGAGTTAACCTCCGTGCGCGAGGGGAATAGGGAGGGGCAGAGCTTTAAATTCGCGACGACGGAAGTTTGGCAACTCGCCGACGGGGGAAAGACGTTGAAGGTTAAGCGATCGAGCGAGAGCCCGAGAGGAAAGCAGGAGAACAACCTGGTGTTCACGAAGAAATAAGCCGCATTAAAAACTTTTGGGGAATGGGGAAAGGGGAAGGGGGAAGGGGAAGAAGGTGTGGTGGTTGTGATAGGGGCTAAGGCGGGTCTCACCAGATGGGAACAGAGAAGTACAAAAGAATGTTCCGCTTTCGACTTCAGTTGAGTTTTTAGCCGCCCTAAAAACCCGGCTGAAGTTATCCAGCGCATCAAACTTGCGCATTTGTCAGGAAGAAACTCTGTTCGGTGTGTGATCAAGCCAAGGGTTCGTGTAAAGTAGGGGGATGCGGGGCAGAGAGGCCGTTACGGCACTGGTGCCTTGTGCCCGAGCTGAAGTTTGGTCCAAAGAGAGTTGCGAGTTTGTCATTGGTGACGTGGCTGCGGAAGTGGTGACGATCCCGTTAGGAAGATTAAGACACAGACACTCTCTTGTGCTCCGCATGTTTTGCTGAATCTTTGAAAGGAGTTTTATGCAAAATGGAAAATACGGAGAAGCGACCAAAGAGACGGGGAACCGCCCAACAGGCGGTGTTGCCGGTTGAGTTGCAGCGAGTGAATCTGAATGCGGCCGGAATAGATGTGGGGGCCGACTCGTATTTCGTAGCGGTGCCGGAAGGGCGAGACGAGGCACTGGTGAAGAAGTTCGGAGTATTTACGCGGGACATGGTGGAGTTGGGAGATTGGCTGGAGCAGTGCGGCGTAACAGCAGTCGCGATGGAAAGCACAGGCGTTTACTGGATACCGCTTTACGAATATCTGGAGCGGCGAGGCTTCGAGGTGAAGCTGGTTGATGCGAGGCGAGTGAAAAACGTTCCGGGGCGCAAGAGCGATGTGTTGGACTGCCAATGGATACAGTATCTGCACATGATGGGATTGCTGGACGCGGCGTTTCGGCCGTCGGATGAGATTTGCACGTTGCGTGGGTACATGAGGCAGCGGGAGATGCTGGTGGAGTGCTATACGATGCATGTGCAGCATATGCAGAAGGCGCTCACACAAATGAATCTGCGTTTGCCGAACGTGGTGTCGGACATAACAGGCGTCACTGGCATGAAGATCATCAAAGCCATCCTGGCTGGTGAGAGGGACCCCCATGTACTGTCCGGCCATCGCGAGCCGCAATGCCGCAAGTCACGCGAAGCGATTGCCCTCGCGCTGGAAGGCAACTACCGGGACGAGCACTTGTTGGCGCTCAAACAGGCGACGGAGTTGTACGAGTTCTACCAGCAAAAGATCCTGGAATGTGAAAAAGCGCTACTGGCAGCCTTGCAGCAAAGAGCTTCTCACACCGATAAAGAGCCGCCGCCCTCCAATAAGCCGTTGCGAGCGAAAGATCGGGTGCGTGCAGGTGTTGACGTGCGGCGTGAGTTGTATCGGCAGACCGGGGTTGATCTATTCCAGATATCAGGGCTCGGGGCAGACACGCTGCTGACGGTTACGAGCGAAGTGGGACTGGACATGACACCATGGAAATCAGAGAAGAACTTTGGGTCATGGCTAGGGTTGTGCCCGGGCACGAAAATCTCGGGAGGGAAAGTGCTCTCAAACCGCAGCAAGCGCTCGCGTAATCGAGCAGCGAAGGCATTTCGCATGGCCGCCTCAACCTTGCGCAATAGTCAGACTGCCTTAGGGGCTTTCTACCGCCGCATCAAATCACGCGTCGGCGCCGCGAAGGCCATTACTGCCACAGCCCACAAGATCGCGAAGATCTATTATCGACTGTTGAAATATGGTGAAGCATATACCGAACTCGGCGCCGAAGCCTACGAAATGCAATACCAAGAGCGCAGACTGAAGGCACTTCAAAAACAGGCCACAAAATTCGGATACACTTTGACTTTAACACCCGTTTGACGCGTCACCTCGCATCGGCCCGTTGCGTACCGTTGCATGGGAGTTTCTAGGAAGCCGGTACTCTAAACGCGGTATTCGAAATAGAGCCTTTGCTTCCCCGTTAACCTTTCCCCTTTACCCTATAGTTTTACTGTGGGCACTCAGTGTTGAATCGTGAAATTTGCGAACATCCGAATTATACTCTCCTATCCGGACCTCACGTTGTTACTTTAATAAGTATCTCGTTCATCTAATATTGTCGTACTCTTAGGAAAAGAGCGTGAACAGTGTAGCCCCGTGTATGTGGGACTCTGTGTTTTGTGAGACTGTAAAGTGCATCGGCAGCTTCCGGAGAAAGTCCGCGGAGAGAGGCGCTAGAATATGAGATCGGTGCTGGTTTTTATAGCAGGACTAATGCTGCTCGCTACGTGCGGGTGTGCGAGGTCCAATAGAGGGCCCGTAATGAGTATCTCGCCAAGTGCGACGGCCGACAGCCTGGTTTATATAGCGGACAACGCGGGAACCATTCGGGCGATAAGTTCGGATGGCAAGGAGCAGTGGAACTACAAGCTGGCCGACGATTTAAAGGAGAACGGCGTGGTCCCGGACCTGAGAATCGACAGTTTAATGGCACGGTCGGGCGGAACACTTTATGTGTTAGCGACAAACGTAACCGGCAGCAAGGCAGGTACTGTCGAACTTTGCGCATTGAACGGTAATCACATGGTTTGGCATCGAGAGGTTCCAAAGACACAACGAGGTATTAACCCGATCGCGGTAAATTCCGGAGAGATTTATCTAGCAGGAGAGGATGGAGCGCTTTACGCCTTTTCACGCGCTGACGGGCAGCTAAAATGGAAGTTTCAGGTAAGTCAGGGACCGCTGGGAGCACCGATTGTTGGGACGGACGGCACTGTCTACGTCACGGGACCGGGGCATAATCTGCATGCAATTGGGCCGGACGGCGTAGAAAAGTGGAAGGGGGGAACGCGGGACTGAAAAGATGGGGTAAGGGGGAAAGGGGAAAAGGGGAAGGGAAGAAGGGGCGGTGGGGGTTTGGGTGCTGTGTTTACTGGGTAAGGTAAGCTGGTAGGCAATTTGGGTTTTCGGAGACGTCAAGTAGAGGGCCGTTTATGACCGCTCTGTAGACGCTGTTGGGGTAGGTTGGAATTGAGGTGTCGGCTTTGGGGATCATATGTTCAATATGTCAATAAAGTTATTTAGCTTGATTGCAATCGTCTTGTTCGCACCTGAGTGTGGAACCAATAAATCAGTAAGCACAAAACCAATGGAACCAGGTCAATGGAGTTCTGTGCGAATGGCTATTACCGGTGGATTTACCGGAAGGGGTAATGGAACCGTACTTATTACCTCAGATGGCAAAATCACGATCGAGCGACCCTCCGTGCCCGGTAAACAGACACCGTCATGTGAGGGAGAACTCTCGGCGGTAGATCTGAAAAGGTTGACCGATACGATTTCCAAAAGTCATCCGGACACCTGGGACAGAGGAGGTCTTAATGCTGCAGCACCGGATGCATTCGGTTATGTACTCGGATTGACGATGGGAAAGGGAAGTGGAACGAAATCGTTTGTGGCCAAATGGTATGACAACACACGTGACCAGTTGCCCGAAGACTTGAAGGCAGTTAGCGATGCAGTTTCCGCGGCGATGGAGTCAGCGGAAGGGAAGTGTAAATAACCACGAGAATTACGCTTGCCAAAGATGATGCAAAGAATCCCCGGTGACGAGCGGGAGTTGATGGCGCCGAGTATACATTGGAAGGTCCATTCGAAATGAAGATTTCACGATCCAGTCTGTTGTTCATAGTGCTCGGACTTTG
>WNFR01004999.1_pt1 | contig 13583 bp, 13 predicted proteins | sample 5400221 | NCBI WGS metagenome assembly WNFR01 (sample SAMN13153357, study PRJNA577476) | soil metagenome | isolation source: 40 cm soil under Madrone tree | place: USA:California | collected 2016-06-14
CGCGACCGATCTTACTGCGACTGCGCAGCGCCTGGAAGATGATGAATTGATCGAAGTCGTCCGCCTGCCGATCGAGCGCGCTTTGCAAATGATCACTGATGGCGAGATCGAAGACGCCAAGACGATCATCGGCTTGATGCTGGCCGCGCCGCGTATCGGGCTTTCGGCATTCGCGCCGGATTATCCGGCGGTGTAGCAGGATGCTTGCGGGTAGTGTGCTAATCCGGTGGTGCTAAGGTCTGGTAGCGCCCGGCCAACTCGGACGTTGGGCCGACAAGATCCAAGCGGTTGGCGACTCACTCGATACGCAGGGGGGAGGTCTACTGATGCTGTACTTGCTACCGGGGGTATTGAGCATAGTACTGCTTGCATTTCTTTGGAGGAGCGGTTACGTCCGTCATCCACTTCTGATCGCAGGCTCATGTCTCGTAGGAATTGGCCTGCAAGTTATAAGCGACTTCGGCTCGCCGGGATGGGTTGCAGGTCTGCTGATGAGCGTAGGGATAGCTATCTACTTGAGCATCCGCCTCAAGCTGGGGTGAAAGTCGGACGATCTGTGAGGCTGAATACTAGCACCACCGGCTTAGGACACTATCCGCTTGCGGTCTCACTTGTCGCGCTAAGACCTACTGGAGTAATCTTGCTAGCGCATTTCCACAATTCCTAAGCTGCCATGAAAACGAAAACTTTACTCGCTTTGCTGTTCGCGCTGTCTACTGCCGTTCCCGCGGCTGCCCAACAATCTCTCGACGCGATGGTCGATCGCGAGATCACTTCGCTCGTCGCGACTTACAAGATGCTGCACGCCTCTCCGGAGCTTTCACATCGAGAAGAAAAGACCTCGGCGTTTTTTGCTACCCAGCTGCGCGCACTCGGCTACACGGTGACTGAGCACATCGGCAAATACGATCGCCCGGGATTCACCGGCTATGGAGTCGTGGCGGTGATGAAGAACGGCGACGGACCCACCGTGCTCGTGCGCACCGACCTGGACGCGCTGCCGGTTGAAGAGAAAACCGGATTGCCGTACGCCAGCACCGTCAAAGCAAAGAACGACGCGGGTCAGGATGTCGGTGTGATGCACGCCTGCGGGCACGACATACACATTACCAACATGCTCGGCACCGCGAAGGTGCTGGCGCAACTGAAAGAGCAGTGGCATGGCACGCTCGTTTTGATTGGACAGCCGGCTGAGGAAACGGTTGACGGGGCGAGAGCGATGCTGGCTGACGGCCTCTACACTCGTTTTCCGAAACCCGACTTTGCCATCGCTCTGCACGACAGCGCCGATGTGGAAGCCGGACGAGTAGTTTATTGTCCCGGTTACGCGATGGCGAGCTCGACCTCGATTGACGTGGTGATTCGAGGTCTGGGCGGCCACGGATCGAAGCCGGAAGCCACGAAGGATCCGATCGTCATGGCGGCGGAGATTATCCTCGCGCTGCAAACGATCGTTAGTCGTGAGAATTCGCCGCTCGATCCGGCGGTGGTCACGGTCGGTTCGATTCACGGCGGCACGAAACGCAACATCATTCCCGACGAAGTCACGCTGCAACTCACGACCCGAACCTTCAAAGAAGACGTGCGCCTGCGCATTATTGCTTCCATCGAACGGATCGCGAAAGGCGTGGCGCTGGCCGCAGGCGTTCCGGAAGATCGCGCGCCGATCATTAAAGTGGTCGAGAGCGAGAACGCGCCGGCGCTTTACAACGATCCCAAGCTGACCGAGCGCGTCACGACCGCGATTGGCAGGGCGATTGGAACCGATAACGTCACTAAAGTTGCGCCGTTGATGGGCAGCGAGGACTTTGGCCGTTTCAGCCTCGATCGTCAGATTCCGGCCTTTATGTTCTGGCTGGGCGCGATCGAACCATCGAGAGTTGAAGCCAGCCGGAAATCCGGCAAGCCTCTGCCGTCGCTGCATTCGAGTCTGTTCGAGCCGCTCCCGGAGCCGACGCTGCGCACTGGAGTGAGGGCAATGACGGCGGCAGTGCTTGAGTTGATGAAGAAATAGCTACCATGAGCAGTCTTGCTATCGGGATCATTTCAGGAAAGGAGCGAATTTAGCTCACCTTGGCAACTCCGGGGGCGAAGGCACAGGGCCAGCCAACCTATCTGAAATGGATCTTGATTGGCTGTGGCGCGTTGATTGTCGTTTCGATCGGGTTATCTTTGATCGGGACCGCGATCTGGTACTTCATGGCTCGCGCGCCGGATCGTAACTCGGGCGGCGCGCGCCGCCCGTTGTTTGGAAGTTCCAGCGTAAAACTGGTTGATAATCACGGTATTCAAACGGTCGAGAAGACCTGGAGCAGCTGCGCCGCGTTTGCGCCGGCGGATTGGACGATCATCGGCAACGAGCAACGCGTTGGCATCGGAGTCGATCTGACCGCGCCCGATCAAACGATGTACGCATCGTACGGCATCGTCGCCGTCGCCCGAACAACCGAAACGCTCGGGACTGATTATTACGGTACCGCAACGCCGGAAAGATTTCTGCAGACGATGCTCGAAAGCGGAGGTGCGACCGGATTCGAATTGGGGAATGAAAGCCAGCCGGTCGACGGCTACACTTTGCGTTACTGGCGCGCGAACTCACGAGGCCAGCAATTTCGTGGCTTCGCGTTGTATCAGACCTTCGAGACCGGAGATCCGAGCAGCTACATCGTGGCCTATCGCATGGGCTCGGTCGAAGCCGGCAAGTGGGACCAGAACAAGCATCTGGTTTACGATGTCGCGGCGTCGATTCGTTGCACTAAGCATCTGTTTCCCGCGCAGGAAAGCAGCGCGCGACAGCCGAAAGGCAGCTCAAAGGATCAGGTAGACGAGGAGCTTTCGACCAAGCGCGAAGAAGCGATGATGGGATTTCAGAATGTTTACTCGCCCTCGACCGGCCAACACTGGGAAGCGTCTTACAGCGATTACAATCCGACGGGCCCCGATGGTCCCGGCTATTATCGTCGAGTGGGAAACTCCTACGAGAAGCTGAACGAAGGCTTTCCGCCAAATTAGACTTGAACTTTCGAACCAGTCATAAAGGAGCATCATTCGATGGGAAAAGGTGATCAGCGTTCGCGGCGCGGCAAGATCCATCGTGGGACCTTCGGGCGCAGGCGTCCGAAGAAGAAAAACATTATCAAGGCTCAAAGCCAACCAGTCGCGGCGCCCCCAAAGAATGCCGAGAAGACTGAAAGCGAATAGCGCCGCATATAATCGGGCGCAATCCTCCGTCAAGACTTTGCAGCACCGGTTTCAATGAGATCGAATCAACCGCAAACCAGCGCCGGCGCAGCGATCGCGGAACCGAACCAGCTCGCTCAGCATTTCGAGCTGGGCCGGCTTGGCGAAGCGCTGGCCATCGAATGTCTCGAGCGCGCCGGCTATCGCATCGTCGCGGCAAACTTCCGTCTGCCGATCGGCCGCAATACTCGCGACGTGATCGTCAGTGCCGAGATTGACGTGGTCGCTTATGATGGCCCGACGCTCTGTTTTGTCGAAGTGAAGACGCGCGCGTCCGACGACTTCGCACCGCCGCAGGCCAACGTTGATTTGCGCAAGCGACGCCAGATTGCGCGCGCGGCCCGCGGCTATCGCCGCCTGTTCGGTTTGATCGATGCGCCTTATCGCTATGATGTGGTCACCGTGATCTCGTCCTCCGCAAAACAAAACGCCGAGCCGCATATTGAGTTGCTGAAAAACTTTTGGACAGACGAAAAACTGCGCCAGCGAAACTGGCGCGAAGCGCGGTGGTACTAGCGGTGTTTAGAGTACCGACTTTAGTCGGGTATTTTCCGCGAACAAACGCCCGACTAAAGTCGGTACTCTGACACCCGTAATCAAACTTATCGAATGACGCCACTCGAACGTTACGTCGGTCAGGTTCTGGACGAAAAGTATCGTCTTGAGCGTCTGCTCGGACAGGGCGGCATGGGCGCGGTGTATCTGGCGACGCACCTCGGCACAGAGCGTTACGTCGCGCTGAAGCTGATCACGCCGCAGTTCATGCGCAACGAAGAATTCGTCGAACGTTTCAAGCGCGAAGCCCGCGCGGCCGGCCGCTTGCGCCATCCCAACGTCGTTGACGTAACCGACTTTGGTTTTTCCGGCGAGGGAGTCGGGCGGGTTGCTTATCTGGTGATGGAATATCTCGACGGCTGCACGCTCAGCGACGTGCTGGTCGAAGAAGAACGCCTGCCGCTCTATTGGGTCGTGGACATCCTCGAACAAGTTTGTGCCGCGGTGCATGAAGCGCATCAGCAGGGCATCATCCATCGCGATCTGAAACCCGACAACATCTGGCTGGAACCAAACGGCCTCGGCGGTTACCGCGTTAAGGTCCTTGATTTCGGCATTGCGAAACTTGCGGAAGCCGGCAACATCTCGCCTGAGATTTCGCCCGTTCATCAGAGCGCTGATAACACGCCCACGATGCAGTTCTCGCAAATACCAATGGCAGCTACGGCGGCCGCGGGCGCCGGAGAGTTAGAGGCAACCCGAATCTCTCCGCCGAGTAACCTCGAATCCGAAACGCTGATTCAGTCTGCCAATCAAGCTGCGGGCGACGTGCAAGCCACGCAGGCGGCACCAGCCGACGTGCGCGCAACCCAGGCGGTCGAGGATGGCGATCAGACTCGCATCCTCGACGGCGGGCTCCGGCCCACGTCCGCGGCTGCGGTTGCCGGGCATCGGACTACGGACGCGATGTCTACTGCGGCCACGACCGGGTTGACGCGGGTGGGCGCGATTCTGGGAACCCCTCTCTACATGTCACCGGAACAATGCCGGGGAGAAGGTCTCGATGCGCGGTCGGACATTTACAGTCTGGGAGTGATTGCCTACCAGATGCTCTCAGGCGCGCCGCCGTTCACCGGCGAGACTGCAACGGTCATTCGCGCTCACACCGAAAGCCAGCCCACAGCTTTGCGTGAGCACAATCGCAAGCTGCCCAAGCGAGTCTCGCGTTTGATCATGTCGGCACTGGATAAGGATCGAGTCGCGCGTCCGCAAACTGCGGCCGCTTTCGCCAACGCGATGCGCGCCAACGCGGATGGATTGGGCACCCTTTACCGCCGGGCTTTCGCCCTCTACAGCGAATATTTTCCGGAGTTTTTCAAGCTGTCGCTGCTGGCTCACATTCCCTTGATTGTATTGACGGTCGCGATGCTGGCACTGCGGTTATCACAGCCGCGGATGGGCAAATTGCCGTTCGCCATCGGCGTTACTCTCATCGCTCTCTTGCAAATCCCCACGAGCTTCGTGACCGCTTCGATCATCTCTGGCGTCACGGCGATCATCGTTACCCAGTTGGCGTTGGCCCCGATGAAGCCGGTGGAGTTGCGGGCTGCGTTCGCCGTGTTGCGCGGCCGCTGGCGTCCGTTCCTGCGCACTGGCGTCCGCGTCAGCCTGCGGATCCTGCTCGGCTTTATCTTACTGGTCATTCCGGGCATCGTGATGTCGGCGCGCTATCTGCTGTGGGCCCCGGTAGTCTTGTTGGAAGGATTGGAAAAGAAAGAAGCGCTGAAACGTGCGCGAGCGCTGGCTGCTCGTTCGTGGCGCACGATCATCGCCGCGATGCTGATTCAATTCCTGGTGCCCGCGATCGTCGGCGCGATAATTGGCGCGATCACCGGGGCCACGGGCACCCACGGCAAGGTCTCCCTCCAGGTCAAGATCACGGGTCAATTATCGGCGCTCATAAACATCTTCATCCTGCCGTTGCTCTCGATCGTGCCGGCTTTGCTTTACTTAAAGATGCGCCAGTTTGGCGGCGAGACTTTGAATGACGTGATGACGCAGATTGAGGAAGTCGAAGGCGCGCGCAGCAACTGGCGACAGCGTATGCGGACGCGCCTCACAGTGAACACGCCGCAGAATCGTACACCCAGTTAGATTCTAATTTGCCGCAATCTCTTGCTTCACCCGCGGCGGTGCCTTCAGAATAGTTATCGCACCAATTGATTCACGAACATTAGCGGTCGGACACTTCACGTAGCCACGATCTGCTCATGAAAACCTCGTCAATCTGGCCAAAGCTCCGAAGTCCTAAAAGTCGCCAGATGTTCGTGGTCGTAAAACGCGCGGTGGCAATTCCTGTTTGTGCGCTTGGCGTTTGTCCGAGACCGGGTTTCTCAGTCAAGAGGAATACGTCATACGCCCAACGGCCCAGGTCGGTATGGTTTGTTGCGTAAACCTTGACCCGGTACCTGAAAGTGTTACCCCATCGATCTCTGCGACGCGATTCTCGGTAATCGAGCGAGATCGATTCCACACCGAGTTCAGGCAAAGTATGCAGCTCCCACGCTTCGGAGATGCCGTTATGATTCGTGTCCTGCCATAAACGGAGACTTGAAAAGATCGCGTCATGGCTGTCAATAACACCATCTCCATTGCCGCCATTTTCCGGCTTGTCGTACTGAGCTAGCGCTCGAAAACCATTCTTTACATCACCTGCTGGCGGTGGTGGTTGAGGCGCGGCGCTGCCAAACAATTCGGTCGCGTCGTCTATCATGCCGTTGCCATTCCGATCTAGTGCGAGCCATGCATCGTCGGCGTTTGCAGTTGTCCACGAAGTTCGAATGATGGTCCCGCTGCCATCGTTGAAATTCACACCGGTCTCGGCATCAGTAAGATCAAAGCCGTTGCCGAGCACGTCGATCAAGATCGGCGTCCAACAATTGCCGCCAACACCAGAGCAATAGGTGCCGCCAAGTTGATAACACAGCCCGCATGACTCACTCATGCAACCACCTCTCCCGGAAATGGTGTCCGGGTCGCAGGGGATGCAGTTGCCGCTCAAATCGCCACAAGTGTATCCGTCACAACAGCCAGTCGAACACGCATCACCGGCCCCGCTGCAGGTTGGAGTCGGCGTTGGTGTGGGGGCCGCGCAGTGGAAGGTAGTAGTATCGCAGTTGCCGGAACAACAAGCACCGTTAGTGAAGCAAAGAAGAGGAGAGTTGTTCGGAGTGCAGGGCAATGGCGTCGGCGTTGGCGACGCTGATGCCACACAGGAGATACCGTTGCATTCGTACCCAGGACAGCATGGAGTGACAAAACATGCAGCGAGGAGTCCGCCACAAGATGGGCTCGGACTTGGCGACGGCGTCGCGAATGGATTCGGTAAGCACAGCCAATAGAAAGGAGGGCCTACACACACTGGTGACTGACCAACTGGACAGGTAGGAGCGGGAATATTAGCGCAGTCTGGTGTGGACGAGGGTGACGGACTCGGCGTAGATGTCGGCTCAGGCGTCGGTGTTGGCGACGGTGACGCGCATGAAGGATCATCTTGGAGTGCGTAATGGATTGTTTGGTCCGTGCAGGTCAAACCCCTGTCGACACCGTCGGGCAACTGTTGGCAGACGTCCGCTACCGGGACACTAGACTGCGTGCCCGGCCCGCCCCCTAGTCGTGTGATCGTATAGCACCCGTCGGTGGTGCAGTGGTCAACTATATAACCACCATTTGTCACGCACAGTGCGTTCGCCTGAAGCGGTCGTGGGGTAAGAGTGAGGCCATCACTCTTACCCCACGACCCTTCACGTCGGACCTCGTCCGAGCTGAACGCAATTGGTCTGAACTGAGCCGGGTAGGTCAAGCGACTTATCCCTGGTGGCTTTTTCGTTTCAATGGGTATCCACCTCTGCGGATCTCCCGGATCGCGACGAAGTATCCTTCCCATATCCCACTGCGAGCCGTCGCTGAAGCCCACGGTTTCCACCGATAGGGTAACTGCGGCCAAGTTCGGATCCTTACCATACTGGGCGAGGATATTCGCCGTGCGCGCCCACGACTGGTCAGTAACGCTGAGTTCGGTTTCAGCGCCTGGATCGAGAGGCTGAGTTTGGCGCGGTTCGGTCTGAGCGCTGAGACGCACGCGGAACCGAAGTTCTGTGTCGGGAAGCCTAAAGTATAAGTAGGCTTCCATCCCGATGATTGGTTTGCCGGACACGTTCCGTAGTCTGACCCGCACGCGCTTGAACCAATCGTCCGTGTCTTTGAACTCTACTCTGTCCAGGCCCTCCCGGCCCCCGTCTCCATTCCTGTGCTTGACCTTGATCCTATCCTTGTGGGACTGCTCGCTCACCTTGAAGTCAAGCAACTCCAAGGGTTCGTTAGCGTGTCGTTGGATCTCCAATGACTTCTCGCGGTCTTGCGCGGGCGATTTGCGAGCATGTCCGATAGAGTCCAAGAGTAGTACCGTAACAACGACCACTACCAGGCCAACCAACGAAATACTTAATCGTGAAATTCTCATGTCTATCTCCTATCGTTGACTAGTCCTCGGCGGGGGCGTATCAACAGCATCCCAGTTCTTGGGGTTGCTGGCGTTCCGGCGGATAAAGGAGCCTTGGCTCCAACCAAAGTCATTGCTGAAGTATGCGGTATCCACTGCCAAGATCACGCTGCACTGAGTCGCATCGACACCGTATTGGATCAGATACCGCATTCCCTGGTTAAACGACGCTTCGTTTATGTCGAGGTCTATTTCATCTCCCGGCTGAAGCGGTTGCTGAAATAAGTTTCGTAGTTCTTTCGGGTTAAGAGTCATCTCAAACATCATCCGCGCTTCGCCAGGCCTGAAGTAAAGGCCTGCTTTGAGGCCATGAATAGGCCGGCCCGATACGTTCCGTAGCCGCACCTTAACGTTCTTAAACCAATCGTCTGTCTCCTTGAATTTTACGTTGTCCAAGACCGCCTTGTTGTGGCTATCTTTAACCTTTGGCTTGATATGATTCTTAACAGAGTTTTCACGAATTTTAAGCTCAACCAATTCGAAAGGTTCGTTCGCGTATCTCTCGATGTTCAACGACTTCTCGTCATTTTGTGCTTGGGATGCCGTTGCAGGTTCGTGAGCTATCGCTGAACTAAGTTCTGCTCTGATCAAGAGCGCGACTGCGATCGTGAGAACCAATACAGCTAATACGAGTCTCGTAAAAAGAATGACGTTTTGCCTTCGAGAATTCATGAGGGACCCTCTTTCGTTAACGACGTTTGGCGCCTGGGCTGCGTCACCCAACGTCTGTAGAAATGGGGAAAGAGGTAATCACGGTCGCCTTGTACTACTCTGCCCTTGGGAAGTCAAGAGCCTTCAGGTGGTGCTCTATTAGTATGTTGCTCGTTTCTGTAAAGCGGCTCGCGCCTCATCAGTGATTGTGCCTATTGGTACATAAAGCAGCCAAGCACGACGCCTGCAAAGGTCACTCCACATCTCACGAGTAGGGCGAACATAGGATGCGTTTTTTGACTGACAGATTCGACTCCAGCAACAAGCTTTAGTTAGGGCTTTGTCTGGGATTCTTTCGCAGAGTAATTCCTTGCAGATCTGGAAGATGTCGCGCTCACAGTAACACCGGGGCGTCAGGCCCTTAGTAGTTCCTTGATCGTCCATACGTGCTGAGTGATACCACTTTCTATTGCCGGAGTAGAGCGAATCGAAGAATGAATCCGGCAAAAGTCGTAGTAAGCGAAGTAGAGAGCAAGCATCGCTCGCCTATCCCCGAACGAATTCATAAGTGATGTGCAAGGTCAGCGCGCCGGGAGTTATTTCCGGCCGCACCTCGGTGGCCCGCAATTTCAGCACGCCGCCGGCTGGTTGAATGTTCACTCTGGTCGACAGTTGGTCAAGAGTAAAGAGATCAACCGGATTGTAACGCCTGTCGATCGCGGTCTGGACCATGTTAAGCAGTGGGCCGTTCAAAACGGCCGGTGTGTTGTTCAGATGAATTTCCCGCAAGCGGAAACGCGCCACCAGCGCGCGCCGCGTTTGGTCGAATTCCAGATTTACTTCAGAGTCAGCCCAGCCGGAAAACTCTATGCAACCCATCAGAGACGAACTATAGGCGCCGGCGAATGCCAGCGGCCCCGTGATGCGGCCGTTCTCGAAATGCACGGCCGTGCGCACGCCTTCGACCTCGCGCTTCAATCTGATTTCGCTCGGGCATTCGGCGGTGGACGACGCCCCGCCCATCGTCAGCGGCATCGCTGGCTCTTTTAGATTGTCGAAGATCGCCGCGAGAAAAGAGTTCAGGAATTGCTCGTTGACGGTGATCGTTGCTTCTGCAGCCGGCGAGTTGCTTACCCGGCGGCCGCGCCTGGTATTGGACTCTTGAGCGAATACGTTAGAAACCGAAAGGAGCCCAGCGACAAGAATGGGCAGAACTAAGAATCTGAGATTCGATGACGTACTAGTTTTCATTTCGGTTAAACTCCAGGTCAGGAAAACTTTTTCAACGCAGAGGTGGCAGAGGAAATTCGCAGAGGAACGCTGAGGTTCTCTGCGACCTCTGCGAAGAACTCTGCGACCTCTGCGGTTAATATTATCTTTGCAACTCTAACCACAGTTTTTGAGCGAGCGCATCACAACCCGCTGCGCACGATGTCGTGCAAACGAATCAATCCGACGCACAATCGCGCGTCATCAACGACCGGCAGCACGTTGATCTGTGACGGCCGATCTTCCATCAGATGCAAAGCGTCAAAGGCCAACATGTCTGGATTGGTAACGACTGGATTAGGCGTCATCAATTCGTCACAGGTGATGTTTGCGAAGGCCAGCTCGGCAGTGCTGATTCGTTGCATCGAACGTCTTAAATCACCGTCGGTGATGATACCTGCCAGGCGGCCTTCGTTATCGATCACATTGACGGCGCCCAAACCAAAGTGGGTAATCGCTGAAACAATATCGATCCAGGAAGAGTCCGTCGGGATGGTTGGATTCCGCGAACCGCTGTGCATTAAGTCCGCGACCCGCAAAGTCAGACGCTTGCCCAGTTGTCCCGCCGGGTGATTCGAAGCAAATTCGTCTTCGGTCAGTCCTTTCGCCCGCATCAGCGTCATGGCCAGCGCGTCGCCAATCGCCAACGCCACCGTCGTGCTGGTGGTGGGCGCGAGATTCAAAGGACACGCTTCCTCATCGACCGACGCATCCAGCACCGCGTCCGCGCTGAGCGCCAGGGTCGCTTTTACGTTGCCGACAATCGCTACGATCGGCACGCCGCGCCGCTTGGCAAAGGGCACCAGCTGGCGCAGCTCGTCGGTTTCGCCGCTGTTGCTCAACATCAGCACCACGTCATCCGCGCTCAGGATTCCCAGTCCGCCGTGAAGCGCATCGGACGGATGAAGATAGATTGCCGCGGTGCCGGCGCTGGTCATCGTCGCCGCGATCTTTTGCGCGATGATGCCTGACTTGCCCACACCCAGCAGTACGATCTTTCCCTGGCAACTGCTCAAGATCCCGATCACCCGATCGATATCTTCCGCCTTGAGACGTGAGGCCGCTTTTCCGATCGCTTCGGCTTCAGCGCGAAGCAAAGCAACCACTTGCGAGTGATCAGATCCTTCAGTCATGCAGACCTTTGATATACGAGTAACGAAGCAATTTGCAAGTTGACAGTCTCCCTCTCCCATTGGGAGAGGGTCGGGGTGAGGGCGTGTCGGGCGGCAGGGTGCGGGCTTTTTTTCCGTTCCGCTATGCCCTCATCCCCTGCGCTTCTCCCAGAGTGAGAAGGGAGAAGAGCATAATTCATGGACATCCGGGCGGCGTTCCGTTATATTGCCGCTCTCCGATTGATCCAGGTTTCGATCATCCCAAAAGAATTCCGCAGGAGTCTTAGAGATGCCATTTGCCAAACTACTGCCGCGCGAAGAGCAATACTTTTCGCTCTTCGCGCAGATGACTTCATACATCAATGACGCGGCCAAAACCCTGGTGGAAATGATGGCGCACAGCGACGGTGACTATCAGGAATTCGTTCAGCGCATCAAGAGCATCGAGCACGCGTGTGATGACCTGACGCACAACGTCGCCACGCGTTTGAACCAGTCGTTCATCACCCCATTTGACCGCGAAGACATCTTCATGATGTCCAAGGCGCTCGACGACGTGGTGGACTTGATCGATGGTGTAGCCCGGGCAGTCGTCATGTACGACATCCACGAGACGACTGAGCCGGCGAAGCAATTGGCCGGCGTGATTCAACGCATGGCTTTGCAACTGCATGAAGTAGTTTCGATGTTGAAAAAGCCCAAAGGCGTGACCGAGCGCCTGGTTGAACTTCATCGCCTGGAGAATGATGGCGACGACATCTACCAGCGCGCCGTGGGCGCTCTGTTTCACGAAAATCGCGATCCGATGGAAGTGATTAAGTGGAAAGATCTTTATGAAAAGCTGGAAGCCGCAATCGATCGTTGCGAGAACGTCGCGAACATTATTGAAGGCGTGATCATCAAGCACTCCTGAGAACAGAGGTCAGCGATCAGAGGTCGGAGGTCAGTCGTTGAACCTGCTCCCTGTTTCCTGCCTCCTGCCGCCTGCCGTCTGCCGCCTGTTTTCTATCCCCTAGCCTCCGCATTTGTCGCTGTGCTATGTTTTCAATATCCCCTGTGCCCGCGTAGCTCAGTGGATTAGAGCGTTCGCCTCCGGAGCGAAAGGTCGCAGGTTCGACCCCTGCCGCGGGTACCAAGTCTTGCCCATTCCTCGAGTTGTCGCTTATGGAAAATCTAACTGCTCAGAATTGTGCCCAATCGCCGCCGCGAACGATTCTTCTCGTCGAAGACTTTGACGATACGCGCCTGATGATGAAGCTGTGGCTGGCGAAGGAAGGCTATCATGTCGTCGAAGCTGAGAGCGGCGAAGCAGCGATCAGACTTGCCAGGGACCAGCGGCCCGATTTGATTATCATGGACATCATGATGCCGGGCATGAACGGACTTGACGCCACGCATCGAATACGCGAGCATCAGGCCCTGCGCACGACGCCCATCGTCGCCGTCTCAGCTTACGGCGCCGACGAGTACCGGGCCATTGCGCTCGCGGCCGGCTGCGATGAATACGTCTCGACGCCGTTCGAGCCGAGCGCGCTGAACGAACTGATCAAGAGCTTGTTGACGACGCGGGCGTCTACCAATCTCAATGCTCTGCAAACCGATTCCGATCATTAAGAGGACGCTGGGGCTGCTCCTGCTGGCCCTGGGCCCTGTGACGACCGCTTCAGCTCAACAATCAAGCTGCTCCGCTAAGATCGATCAGTTGCCGGACGCACTCGAGCTGCGCGGCTTTCACCTGGGGATGACCTACGATCAGGTGAAGGCGCGCGTGCCGCCAATCCAGTTTGGCCGCGCGGATGAATTTGGAGTCGCGAAAACCAGCATCAATCCCAGTTTCGGCCCGCAGTTCGATAAAGCCAGCTTCGCGGACGTGCGCACGATCTCTCTCGATTTTTTGGACGGGAAACTTGTCACGGTCTGGATCGGTTACGAGAGCACGTTCAAGTGGCAGAAACTCGACGAGTTTGTCGCAGGTATGTCCAACTCATTCAATCTTCCCGGCGCCTGGTCGCCAAAACGCGGCGGACAACAGTTAACGTGCGACGGTTTTTCAGTGTTCGCGTCCGTGATCGCCGGCAGTCCCAGCATTCGCATCAGCGATGATGCGGCGCAAGAGACGATTGCCAATCGTCGCGAAGCGGCGGCCGCCGCTGCCGAAGCCGCTGAGGCGGCGGTAATCGGCGACCAGCGCACAAAGTTCTATTACCTTTCGGATTGCTCAGGGCGAGAGAAAGTGCCCGAAGCCAGCCGCGTCA
>WNFR01005001.1_pt1 | contig 13581 bp, 13 predicted proteins | sample 5400221 | NCBI WGS metagenome assembly WNFR01 (sample SAMN13153357, study PRJNA577476) | soil metagenome | isolation source: 40 cm soil under Madrone tree | place: USA:California | collected 2016-06-14
CCGCGCCAGTATTTGGCCTCTTTGACCTCAGGCAGGATAAGAGCCGGCTCCAAGGGGTCGAGGAATTTGTTTGGAATCAGCGCATCGAGAGTGGTGCTGGTCCCGCTAATCAGCACGTCCCAGAGAAACAGGCCGGCCTTGCGCTCGGCGTTGAGCCGGGGAAAAATACCCGCTCCGGCGTCCGGGTGGTACTCCACGGCAATGCCGTATTTGCTCTGAAAGCCTTGAGACAGCGCATCACGCCGGTCGGCCCCTAGCGGGCCGATGAGCGTCAGCTTGCCTTCACTCTTTGCTGCCCGGAGAATCCGCTCCCAATCTTCCTGCCATGCCGACGCGGCAAAGCCTATCGCGGCATCCGCAAGAAAGAGCATTCCAAAAACTAGGCACAACAAATGAAGATTGAATTTTCGCTTCATCCCGGCTTCTCTTCCCCGTCGCCGACGATCATCGTGACTACCCGGCCTGTGAAAGCATTTTTGCGATCTCGTCAGCGTTCATCACGTAGCCCAGGAAATCGTCGATGTTGGCAAGGCTTGCGGCTTGCGCTTCGTCGGTTGCCGAGTAGGTGCAGTCGCGCAGAGCGACAGTCACGATATCGCGAGACTTGGCGTCGCGCGCGAGCCACTCCACACCCCAATTCGTCGAGCCTCCGGCGACAATCAGAATCCACACGTCTTTCACGCGTAGAAGAGTTTCCAATTTGGTTTCGTGAAAGGCGCTCGATCTTACTTTGGTTACGATAGAGTCGTCGGTGGCAGGCTTGAGTTCGTCAATCACCTCCGCTCCGTCCGTCCCCTTGACGCAAATCGGCGCGCCCGCCCGACGCAGGTACGGCGCCCGCTCAACTGGAAAGCCCATGGCCGGATCGTATTCCACCCTGGTGTAGATAACGGGAATCGGCAAGCTGTGCGCGAGATCAATGAGCGCTCTCGTCCGCTGCACGACGGCTTGCATTGCGGGTTTGGCGAGCGAAGCTTTGATGAAATCGTTTTGCATGTCGTGCAACACCAAGGCGGTGTTTGACCGACCGATCGGCGGCAACGGTGCACCTCTCATTGTAGTTCCTTTCTTGCGTTGCTCACGGCAAGTGGCTAGCTAGACAAAAATCCGATATCGAAATCCGAAACTGCTGAAATTTGTAATCCAAACCCTCAGCGCTGTAGGGTGTTAATGAAGTCGACGATTTCCCGTCTCATCAGCACGTATTTTTCTCTGTAGGTTTCTTGATAGCTGACGCCTTCCTGGGGAAGCAGAATCTCCGGGATATGATCTCTTGGAACATCGCGCCTGAGGCTCGCCAATCCCGAGGCTTTGCTCCAAGCCACCTGCCCTTCGTTCGACAGAAGATAATTCAAGTACACTTTAATGGCATTGGGGTGCGCGCACTTTTCACTACTGAAATGGTCCCGTTGCTGGCGGTCACAAAGCCGCCCTCTTGCAGTCCCGCGCTGCCGAAAAGCTCCACCGGAAGGCCCTGCGCTTTGAGTTGAAACGTCAGAGTCCCGCTCGGGCCGATTGCGATCGGGTAGCGCCCGCGCGCCACAAAGTCCACGATTTGGCGCTCTTCATTGGACGTAAAGATGTCTTGGGTCGTGAAAAGCTGCTTGACAAAACTTTTTCCTAAACCGAGCTTCTCGTTGGTGTACCAAAATGTGGATATGTCCAATCCGCCGCCCGCTCGGCGCGGATCGAGCATGGCGATCTTGCCCTTCCACTCAGGATTGAGCAGATCCTTCCACGATTTGATTTTGCCCGGCGCCAACGAGTCGCGGTTGTAGACGAAAGCGACCTGGACGCGGTTGCCATAAACTAGATTGTACTTCTCGCCATCATCAGAAAAGTGCAGCTTCCCTGCTTTCCATTTTGACAGATCGCGGCTTTCAGGGCCCACGAGGAGCGGCTGCATCGGCATGATGGCGTTCACCGGCGCAAGCCCTTCCAGCGCCGTCGTCGTTCCGGCAACCACCAGATCGGTTCGGTACTGCTGCGCTTTGAGCTCAGCCAATAGTTTCGGCGCCACTTGGGCGCCTTGCATGCCGTTAAAGTCAACCTCGATTTCGGGATATTTTTTTTGAAACCCAATCGTATAGGCGTCTCTGACGTCGGCGCCGGGCGGTCCGAACACGACCACCTTAGCCTCTTTTTTGCCCGCGCCGACGATTTTTTCCCAGGCCGGATCATTAACCGACGCGCCGTACGCGATGGCCGACGAGACAAACACAAGCGCGATCAGAACAGCGGCTATCAATTGATTTCGACCTTGCATCTCGTTTCTCTTGGATGGACGCGATAAGAACTGGAGTGATGGAGTAATGGAGTGGTGGAGTGATGCTTTTAAACCCAATGCTCCAGCACTCCAATACTCCATTTCTTCAAACCGTTTGGCTTTATTTCCGATACGTCACCGCCGGCATGCGGCATGGAACGCCGGTCTTCGCCAGCTCGGCTTCGTAGATCGCGCGGACTTCCCGCGGCTCATCTTCATAATCCATCACCGTGCCGCCTTGGCTTTCAGGCACGGTGGGTAAATACCGTTTGCCGACGCCGCGCTGGCCGCGGCGCAAGGCCAAATGCAGCCCAGGTTCCGCGCTGGTCGTAAAATGGGAGTGATACCAGCCCTCGGGCGGCACCAGCAGACTGCCTTTGTGCCAGTCCACCTTAACGAACTTACCGTCTTTAGGCCCCTCGTTGGTATCGTATTTTGGCCACATCAGTGTGTAGCCTTTGCCGTCGAGCACGACCACCTGGGCGCCGGAGCCATGGTAGTGGGGCTTGCGATAAGTGCCGCTGCCGATGGCCATGATATGACCGACCATCGCTTTGTTACCCGAGCCGGTGATTCCAAGCCGGCTGTAGTCGACGCCGCGCCGTGGGTACTTGGTCAACGGCACGGCGTAAATGTCGGAAATGAAATTGATCGAGGTATCCTCGAACTCCCCTTCCTTGATCTCGCTCGAAAAATAGTTGTTCTGACCCGAAAACCGATCGGTAAATTCGTAGGGTGTATTGAAGATAAACTCAGGCGAAGCAAAAGCATTGAAAATAATCGGCGCATTGCTCGGCGCGACGAAACGCACCCGCTCGGTCGCCGAGCCGTTGAAATGCTGGTGCTTGACGTTGAGCGGCGGAGAGAAAAGGCTGCCTGCTTGCCACTCGAGCAGGATGGTCTGATGGGTCTTCTCGCACCAGAACTGGGTCGCGCCGCGGCCCTCGAGAATCAGGATCAGCTCCTCGTAAAGATGGCGCATGGGTTTTAAATTTTTCCCTGGCGGAATCTCCGCGACCATGGAACCGACGAATCCCTGCGAGCCCTCGAGGTGGCAATACGCGGCCGGACCGCCAAGGCGCTCCCAGTGGCTGAGTGGGACCGTGCGCAGGTCCTCCACTCCATAGCCCGTGATAACCGGCAGTCCTTCGGCGTCGCAAAATTCCAAGAACGGCGATTTGCGGAGAAATCTCTCCTTCGCCACGGTTTCCATGACTTCCGCCGAATCACTCAGAACCATTTTGAACCTCCATTAAACGAAGCCACTTCGCGGGCGGAGATTTAACCCCGCCCTTCACCACCGGCGATGCTCGCCCCTTTGGAAACCCGATAATTTTGTGCCCGCCTCAAAAGTCGGGGTTAACACAGAATGTCAGGGAGCCGATTTATTTTCTTGTCTGTGGGTAATCTGGATGACGGCGCACGGCATCCACAAAGCATTCTCTCATGAACCGGCCATAGGTGCGGTGCGGATCGCCTTTGACTCGGACTCTGTCGGGCTCCACCTTAGCGACAATGAAATGCGGACCGCTGGCTTTGAGCGCTCGCTCTACGGCGCCGGACAGCGCTTCTTCACTTCGAACTGTTGCGGTGTTGGCGATGCCCGCGCCTTGGGCGATTTTTTCCAGATCGGTTTTGCGCGTCGTGAATGTCGAGCCCATGCGCGCGTAGGAGCCGTTATCCATTATGATCGCCACGAAATTCGGCGGATTTACATCCGCCACGGTGATCAAGCTGCTGGTATCGACCATCAAGCTCCCATCCGAATCCAGCGCAATGACCTTGCGTTTGGGAAAAGCGACTGTGAGCCCCAGCGCAAAAGGAATACAAAGCCCCATGTTGCAACCGAAAAAGTTCGCTCCTTCGCGCCTCAAGTCGGACCAGAAAGCGGTGTTCGACGAGAGGCTGGTCACCGTCAGCATGTGTTGGTCGACCAAGGGCGCCAAAAGTTTGAGACAATCGAAACGTTTCATTAAAAACTCCCGTGTTCAAGTTTTGGGTACATCCGGGTTTCTTGTGAAGAAGTATTCACCACAGAGGCACAGAGTTCGCAGAGTTCGGAGTATTTCTTTATCAAGAACTCTTTTCTCCGCGTCCTCCGCGCCTCCGCGGTGCAATCTCCGAGCCCTGGTTCACAGAAAAGCCAAGACCTAATTTTTGAGATCGGCATTTAACGACGGCCTCGATAATCGGGATGGCGGCGCACCGCGTCCATGAACCATTCTCTCATCGGCCGGCCGGAAGTGCGGCTGCGGTCAGCCGACACGCGTCCGGTGTCCCGCTCGACTTTAGCGACGATGAGGGTCGGACCAGGGCTTTCCATCGCCTGCTTCGCCGACGCGGAAAATTCCTCTAACGTATCAACCGTCCTGGCGTTGGCGATACCGGCGCCCTGGGCCATCTTCGCCAAGTCGGTCCTGCGCGTCGTAAACGTCGAGCTCATGAATGCGTAGGAACCGTTATCCATGACAAAAGCCACGAGATTGGCAGGGTTCACATCCGCCACCGTGATCAGGCTGCTGCTATCGTTCATCAAGCTGCCGTCGGAGTCGATCGCGATGACTTTTCGGTTGGGAAAGGCGACGGTAAGCCCGAGGGCAAAAGGTAAACAGAGCCCCATGTTGAGAGCGAAAAAATTTGGACCCTGAGGCCGGACGTTGAACCAAAATGGCGCGTTGGTCGAAAGGCTGGTGACGGCAAGCATATGCTCATCAACCAGCGACGCCAGAAATTTTAGGCAATCAAAACGCTTCACCAAAGCACCTCCCCGCTCAACAAAAGAACGATGGGATGGCTATAGTCCTGGCATGCGAAGCTGCCTTCCTGGATCATCCGCTTCAGGGTCGCTTTTTGATTGACGATGCGATAGGGCACGCGCAACGCGCCGAGCAGCGGCTCGGCCACCTGTTTGAACATCAACAGCTGTGATCCCGGGATGCCGCTGTGATCGCCGAAGTCGCCTCGGTACGAGGCGAGAATCAGGATCGGCGCGCCATAAACCATTCCCATCTGCGACAATGCCCAAGTGCCGACCAGCAGGCCGGCGATGCCGGTCACGAAAACCACTCGCCGTCCACCCAGGGCGGCGCCGGCGCAGAAGGCAAGGCCATTTCCTTCGCCGGCCACCGTCACCGCTTGAAAGAAGGGATCCTCCCGCATCGCTTCGGTAAGCGAAAACGTGGGCTCCTCGGGCAACGTTACGGCTAAGTCGACGCCTTCCTCTTTTAATGTTTCAATGATGACTTGTACTGAATGCTGATCCATCGATCCTCCTTATGATTTAAACAACTCGGAAATGCCTGCTTATTGCTTACTACCGGTTGTCTTCCGAATCCCATATCGTTCCCAATCCTTGTCCACCTTCGCCATCACATCTCGCGCCGGCAAACACACCGGTGCAAAATTCTTGGCGTCATAGCGAGTCGCGTCAATGAGAATCTTGGACGTGCGCGCCGGCCCTTCTTGTTCTTCCTTCGGCAAAGACGGGTCCAAAAAAATGCCGGTAAGCCCGCTCATGATTTCAATATCGCGGTGCGGTTGCACGCGCGTCGCCACCGCCCATTCGACTGCGGCGGCATTGAAGGGGTCGACATCCTCGTCGACCACGGTCACCTGCTTGATATGCCGGCCGCTTGGCGAGCCGAACACCGCAAGCCCGACCATCTTGCCATACCCTTCATAGAGCTTGTCGATGGCCACCACCACGTGGAAGACACCGCAGCCGCCCTCGGTCAGATGGACCGCTTTGACTCCGGCCAAACTGATGTTGCGGAGAATTTCCGACTCTTTGCCGACCGCCGTGAGCACGTCGGTCTCGTGCGGCGGGGCACCCTGATAGGCGAGATGAAGAATCGGATTTTTGCGCCGAGTAAGCGCGGTCAAGTGAATCGTCGGGCGCGGCATTTTCAAGCCGCCGTAATGGCCGGTGAACTCGCCGAAGGGTCCTTCTTCCTGTTTTTCATCCGGCTTGAGAAAACCTTCGAGCACGAGCTCGGCGTCCGCCGGCACTTGCAGCGGCACGGTTTTGCAGTTTACGACCTCGAAAGGCTTGCCGCGAATCGCGCCCGCCATCGCCAGCTCGTCGACACCGAACGGAAACGGACAGGAAGCCGCCATCACCAGGCGCGGATCGACGCCGATCGCAATCGCAATCGGAAAGGGCTCGGTGGGGGCTTTGCGGTGCTGCAGCATGAAGTTGGTGTACGGTCCCGAGAGAATGCCGAGCGTGCGCGGGCCATGCACTTGATTGCGATAGATACCGACGTTGCGAAAGCCGGCCACGGGGTCGCGCGTGTGATGGCAGCACAGTGTGAGAAACGCGCCGCCGTCGAGATTGTTGAGGCGCGGCGCGGGAAGATCGAGGATGTTAATGTCGTCTCCTTGGAGAATCACCTCATGGCAAGGGCCGCTGTCGACGGAAACCGGCGGCAGCGGCTGGCTGACCCGCCGATTCCACTCGCGGTGAACTTCGTGTTGTTCGCACTGCATCGCCAAGGCGTAACGTTTGCGCGTGGCCAGTGCGTTTATAAAAATAGGAATATCTTTACCGCTGGGGTGCTCAAATAAAATTGCCGGGCCGCGGCCCCTCAAGCTGGTGACGCAGACCGCACCCAGCTCTTGATCCAAGTCGACGGGGACGCTCACGCGGGCAAGCTCGCCTTCTCGGTCGAGCAGATCAATAAATTCCCGCAGGCCAGAAAACCCCATGGCGACCTCCTAGGATTGGAGTGGTGGAGCACTGGAGTATTGGGCGCTGAATCGCCCGCCCGTCACTCCACCACTCTATTACTCCATTCCCTTTAGCGCGATAAAACCGATTTAATAAACTGAACGATTTCCTCACGTAATTCGACATACCGCCGCATCGAGATGTCCCGATAGGTCATGTTTTCCTTGGGCACGAGGATGTCCTGCACGTGATCCTTAGGGACATCTCTGCGCAAGCTGGCAAAACCGGCGGCCTTGCTCCACTCAAGCTGACCCTCCGGCGACAGAAGATAGTCGACGTAAACGCGCAACGCATTAGGGTGCGGCGCACTGCGCACGATGACCAGTGATCCGTTGCCTGCGGTGATGTAGGTGCCTTCTTTCAGAGTTTCGGGGTGGAGGTGCTTTAGGGGCAAACCGCGAGCAATGAACTCATTCGTCAATACGTCGCTGGGCCCGATCGCGATCGGGTATTTGCCGCGCGCAGCAAAGTCGAGCATCTGCCGATCGTCTCTCGGCATCACGATATCTTTCTGCGTCAAGAGTTTGCGCATAAAATCCTTGCCCAGACTCTCGTGGGTATACCACAATGTTGAATTGCCCAAACCCCCGCCGGCGCTGAGGGGATCCTTCAGTGTGATTTTTCCATACCACTTGGGATCCAGAAGATCTTTCCATGATTTGAAATCGTTGGCGGACACCAGGTTGGTATTGTAGATAAACGGCGCCTTAACATAGGAGCTGAAAACCAAATTGTAAGTTTGGGCATCGTCGGAAAAGGTCAGTTTGCCGCCGCGCCATTTGCTTAGGTCCCGGGTGTTAGGTCCAATGAGGACGGGTTTGATCGGCGCGGCAGCTTTCGCCGGCACGAGAGTTTCCAGCGCCGTGGTCGTACCGGTAATCAGCAGGTCGGTGCTGTTGCGCCCGGTGGCAAGCTCATTGAACAGTTTTGGGCCGATCTGATTCCCGGCCATGCTCTGCAACTCGACCCTGATATCGGGGTATTTTTTCTGAAAGGCCAACGTCAGCGCATCGCGGGTCTCGCTTCCCTGCGGTCCGATGACCGAAACCACGCCCTCTTTCTTTGCCGCGGCCAAGATCTGCTCCCAGGATTGAGAAGATTGGGCCAGCGCTCCTGCTGACCCGAGCAAGGCGAGACTCATCGCGATGAGAAAAATTCTTGCTACAAGAAACATTAACGCCTCGCCAATTATTTATACCTCACCGACCGAAAGCTTCTTTGAATAATGCCGTCATGTCGTCTTTGATATCGACGGCTGGCTGGGTATAGGTTTTGATTGCTTTGGGTATCGGCACGCGCCAAGGCGAATGATCCGTGGGCACGTCTAAGCGCGCGCTGATATAACCGTTGACTTGGGCAAAGCCCGTCTGGCCTTCTTTCGAGAGCAGCCAGTTGATATAGACTTTGGCCGCATTCGGGTGCGGCGCGCGGTTAAACATGGCGAGGCCGCCGGAGCCTGGACTGACATCGGAGCCTTCCTTTATCTTACGCGGATCGACAATCGCGATGGGCACGCCGGCTTTCATGCGTTCCTCGGCGACGATATCCGAAACTCCGATCAACACCAGGAACTTTTCTTTGGCAATGCCGTCCAGCTCTTGCAGGTAATCCCTCAGAACCGTCGGTTCCTGTTTGGCGAGCGCCCGGATGAAGTTCGTCCCGAGCTCAGGATGCAGGTAAAAGAACGTAAACGTCGCCTGACCGGGCCCTGCGCGCGTAGGATCGTCCAGGACGATCTTTTGCTTCCACTTCGGATTCAATAAGTCTTTGTACGAGCTTATCGAATCCGGCTTTACGGCCTTTGGATTGACAAAGAGTGTTCCGCGTTGTGACGGCGTCATGACCAAAAAGCGTCTGCCCGCGTCGACAAACTCTAGCCCGCCGCCGCGCCACTGTTTGGGATCTTTTACCTGGGGAAGAATCAGCGCCGGCTCCATCGGCTCGAGCATATTGCCGGGAAGCAGCGTCACTAGACCGGTGGTGGTGCCAGTGACCGCAACGTCCCAGAGATACTGGCCGGCGTTGCGTTCAGCCGATAGCCGCGGCCCGATGCCGGAGCCGCGGTCGCCCCAGTACTCCACCGCGATGCCATATTTTTTTTGGAAAGGCTCGCCCAAAACATCGCGCCGGTCGCCGCCGACCGGGCCAATCAGCGAAACTTTGCCTTCTTTCTTGGCCGCTTCCAGAACCTTCTCCCATTCTTGTGCGCAGCCCAGCTGCACAGAGCCGCCCGCGACCCACACCACGATCGCTATCAATAAATAGAATTTTCGCGCCATACTCCGATCTCCTCTTGCTATTGTTGATCGATCAGCTCGCGCCATTTGCCGAGCGTCGGTACTTTCAATGCCGGGCTCGATGGTTCCTGCTGTTTCAATTTCACCGCCATAGTGCGACTCTCACGACCAATCCCTTCGGCACAAAATACCGCGCCACTTTGATTAGAATTCACGCATCGGCCTCAGCGGCCAAAAACTTCAGTCAAAATCGGAAATAGATCGTCCTTCTTGTCGATCGCTTCCTGCGTGTAGGTCTTGATCGATCCCGGTTGCGGCACGCGCCAGGGCGCGGCATGATCCGTCGGCACATCGAGACGATTGCTGATATAGCCCGTGGCGCGCGCATTAATTGTTTGCCCCTCTTTAGAGAGCAGCCAGTTGATATAAACTTTCGCGGCGTTCGGGTGCGGCGCGCGGTTGAAGATCGACAAACCGCCGGAGGCGGGACTGATGTCCGAGCCTTCTTTCAATTGCCGAATATCGACGATCTCCACCGGCACTCCCTGTTTTGCGCGCTGCTCAGCTAGGCTATCGGAGAACCCGAGTCCGACGGAATAGCGCCCCTGGCCGAGCATGTTGACCTCCTGAGCATAATCCCTGAGCAAGGTAAGTCCTTGACCGGCGATCGCTCGAATAAATTTCACGCCGAGCTCCGGGTGGAGAAAAAAGAAAGTGAAAGTCGCCTGCCCCGGCCCGGACTTGCGCGGGTCGTCGGCGATGATTTTTCCCTTCCACTTGGGATCCAATAAATCTTTATAAGATTTGAATTCTTTCGGGTTGGCCAGAGTCGAATTGACAAATAGCGTACCGCGTTGAAAAGGCGTCATGACCAATAGCTGCCGGCCCGGATCGAGGAATTCCAAAGCGCCATTGCGCCACAACTTGAGATCTTTTACCTCCGGCAGAATAAGATTCGCCTCCAGTGGATCTAAGACCCGCGCCGGTATCAGATTCTCGAGTGTAGTCGTCGTCCCGGTGATCACCACGTCCCACAGGTAACGATCCGCCTTACGCTCAGCGCTGAGCCGCGGTAAAATTCCCGCGCCGGAATCGGCGTGGTACTCGACGCCGATGCCGTATTTTTTTTCGAAGGCGATCGTTAGCGCATCGCGGCGATCCGCGCCGACCGGGCCGATAAGCGCGACCCTGCCTTCTTTCTTCGCGGCTTGAAGCACTCGCTCCCATTCTTCCTGCCATGCGGCTGCGGCATTGGCGAGTCCGACAAGCGCGAACAACAACATCCAGGCAAGGATAATCACCGCGGTCGGGACGGGTTTGAAACCTGCCCATACATTCGTTGAACAAAATACCTGCGGTGCTGCTCGCACTTTATGCATCGGGCGCATACATCGGCCACAACGGCTCGTCGTCACCGCGCTTGGCGATATAATCGATGGCGTCGTTGACCCTTTCCAAGGGAAATAGCCGCGTCGTGACGTGACGCGTATCGATGACGCCGCGGCGCGCCAGCTCCAGCAGCTCGGGAAAGTCGATGTAGTGACGCCCGGTGATACTGCAGATCTCGATGGAACGGATCATCAGATAGCGCACTGGAAGATTGAGTGGCTCGGGGTTGGCGCCGATCAGCGCCACGCGGCCGCCGCCTTCGAGATTGCGAATGCATTCCACCAGAGTTTGTACGCCGCCGGGCGATAGATCCGCGACCACGCTGGCGCCTTGACCGTCGGTCAGCGCTTTTACTTTTTGGGTGATCGATTCGCCTTTGCCGAGCGCGACCGTGGCGACGCGCTTGGGATCGATGGCGTGAAGCTTTTCGAGCCGGGCCGGGTTGCGGGCGATGGCGATGACACGCGCCGCGCCCATGGCGAGCGCGGAGAGCACCGTGCCGATGCCGGTGATGCCGGTGGCGCCGTTGACGATGACGGTTTCGCCGCTATGCAAGCGCGCGCGCTTCAGCGCGCGATAGCCGACGGTCATCTGCGAGACTTTGCACATTTCATCGATGTCATCGTCGGGACGGAGCCTAACAACATTGGTCGCGGGCACCCGGCAATATTCGGCCCACAGCCCTTCTTTGTAGCGCAAGATGCGCTTCGATCCCGCCTCGCCCCACTTGGCGATAAACCCCATCACCCGGTGCGCCAGACAAAGATGCTGGCGGTCGGAGCGGCAAAACTTGCAATAGCCACAGGTAATCGAACACATGACGACGACGCGATCGCCGACCTGCACGTTGCTCACGTCAGGGCCGACTTCGACGACCTCGCCCAAGCCGTCATGGCCGATGATCATCGGCAAAAACGGTATGGTCGGCACTTCGGAAGTGTACTGCACGGCATCTTCGCGCATGTGCAGATCGCCGTGATTGAGCCCGGCGCGCAACACGCGAATCAACACCTCGCCGGATTCAATATCGGGAATCGGCACCTCGTCGACGCGCAGCAGGTCAGTAGATTTGCTGGTTTTTTCAAAGCCGTAAATGCGCGCCGCTTTCATCGTACCTTGCATGATAACCTCCTGGTCAGATTGGAATGATGGAATAGTGGAGTAATGGAATGTTGGGTCGACTCGATTCCCCATTCCCCATCATTCCATTTTTCCAGTCTTCCATTGTTCCCATTACTCCAACACTCCATTCCCCTCATCCCCACGGCTCCACCGGGATCTCGCTCCAGCGCTTCTCGCCGATGATTTTTAAAGGGTCGATGCGCGCCAGCACTTGATTCGAAATGTACAGTCGCTCGGCGAAGGGTTTGCCTATGGGCTTGGTGCAGTCGAAACCGGCTTTGCACACCAGCCTGCCGTCGGGAGAGCTGGGATCGAGTGGCGAGCCGGTCATGCCCGGCAAGGTCACCAAGCCACGGTCCGCCTGGAAGCGCGTCGCAAGCGCCAAGAGAACCTCCCGTTCATCGAATATATCGACGTCTTCATCGAACACGAAGGCATGCTTGAGCCCGATGTAGGAAGTTAACGCCGACACCGCCGCGGTCTTGCCCTGTCCCTCGACAGTTTTGCATATTTGAATATAGACGTGCGCCACGCCGCAGCCGGACATCGGCATATGCACAGCTTTGACTCCAGGGACGGATCGTTGCACGGCGCGAAACACTTCGCCCTCCTTTGTCAGGCTGATGATCCAATGGGTATGGCCGACCATCACGTCGTCCCAGTACGCGTCCTTGCGATAGGTCACCGCCGTCACCTTGAGCAGCGGACACCAGCGCTGCGGGCCGACGTGGCGCGTGTATTCACCGAACGGACCCTCCGGCTTGCGTTGGCCTTTGGGCATATATCCTTCGATCACGACTTCCGCATCCGCCGGCACTAAAAATTTATCCCCGAGAGTTTCCGAAGGCACCAAACGCAGCGGCGCGCCCAGCGTACCGCCGGCAGTTTCGTAGTGGCTCTCTTCCGGTCCTACGTGATTGGCCGCTCCCAACAGCGCCAGCGGGTGATGACCGATCCAGTACGCCGCTGGCGTATCCTCTCCGGCCTCCTCGCAGTAACGCAGGTTGTGTGCGTTATGCGAGTTTGGCGCGAGCCAGACGCGGACCTCGTCGCGGTCGGCCAACCAACCGCGATGCATCGCGGAATTGTCCACCCCGGTATTGCGGTTGAACGTTAGAAAGTGGCCTTCGGTGATGTAGCGCCCGGGATCCATGCGATGATGGCGCAGTGCCGGAAAACGGCGGACATCAATGTCCGATCCCTTCTCCACCACCTGCTTGACGGGGGCCTGAGCACGCCCGATGACGATCGGTCGTTGCCGCGTTTGCACCCGTTCATAGCAGGCGAGGCCGGCTTTCTGCACCTCCGTACCCATGGCCCGCGCCAGTCGCAGACGGCTCGCCATTAGAAAAGTCGTCAGCGGCATCGTCGCGCGCTTGCCATCGACGATGACATTGTGAAAAACCAGCAGCGGAAAACGGTGCGCCTTCTCCAGCTTCATCGCCAGCGCGGAAATTTCCCACTCAGCGTTGAGCGGTTCCTCGATGTGCAGCACTTCATCCGGATAGGCGCGCTCGTATTGCTCTATGAAACCATGCAGGTCCGAGCCGAAAGGAGGGCCGGCACTCGGCGTGTTCACGCTTTCAGGCAACGCCATGGAATTGTCTCCTTAGCTCGATAACAAAATCCGAAATCCGAATATCGAAATCCGAAACTGGGTCGTTTTGAATTTTCTGTTTTTTAAACATTTCAAATTGTTTCGAATTTCGGATTTCGAATTTTGGATTTGATCCTTCTCCGTTTTATAAATTCATTTCCGGGCATTGTCGTACCGTTTTGATCCGCTCGCGATTGCCTCGAAGAGCCGGCTCGGTACGATCGGCAGCGCCGCGATGTGA
>WNFR01013933.1_pt1 | contig 13581 bp, 12 predicted proteins | sample 5400221 | NCBI WGS metagenome assembly WNFR01 (sample SAMN13153357, study PRJNA577476) | soil metagenome | isolation source: 40 cm soil under Madrone tree | place: USA:California | collected 2016-06-14
CACATCAAAGCCGGCAAGCTCATCGGCCTCGCCGTCGATGTCGAGTCGGCGGTGCTTCCCGACGTGCCGACATTTGCCAAGCAGGGTTATCCTCAGGTTAATCTACTCGCCAGCGTCGCGTTTTTAGCGCCAAAAGGTTTGCCTGACGCAACCGCAAAGATTCTCACGGACGCAATCAGAAAAACCGTGGACGACCCCAAGCTCAAGGAAAACTTGAAGTCCCGCGGTTACAACGTCGATCTCCGTACTTCCGCCGCAGATCTCAACAAATTAGTTAAAGAAGAAATCGATAAATATTCTCGCTTTACGCCCGAGGATCTCGGGTGGAAAGCGCAATAATCGGACGCGATGCGAGAATCTCTGCCGTAATCCCGCTTGAGATCCGGCGGCGATATACGAAAATCCTACTTGCCGCCAAACACTTTGGCTAGGAAGCCTTCTTTTTCCAGCTCGGCGACGAAGCGATTGACGAGATAGTCCTTGGCTTGCATATCTTTCGCTTCCGGCCTGTTCCGCTTCAAGATCTGCGCGGTAAATTCCAAGCCTTCAGCCGTGGCGTAAGGCTTTGTTGAAAACGTGTTGCTGTAATAGCGATAAGTCTCTTCGATCTGGTCCTTGTTTTTCTCGGGATCCAAACGCAGATATTTCGCCACATGGGTCGTCACCGCCGATTTTTTCGTGGGATCTTTCCATGCCGCGAGGCCCTCGATAAGCGCACGCAGCGTCCGCAAAACCGTGTCCGGATTGCGGTCAAGATAATCTTTAACCGCGACGATCTGTTGATGCGCGTATGGAATCCCGGACTGGGAAAGATCGATGACCTCGTTGAAACCGAGCCGCTTCCCCGTAAGATTGAGCGGCGGGCTGACGATGGCGGCGTCGACCGCACCGGCGCGCAGTGCCGCAAAGCGCTCGCTCTGGCCGCCGCCTTGAAGAATGATCACATCCTTGTCCGGTTTGAGATCGTATTTTTCCACCGCCACGCGCACGGCCGTGTCCGATGAGGAACCATACCGGCTGATCACGATTTTCTTGCCGCGCAGATCGGCGGGCGCGCGAATCTCGGGCTTGGATAATATACTGAACGGGAAAGTGTTGATCATGCCCGCGACGAAATAAATATTGGCGCCGCGCAGATTGGCCTGCAGTCCCGCCGTGCCGTCTGCACTGGCGAATTGAATATCGCCGGCCAGCAACGCTTGGAGTCCCACAGTGCCGCCGGGAAAAGAAATCAATTCGATATTGATCCCGTGTTTTTGAAACAATCCTAATTGCTTGGTCACGTAGTAATGGCTGTTGGTTCCCGCCGGTGCTTCGATGCCAATGCGCACGGTCGGCAGGCTTTTTTGCGACCAGGACTCGCCACAGAACGAAATGAAAAATGTGAGCACCGAAAGGATTGTGAAAATAATCATCGCGCTCCCCTTCTTGTTGCGCCCTTGTAACGGCAATCCATCTGAACTGTCAAGTCATCGATTGAACGTTCGATTCGACGAAACTATCCGCTTCATTGTTTTTGTGATATCGGCTACGAAGAGTAAAATGTAATTCTGCCTGTGTGAACGATCGTACATTGTACAACGCGACGCTTTCTCTACCGCGCTGCGATTCATCAAATCGAAATACCCATGCAAACGAAAGGAAAAATACCATGCCGCTTCATGTAAAAAGCGCAGATGTGCCAGAGCGAAAAGGAGTCCGCACAGGCGCCGAAGGCCAAGGTTCGATGGTCTCGGTTAAAGGTTATGGCAATGAATGCAGTCTGATGATCGCGTCGCGGGCGCCGGGATATCATACGACGCCGCATATTCATGAATCCGAGCAGCTCAACTACATTCAGGAAGGCGAAATTTGGTTCTTCGTCGAGGAACAGGGTTTTCACTGCAAGAAGGGCGACTTCCAAAGAATCCCGGGGAACAAAGTGCACTGGGCCTGGAATCGGTCCGACAGGGATGCCGTCGTCATCGAAGCCCACGCTCCGGGCCTGGTCGGCTTAAAAGCCGCCAACGGCGCGGTGGCTTTGTTCGACGCCAGCGAAACGCCGCAGATCCGCAAGCCCGGAATAAATGAATTCGTTTCCTTCGACGCCGCGGCGGTTGAGAGCAAATACTTCAAATCCTGATCCGATGATTTTCAAGCCTGCGCGTGAAGCGTTATTACTCGTCGTATGGGTGATCGCTGCGCTGTCGCCTGCCCGATCTTTTGCTCAAGAACTTTTGCGCGTTCCTTATGGCGTGACGACGTCGCTCCAGCACCTGCCGATCCTGGTTGGCAAAGACAGTGGTCTATTCGCGAAATACGGTCTCAACGTCGAACCTGTTCATATTCGCGGCGGCGCGCTGATTACCACGATGATTATGAGCGGCACGGTGCAATTCTCCGGGGCCGGAGCGGAATCGGTAGTCTCGGCGCGTATCGAGGGCGGCGACGTCGCGCTGATCGGCTGCCCGGCCGACACCGACGTTGTCTATTTTGTCGCCCGGCCTGAGTTCAAAAACCCGGCAAGCCTCAAAGGCAAAAGCAGCGCCGTTACCAGGCTCGGCTCGACGACGCATTTCTATTTGCGCGCCGCCTTGCGATCTCTCGGATTGGATCCGGAAAAAGACATGACGATTCTTCAACTAGGAGGTGGCGGTGAGATTGTAACGGCGATGCGGAGCGGCAGAGTGGCGGCAGCCGCGCTCCCCTATCGCAATACTTTCAGCCTCATTCAGATGGGCTGGCCGCTTTTGGTGGATCTGTCGACGCCGAATTTTATTTATCCATCGTCCTGCGTTGCGACCAGCCGCGCGTTTATCAAGAGCAATCCCTCGGCGGTCGAGCGCTTTCTCAAGGCTTACATCGAAGCCGGTCGCCTGATCAAAAAAGACAGCGCCTTCGTCGAGCAAGTGATCAAGAAATGGCATCGCGAAACCGACTCGTCGTTCATCAAGAAAACTGTCGAAGTCTACACGCGGATTTTTAAGTCGACCCCTTACGTTTCCGATCAGGGATTGGAGATCGTCCTGAAAGAGCTTTCCGCCCGACGCCCCGTGCCCAAAGAATTCATCGGCAAGCCGGAGTTGTTTCGCGATCATGGTCCGTTGGAAAAACTTGTCAAAGAAGGTTGGCTCGAACGCGCGGGACAATGACTGCAATGCCGCGTTCGACCGTGACGATCTTATTTCTACATTGTCGGAACGATAGAGATGACGAGATAATTGGCGTTCCGCTCTCTCCGCTCATTTAGAACCGTACAAACCCGATGAAACCACCGGTCACTCCTTGGCAAGTTCTCAAGCAAAGAGATTTCGGTCTGTTCTGGTTGAGCCTTTTGTTCTCCGCCGTCGGCACCCAGATTTCCACCGTTGCCATCGCTTGGCAGGTCTATGAAATCACCAACTCGCCTTTTCAATTGGGTCTCACCGGCCTATTTCGTGCGTTGCCGGTAATGATTCTGTCACTGCCCGGCGGAGTGCTCGCCGACCGCATGGATCGACGCAAGCTGCTGATCATCACGCAAAGTTTAGCCGCCCTATTGTCGCTCACGCTCGGGCTATTGAGTTCGGCGGGCCAGATCCGCGTGTGGCATATATACACCGTCACATTTCTGTCCGGCGCGGTGGGAATCTTCGACGCGCCGGCGCGCACCGCGATGATCCCGGCGTTGGTGTCGGCGGAACAACTTGCCTCGGCTTATGCGCTCAATATCACCTGGCGGCAAATCGCCACCCTCGGCGGTCCATTTATCGGTGGGCTCGTGATCAGCGCCTTGGGCATCAGCCCGGCGTATTACATCGACGCTCTGAGCTTTCTCGCCGTGATTATTTGTCTCGCGTTCATGCGCCGGCAGGTTAAACCGCCAAGCGCGCAAAAGGAGTCGCCGCTACAGAGCGTACGCGCCGGTTTTAACTTCATTCGCGAAAACTCGGTGATCTTGGGTTTGATGAGCATGGATACCTGCGTGCAATTTTTCGGCGCCTATCGTTCCATGATGCCCGCCTTTGCCCGCGACATTCTCGGCACCGGACCCAGCGGGCTCGGTGCGCTTTTGGGCGTGCCTGCTCTTGGCGCCCTGGCGGGCTCAGGTATTGTTCTCGCGGCGGGAAACCCGAGACGCAAGGGACAACTTATTATCGGCGTGACCCTGGTCTATACGATCGGTTTGATTTGCTTCGCGCTGTCACGGTCTCTGGCGCTGTCGCTGCTGATCGTTTTTTGTCTCGGACTTGTCGATGCCATCGGCGAGACTTTGCGCGATACTCTGGTGCAACTCACTACACCCGATCATATGCGCGGCCGAGTGAAAAGCTTCGATCAAGTTTTCATGTCCGCAGGAACCTACGTCGGGCATGCGCAGATGGGCACCGCGGCAACCTTCTTGGGCGTGCCCGGCGCGCTGGTTCTTGGCGGTTGCTTGGGTTCCGCCGCAGTGCTGATGGTCGGAAAATTCGCGCGCAGTCTGCGCCGCCTCGATCGCTGAGTTCAGCGGCAGGTGGCAAGGCTCAAACGGCGGATCACTCGGGCGTTTTTTCAATCCGTAATTGCAGATTCTGAAATGCTTTGAGCAGATCGGTAGTGGTGATTATTCCCTGGATGAGTCCGTCGGCGTCTACCACGGGCAAACAATTGACCTGATGGTCGAGCACCAAGGCGACGGCGCTCGATAACGGGGTATCGACGTTTACCGTGATCGGTTCCGGTGTCATCACATCGGCCGCCAGCGTCGTCTCCGAGTCGTAACAGTCCGCCGCGCGCAGCACGTCACGATCGGAAATCACTCCAAGTATCCTGCCGTCAGGGTCCCCCACGAGCAGATGGCGGAAGGGATTTTTGGCCAGAAGATCGACAGCCTCGCGAAAAAGCTTATGCGGCTGCAATTGGACGACGTGGGTGGTCATGAGCTCGCCGATACGGCGCGGCGGCGGCGCGATATCCCCTGCCGAGGCCTTATTTCGATGCCCTCTAGTTTGGCGTTCGTTTCGCGTTGACGACATACGCCCTTGAACCTCCGGGTATTTCCCGACGTTTCTCGACGATACTTTCATCGGCATTAGCCGCCGATTCCTTTAATGTCATCATTCGACCCGCGATTTGCCGTTATGGCGCTCTTTCGTGGCGGAGCTACGTCACCCTCCGATCGGTGCCCCGGTAGCGCCAGCGCAGCAGCCAGCGCTCCACCACTTCGGCGCAGAAAAAAAGCACCAGGACGAAGCCCATGATCAGAAAGATGAGCCCCATGGTCAGCGCCGCGTTATAGGTGCTCTGCGCGAACTGAAGCAGATAACCCAGGCCTCGGGTGGCCGCGACAAACTCGCCGACGCAGGCGCCCGTGAAAGCGAAACCCACCGCAACTTTGAGGCTGCCGAGCACCCACGCCGTCACGGACGGCACATAGACTTCACGCAACAGCACCAGGCGTCCGCCACCGAGCGTGCGCACGCGGTCGACAAAAAGCTGGTTCACATCTTTGATGCCGTTGTACACGGCAAAAAAAATCAGCACGGCCACCAGCACGACCGCGAGGGCGATCTTTGAAGATATTTCGATGCCGAGCCAGATAACGAATAGCGGCGCGAGGATCACCCGGGGAATGGCGGTGAGAAGCAACATGATCGGCTCGAGCACGTCGGCGACCAACGGGACCAGCGCGGCGATGAACAGTGAAAAGACAACCCGCAAAATCTCGCTCGGCGCGGGCGCATAAAACGGATTGATGACGCCGATACGCGACAACGCCTCCCACGCGGACGCCAGCAAAACCATCGCGAGCACGCGGCGCACGGCAACATTTTCCAAATAGCGGTTCATCGCTGCGCCTCAAACTCGGCGCCATTCATCGCGCCCGACATATCGTTCCACAGCCGTTCGAGCAGGGGCGCAAAATTTGGGTGTTTACGGCTGGCAAAAATATCTCGGGGCCGCGGAATCGCCACGTTGTAAGAAGCGAGGATGCGCGCTCTCGGCCCCTGCGAAAGCAGATACACCGTGTCGGAAACGGTCAATGCCTCTTCCAGATCGTGCGTGACCAGGAGCACGCTCAGGTGCTCTCGTTCCACCCAATTCAACAGCTCCTGGGTGATCCGCGTGCGCACGATCGCATCGAGCGACGCGAAGGGTTCATCCATGAGCAAGAGTTTTGGCTTCAAGGCGAGAATTTGAGCGATCGCAACGCGTTTTCTTTGCCCGCCGGAAAGTTCATGCGGAAAACGCTCGCCAAAACCTCCCAGCCCGAGGCGCGCCAGCCAAGCGTCGGCCTCGGACTCCGCCGCCTTTGTTGGCAGCTTACGAATCCGCAGCCCGAGCGCGACATTTTCGCGCGCGGTGCGCCACGGTAAAAGCGCATCGTCCTGAAAAAGGAATCCGAGGGATTCTCTGCTGCCGTTCAATTCGATGCCGCCTGATCGGGGCGTAAGTAATCCGCTGACCGCGCGCAGGATGCTAGTTTTGCCGGAGCCCGAGGGGCCGACGAGACTCACGAACTTGCCAGGGGCGACTTCGAGATTGACTCCTTCGATGACGGGTTCTGCGCCATAACCCACTGCGAGATCGCGGACGCGCAGCACTTAACTTCCAACGATTGAAAGATCGAGTAAGGGCTTGTAGTCGAGCGATGGCGCCAATAGACCCGCCGCTTTGTGCGCATCTGCGACACGGCTTGTCGCGGCGAGGTCAATTTTCACATTGTCGGGATAGAGCGAGCGCCGGTAACGTTCCAGGATCGTCGCCAGGCGCTCGCGGTTGCCGCCGGTGATCAATTCCTTTGGCAAAGCAGCGACCGCATCTTTGACAGGGATCGTGCGCGTATCGCGCAAACCCTTGGCGAGCGCGCGCGCGAGCCGACCCATCTCGTCGCGGCGCCGCTCGCGCTCCTCGACGCGCACCGCCACGCCCATAAATTCATAGGCGCCGCCGAGATAGCGGTTCGCCTGTTCGATGTCCATCGCGTTGGCGATCACGCCGCCGCCCGCGCCGGTAATCAGAGTCAACGCCGGCTCTTGCACCATGCCGGCGTCGACCTGGCCGAGGCGCAACGCGTCCAACAAATTGGTGCCGATGGTGGCGAAACGCACCCGGTTGGGATCCGCTCCCGCGCGTGTCATCAGATAGAGCACGAGAATGTGGTCGGCGTTGCCCAACGCAGAGACACCGACGGTTCGGTTTTCCAGATCCTTCAGAGTGCGAATCTCTTTCGCCATTTTCGGCGCGCTGGCGAGGGCGAACAACGGTAATCTTCCGGTGGACGCGAAGCGTGAGATCTTCGCTCCATGTGCGAATGCCTGGAGCGCCACGTCGAAGGACGTGCCCGCGTAGTCCACAGAACCGCCGACCAGAGCCTGCATGGCGACGTTTCCGCCGCGCGTGTACACCAAGCGGACGTCGAGACCTTCATCGGCGAAATGACCGCGCGCTCGCGTAACCTCGTAGGGGATAACGCAAAGGAGCTGGCCGCAGAATGCGAGCAGCACCTGACGGCCCTGGCCGTAGGCATTTTTCTTTGAGACGAACATGATGCCGCCGGCTAGGCCCGCCAGTCGCTTCAAAGCCGATCGTCTACCGATGATTTTATTATTACCGCTATTTTCGGGTTCACCGGTGAACTCCGGCGTCAATTTTTCGCAGCACTCCATCACACCTCCAACTTTTCAGCGCAATCCTGGTGCGCCAGCGCACCTGAATCTTTTTCCTCTCGCCGAAACCTCGGCACGCCAGTTAAAATATCGTAATAACCTCAAAACACAACCTGAAACATCTTGCGCTGCGGCGTGAGCGATTATAGAGTCCGCTCAATTGGTAAACCGTTTCGCCGGAACTTCAACAAGATTGACCACGACGAATCACGATAACATGAAGGTGCACGGATGAGTGAAAATGCCGAACTGGCCAAAAATCTAATTTCGTCTTTGGAACTGGCCCTACCGCCCATCGCCGTGACGTTTAGCGATGTCGCACCTGCCGACGTGCCTTCTTACGATGGTATCGTGCCTGCGGGATGCGTCTTTTGGCAGCAGGCCGCGACACGCACGTTTGTCACGTCGGCAAAGGATCATGCGCTCTGTTCGATCGGCACGCATACCCATCATCTGGCCCAGCCTGCGCCATCGCACCAAGCGGAACTAACGGAAGCTCTGAAGACCATGAGCGCTCTTGATTACGTGCGTGCCGAAGAAGTCGCGGCGATCCCGGTTATCGAGCGCGAAGTCCGTCACGTCGTTTACGGACCGCTCGCCGACTGTCACCTCGGACCCGATGTCGTGCTCGTATTCGCTCACGCCCGCCAAGGTCTGATTCTCAGCGAGGCGATTGCGCGCGTAGACAACGGCGTTCCTCCCGCGCTGGGCCGTCCGGCCTGCGCCGTGCTGCCTCAGGCGCGCAATCATGGAAACGCCGCGCTGAGCCTGGGATGCTGCGGCGCGCGCGCCTACCTCGACGCACTTACCGACGCCGTGTCCCTGTGGGCGTTGCCGGCGGGCAAGCTCGATCGCTATTGTGCGGAGATTGCCACGCTAGCGCGTGCCAATAAGATACTCACGACGTTTCATTCGCGTCGGCGCGAGGACGTCGAGGCAGGAAAACAACCGACGATGCGGCAATCACTCGAACGGCTGTCGTCTTGAGCCGCATCCTCTCAACGATCGGCGCGCTGAATTTAGCGCGGGGTAATTTCTTCACCCGTCGCCTTCAGCGAAAGCAATAGTCCAGCTTCCGGTTTTTCCCACGGAATGAGCAGATAGCAAGTTCCCGCTTGATGATCGTCAAAGAACCTTTAGACTTATCTGAGAACTCACGAGTGTTAACCTGCATCGCGGATGTCTACGCCATGGAAGATGAGTTTTATATTCTCGCAACGGATGCCTCAGCCGAAGCGCCGAAACGGGTTTTGAAGGACAGTGAGACCTTTGCCGTCTTCGACCTCTACGGCGATATCCAAGCCAACGGTCCGTGCCAGGAAGGTCTCTATCATGAAGGAACGAGATTTCTCTCACATCTGGTGTTCAAGCTGGGACGCACACGGCCGTTTCTGCTGAATTCGAACGTCCAAAAAGACAACCTGCTTTTTATCGCCAACATGACCAATCCAGATATTTATCAGACCGGCAAGATTATTTTGCCGCGCGGCACACTGCATATCACACGCACGAAGATGCTTTGGCAGGCCACCTGCTATGAGACGCTAAAATTCAGCAACTACGGCTTGTCGTCGATCCCGGTTCAATTCACCGTCGAATACAGCGCCGATTTCGCAGATCTGTTCGAAGTGCGCGGCATGACGCGCGAGCGCAAAGGCGTGCTGCATGAGGCAGGATTGGAACAATCACGGCTCCGGTTCGACTACACCGGGCTGGACGGCGTCGCCCGTCGCACCCAGATCGAGTGCTTCCCGGGTCCCGATCGTTTGTCCGCTGATGGCTTCCTGTTTCGCTATCGCCTCGAGCCTAGGCAAGAAAGAGAATTTTATCTGACTTACTCTTGTCAGATCGGCGACGCGCCCGCAGCGCAGGCCAGCTACAGCCGTGCGCGGGCAGCGGCTCAGACAACGCTCGCCCTTCAGGAGACACCCGAGTGTCGCGTCCACACGTCCAACGAGCAGTTCAATGAATGGTTGGTACGCTCGTCAGCCGATTTGCATATGATGTTTACACGCACGCCGCTCGGCGTTTACCCTTACGCCGGCGTGCCCTGGTTCAGCACCGCCTTCGGCCGCGACGGCATCATCACCGCGCTCGAATATCTGTGGATCAATCCGGCGGTTGCCCGCGGTGTCCTGAGTTATCTAGCAGCGACCCAAGCGCAGGCCATCGATGCGCACCGGGACGCCGAGCCGGGAAAGATCATGCATGAAACGCGCACAGGCGAAATGGCCGCCCTCGGAGAAATACCATTTACCCGTTACTACGGCACCGTTGACGCGACGCCTTTGTTTGTCATGCTCGCCGGCGCCTATTTCGAAAGCACTCATGATCTGGATTTTATCCGATCGATTTGGCCCAACATCGAGCGTGCCCTGGATTGGCTGGAACGCTATGGCGATAGAGATGGCGATGGATTTATCGAGTACGCCCGCTACTCGACGAATGGGCTTGTCCAGCAAGGCTGGAAAGACTCCTGGGACTCGGTGTCGCACGCGGACGGCTCTCTCGCCGCCGCGCCCATCGCCCTGTGCGAAGTTCAAGGCTACGCCTATGCCGCTCGACGGGCGGCGGCGACGATCGCTTTTGCTTTGGGGCAAGTGGAAAAATCCAGGACTCTTCTGGCGCGGGCAGACGATCTCAAAGAAGCGTTTCACAAACAATTCTGGTGTACCGACATTTCCACCTACGCGTTGGCCCTGGATGGCGAGAAACGCCAATGCCAGGTCAAATCGTCGAACGCCGGCCACTGCCTCTACACCGGGATCGCCGATATGGAATCTGCCGGCAAGGTTGCCGATACACTCATGAACAAAGGCTCCTTTTCCGGGTGGGGTGTGCGCACGCTGGCTGCCTCGGAAGCACGCTTCAATCCGATGGCCTATCATAACGGATCGGTCTGGCCCCACGACAATGCTTTGATCGCCGCGGGTTTGGCGCGATACGGCTTTAAAGATGAAGCCAACAGGATCTTCGCCGGATTGTTTCAAACCAGCCTGTTCGTCGAGTATCGCTTGCCTGAGCTTTTTTGCGGCTTCGAAAAACAAAACGGCAACGCACCTGTGCCATATCCGGTGGCCTGCTCGCCGCAATCGTGGTCAGCCGCCGCCGTCTATGCGCTGCTGAACGCGGCGCTTGGATTGAAGATCGACGGCGCAGCGTCGCGACTGTCATTCGTCAGACCGGTTTTACCGGATTTCTTCGACGAGATCGAACTCAATAACTTAAAAGTCGGCGCCGGCGCGGTCGATCTGCTGATTCACCGCCGGGCGCAGTCGGCGACCATAGAAATCCGCAGGCGCAGCGGCGACGTCGAAGTGATCACCGAAAGCTAATGCGAAGATTGGCGGCGGAGCCGGCCACCGCGAACGGCGCTCCGTTAGCCTTGGCCTGGTTCGCCGCTATCTCATCGCGGCGCGGGATGCTCGCGCCATTTTGCCGCGTCGGCGTCGAGCGCGCCCGGGCTCTGCCGTCGATCACGCGCTGATAAATTTTTACGTAGTCCTGCGCCATGCGACGCACCGAAAAACGCTCCTCGAACACGCGCCGGCAGCGCGCACGATCGAAATCGCGGATTGCCTCCAGCGCTTCGACCGCCTGCTCGACGTCATCGACGACATAACCGCTGATTCCATTATCGAGCACTTCGGGCACCGAGCCGCGCCGAAAAGCCACAGTCGGCGTGCCGCAAGCCATGGCTTCGATCATCACCAAGCCAAAGGGCTCCGCCCAATCGATGGGAAAAAGCAATGCGTAGGCATTGCTCAAAAACTCGCTTTTGCCGGCATCGTCGATCTCGCCGAGAAATTCCACCAATGGATGATCTAACAGCGGACGTATTTCCTGCTCTACGTAACAGCGGTCCACCGCGTCGATTTTAGCGGCAATCTTCAGCGGCATGTTGGCGCGTTTGGCGATCTCGATGGCCCGATCGACCCGTTTTTCCGGAGAGATTCTCCCCAAAAATGCCAGGTACTTGCCTTGCTGTTTGTTGAAGCCGTAGAGGTCGAGCGGCAAGCCGTGATAGACGGTCCCACACCAATTGATCCATGCCAACGGCGTTCTCTGCGAGTTGGAGATCGACACCACCGGCATATCGTCGAATTCGCGATAAAGCGGTAACAGGTCGGGTATGTCCAGGCGGCCATGCAACGTCGTCACGTGGGTCACCTCCTGACGGCGCAAAAATGGATACGGAAAATAATCGATGTGAAAATGGACGATATCGAACCTATGCGCCTGCTGAAACATTTGCTCCAACTGCAACACATGGTAAGCGATATAGTCGACGCAATCCGGATTGAGGCGCAGGGACTGAGCGCAGGGTGAAACCAATGTCGCCTTGGTCAGCGAATCGCCGCTCGCGAAGAGCGTGACCTCATGACCTTGGTCGACCAATTCTTCGGTGAGATAAGACACGACGCGCTCCGTCCCGCCGTAATAAAGCGGCGGGACGCGCTCGTAAAGCGGCGCTACCTGGGCAATTCTCATTGAAATCTCCGTTTCTAATTTTACTCCGAACAACGCGCCAAGCCGTGCGGTTGCTCACTTGGCTCGCGTCACGCACTGATAAAAGACACGGGTACGCTAGCTGAAACGCCAACACGGGTTGGCGAACCGGAAAAAACCAATACAGCGGGGCGAGAAATCAAGTTACACGGACCGATTTGAAACCGAGGGTCAACATCGCTCCGGGGTGAACGCCACGCGGGTCGCTCTTTTGCCATGATGTTCTTTCGTAAACTCGCACATCCGCTAACGACACGTGCCGCGATCTTTGGCAAACATCTATTGATCATCTTCTCGCGGGCCTTGCGCATAATCTCAGCAGCATTTGTAACTACTTGCTCCGCAAGTGATGTGCCAAACGAAAAAACTCATTTTTTTCATCGGCAGTAATTTTTTTACGCACAAAGAAAGCACACAACCAATAATATTTGTCCGTGATTTCGATACACATCGAACGTGTGAACGCTCACATGCTGCCGATGGATCGCTCTAATCTGAAAAGGCCGTTGCGCGGCGAGTTACGCAAATGAGATTGTGGTGCGCAACCGTAGTGTGGTAGAGCAATTTCAAAATCAGATCCCGGCGCAGCGCCGGCCAGGGGAGGAAACCGATGCCACTCGCACAAGTACGCGGTGTCAACATCAACTACAAAGTTCTCGGCGATCGCGGTCCTTGGGTGGCGCTGTCGCCCGGCGGCAGACGCGACATCAGCGGCATCGAGACGCAAGCAAAGGCGTTGGCCGATCTTGGCTATCGCGTCGTCGTCTTCGACCGGCGCAACTGCGGCGCCTCCGATGTCGTCATCGACGGCAAGGAATCCGAATACGAGATCTGGGCGGACGATATTCATGAGCTGCTCTCCCAACTCGGCGCGCTGCCCGCCTTCGTCGGCGGTAGCTCGTCGGGTTGCCGAACGGCGCTGCTATTCGCGCTCCGTCATCCGCAATCGGTTCGCGGCCTTTTGCTTTGGCGCGTCACCGGAGGACGTTTTGCATGCGAGCGCCTCGCCGAAGAATACTACGGCCAGTTCATCACCGCGGCGAAAGCGGGCGGCATGGCCGCAGTGTGCGATATGGAGCACTGGAAAGAGCGCGTTGCAGCGCGCCCGGAAAATCGCAATGCTCTGATGAAGCTCAAGCCAGAGCGCTTCATCGAGGTCATGTCGCATTGGCGTGAGTATTTCCTCAAAGGCGCGGATCTTCCGGTGATCGGCGCCACCGAGCAAGAGCTTAAATCCATCAAAGTGCCGGCGTGTATCGTGCCCGGCAATGACAACACCCACGGCCGCCAAACCGGCGAGAACCTCGGGCGCCTGCTGCAAAAGAGCGAGGTGCACATTTTGTTTCCCAAGCACTATGACGAGGCGCTCAGCCCCAGGGAAGAGTGGGACGAAAAAGCCGGTGAGATGGCCGCGCTGTTCGGCGATTTCATCAAGCGCTGCGCTGCATAGAAACTCCGCAAG
>WNFR01005002.1_pt1 | contig 13579 bp, 8 predicted proteins | sample 5400221 | NCBI WGS metagenome assembly WNFR01 (sample SAMN13153357, study PRJNA577476) | soil metagenome | isolation source: 40 cm soil under Madrone tree | place: USA:California | collected 2016-06-14
AGCAACGACAGCACCTCTGGAGCGATCTGTTCCGCAACGTGGCGGCCGTTCTCTTCGTTATACTTGCGAATGAAGTGCTGCGCCAGCGGCAAGACATCTTCGCGCCGATCGCGCAATGGCGGGAGTTCAATCGGCACTACTGACAGCCGGTAATACAAGTCCTCGCGAAAGGTTCCCTGGCGCACCGCGTCCTGCAAATCGATGTTGGTGGCCGCGATGATGCGCACATCCACGCGCCGCGGCGTGGTATCGCCCAGCGGCGTGAACTCGCGCTCCTGGATCACGCGCAGCAAACGCACCTGAGTCTCGGGCGGAATGTCGCCAATCTCATCGAGAAAGATCGAACCGCCGTCGGCAACTTCGAACAGTCCTTTTTTCGCCGCGACCGCGCCGGTAAAGGCACCGCGCGTGTGGCCAAAAAGTTCCGACTCCAACAATTCGCTGGGGATGTTCGAGCTGTTGACGGTAACGAACGCGCGGGTCGCCCGCGGGCTGGCCTCGTGAATTGCTTTCGCGATCAGCTCTTTGCCGGTGCCACTCTCGCCGGTGATCAGAATCGTGGAACGCGCGGGCGCGACCTGTTCCACGAGCCGAAAAACTTCCTGCATAATATCCGAACGACCGACGATCGCGCCGCGATCGACTTCGCGACTCATGGCTCGCCGCAGCGATCGACGTTCTTCGTCTTTGCGCCGGCGTTTGATGCCGGCGGCGACGGTGGTGCTGATCAGTTCGTTCTGGAATGGCTTGCGAATGCAGCCAAAGGCGCCTTTTTCCCAGGCGGCGATCGCGGTATCGAACGTGGCGTATGCCGTAATCATCACCACGACCGCATCCGTGTCGAGTTTGAGAAACTCCTCCAGCGCGCGCAATCCACCAATGCCCGGCATCGATACATCGAGCAGCACCACGTCGTACGGCCGCTTGGTGTAAGCGTCCAGCCCTTCTTCGCCGGTCTTTGCCAGGTCGACGCGATAACCCTCGGGCGAAAGCAGGGACTCGAGGACATCCCGCATGATCTCCTCGTCGTCAACAACGAGCACTGAACCTTTTTTCGCCATGATGGAGTGCGGTGACTTGTAACCGTTCTGGTAGCCCTTGCCGACGTCCGGGCTGCTGGCACCTGGACCGCTAAGACCGCGAGATTATTACCGAAACAAATAGCAAAAGGCTAATCGTCGCGTCACCCTCTTCGCAGTGTCTCTCGATCAGAAATTATTGAATTATTGCGCAGCGGCCTGCAAACGGGCGCGTGAATCGTCGGTGGGCAAGGTAATGCGAAATGTCGTGCCGCGCCCCGGCGTGCTGGAGACGCTGATGTGACCGTCGTGCTCCTGAACGATGCCGTAAGTGACGGCCAGGCCCAGTCCGGTGCCGCGCCCGACGCCTTTGGTGGTAAAGAATGGATCGTAGATCTTCGCCACGTCTTCCGGCGCAATGCCTATGCCCGTGTCGGCAACTTCAATTACCAGCAAGCCGTCGTCTTCTCCGTTGCGCGTGGCCAGGCTGATGCGCCCGTTGCCGTTGGCAATCGAATCGCGCGCATTCAGAATCAGATTCGTAAAGACTTGTTGCAGCTTGACTGAGTTGCCATGAACTTTCGGCAGACTGTCACCATAGTCCCGGATAATTTCGATCTGGCTGCGCCGCAGTTGTGGCTCGAGCAATTGCAGCGTGTCGTCGAGCACGCGATGAATATCCAGTCCGGCAAACTCGGCCGCGCTCCCGGTGCGCGAGAAATTCAAGAGGTTGTTGACAATCTCGCTGGCGCGATCAGCCTGGCGGCTGACTTTTTCGAGCAGCGCGTGCTTCGGGTCGTTCTTCGGCAACATGCCCAAAAGCATCTGTGTGTAAGACGAGACTCCGGTCAAAGGTGTGTTGACCTCGTGGGCAACGCCGGCAGCCAGCATGCCAATCGACGAAAGCTTCTCGCGCTGTTGCAGTTGATCTTCCAGTTGCAGCCGTTCGGTCACGTCCTCAAAAACCACCAGCGCGCCGGTTTGTTCGCGCGAGTCGGCGCAGAGTGGCGCCAGCGCAATGTTCAGCACCAGCGAACGGCCGGCGCGGGTGGCGGTATGCAGCTTGTAAATCTGTCGCGTCTGTCGCAACTGCCAACCGTCCGGACCCAGCACTTGTTTCAGCGTGTCGGCAAAGTCTTCCACGAATAAGTCTTCGACGCTCAGGCCGATGGCTTCGTCGCGCCCGAGGGAAAACATTTCCTCGAGCGCGGAATTCAAGCGGGTGATGCGCCCGTACAGATCGACCGCGATCAGTCCGACGTTGATCGACTCAACGATCGATTCATTGAATTCCTTGAGCAGCTCGAGTTCAGCGGCGTGCTGCTGTTGTTCCTGATAAAGCAGACTGTTTTCGATGGCTACGGCGACATAGCCCGAAACAGTGCGGAGAATCTCGACGTCCTCTGAAGACAGCAGCGCACCATCGGCCGAACGGCCGAGTCCGATGACCGCGACCATGCGCCCGCGCACGACGCACGGCACGTAATAATGCAGGACCCGGCGCACGAAACCGTTGCCTTCGGGCGCGGACTCCAGATCATCCGCGCGGACTACGCCGGTTGCGGCTGAGCGCGTACGAATCATTTCGCGGAAATCCGCGGGCACATTCATTGGCGCCGAGAGTCCCGAAGTGCGCGCGACGCGGTAGCCGGCCGGCGCGCGCTCGTCTTCAATAAAGATCGCCAGCCGTTCGACGTTCATGACCTGGCGCAGGCGCGTGATCAGCGAATCGAGCAGCGGATCCAAAGCGGTGGTTGCCGAAACCGTGCGGCCGAAATCCGAAAGACTGCGCCGCAGATCGTAACGCTGGCCGTAAAAGATGCGGTCTACGCGCTCTTGCAGGAAATTCTTTACCGGCGCCGCGATCATCACGATGCAGGCCATCGCCGCCACTGAAATAATTAGCGGCAAGCTAATGATCTCACCAGAAGACGCGACGTTGCCGCCAAACGCGTAGCCTACAAAATAGACAATCGCGCCGAGCGCAACCGCAATCGCCAGCGTTGTCAGTGCATAGACAGCAGCGCGACGCACAACCAGCTCGACGTCCATCAAACGATAACGGACCACCGAATATCCCAACGACAGTGGAATCAGAATCAGCGGCAAAACAGCGAAGTCGGTCAGCGAACCAGCGGTGTCCGTGCCAATGATGTAGCCGGTGGCGTAAAACAAAGTGAACGGGACGATTGCCAGCACGACGCCCCACACTACCCATTTCAACTGCTGCCGAGCGACGGTGTTCTTGCTGATCACAAAGCGCCGGATCAGCAAGGCAAGGCTGATGAGCATCGCGATCGCAAATTGAAGGAACGCCGCCTTGTAAAACCTGACCGCGAACTCGGGTGAATATTTCAGCAGCGAACTCGCGAATGGCAACACCCGAATCAACGGGTCGCGGAGGAAGACGATTGCGGCGACGCCCAATAGCGCGAATGCCGGAACGTACAGAAGCACGCTCCGCCAGCGTCTTGTGTCTAACAGGTGGTAGCGAACGGGATAGATTGCGCTGAAGTGCAGGAAGAGTGGCGCAAACATGATGAGACCCGCGCTACGCAAGAACGCAATCGCCAAATCGAGATCTTTGTAAGTCCCAATCGGCGTATAGAAGCAAAAAACGAACGCCGCGAGGAACGCAGTGGCTAAGCGCAGCACGAACGGCGCGCGTCCTCCCTGCTTGAAAACCACGAACAGACCGACGCACAGGAATACCAAACCGATTAGGTTGATATAAGCGTCGCGGGCGGTCCAATTCTGAATCGCTCCGAGGTTATCGAGATCCGCGTAGTAGAAACGGGTTTCTGCCGAATAGGAGGGGCGTTCAATAAGGTAATGGATCTCGCCTCCGACCCGGGCTCCTTCGAGGTACATTGGAACGGCGACGGCGCTCCTGATCGGGTCGCACTTTTTGCCTCGCGAGACGTCTTCGCACCTCTGGCCATTGGGGCTTATCGCGATCAGAAGATCGCCGGGGATCATTCGCGCTCTGGACGCAGCCGATCCCGGCTCGACCGCTTTGGCGACGACTCCCTGCGCAGTATCAATCCAGGTAACGCCGTCCGTGGGTGGTGGCTGGAAACGCAAACGCTGCCACAAGTTCACTCCGCCGGCAGTAATCAACAGCGCCGCCGTTATCAGCAGCAACCACGTTCGGCCTGTCAGCACTGAACCTTTCATCTATCTCTTAGGGGCTATTCAGCCCAGGCGCACACAACAACACTAAGACTCAAAGCAACCGATGTTCCAACTAGTCAAAAGCCTAATTGACTGATCAATCGCTTTGTTTCCCGCTGCAGGTTTGCCGGCAACCTCAGCTTTTCGCACTAACTCCAGCAGGCGACGAGACCCTGAGGATGAAAGGTCACAATCACGCATCCATGTTTTTGTACCAGTTCCGAGATTTTGGAGAAGCACTGGGGATTCCTTCTGAGACTGAAATGGCGGGGACGAGGGCTGGAGATCGCGCCGCCTCGGACTTTAGAACCTGACCAGGATTCCGCCGCGCAGCGTGCGACCGTTTGGACCAAGCTGCAGCAACGTGGCGCCATTATTAGTCCGGGTCTGAAGGTCCAAAAGGTTCCGCGCATCGATGACCGCCTGCGCGCGAACCGGCAGACCGAACGTCGGCAGATCCTGTGTGACCTGGATGCTGAGCGACGGATCGTAAACTGCCAACCGGCCGGCAAAGGGATCGATCGCAAACACGGTCGCTTCGGGCGAGAAGCGAAATACCGTCTGCACATGCGTGCCTCTGGACCAGTCGCCGGCAAGTTGCACGGCTACGGTCTGGAAGAAGCCACTGTCGAAAACTTCGGCCGGATTCGTGATGCCGCGCAGCGAGAGTTTCTGCCCCCTGCCAAACGAATAACCGGCTGACGCGCTCCAGACATGGTTGAGGCGCCGGGAGTACACCATGCGCAGACCGCGAGCGGATCCTTGCTGATTGGCGACGCTCGCCAAAGCCGCTGACGTGTCGCCGGAAAAAGCGGAAAGGGGCGACGCGAACAGACCGACGCCGCGGCCGCTGGTCATATCAAGAAAGGCCGTGGCCTCTACGCTGGAGCGATTATCCAGCACTCGTTCAACTCCGAATTCCAAACGGCGACTGCGGCCCATCACCGCGCGGCCGCCCACGAAGGCGACCGGCTGCGCCTGCAATCGCTTGAAAATCACATCGCCTTCTTCGAAACTCGCTGAGCTTTGCTGCTCAGTCTCATTGCCGCCCGGCGCGTAGGCGGCTTTCACGCGCGTGCGCGCGTTCCGGTCAAACTGAATTCCCAGACGCGGACTAATCGAAGCGCCATTGCCGGCGCCCAAAAAGCGGGAATAATCGACTCCTATTACGACCACGACGCCGTCTCGGACAATCCATTCGTCGATCGCCCGCACGGACATTTGCCCGAGCGCTCGTTTCGCGTCCGCCTTCCCGCCGTTAGCGGCGAACGCTTGAAACCGCGCGGCGCCGGCACTGAGATCGATCCGATGACGATCGTTTGCTTGCCACCGGGCGGTAGTCTCAAAGCGCTGCGGCGCGTTCGCGCCGATGCCGGTTTGGCCGGCGAAGATCAGATCGATGCGCTCGGACGCGGGCAACGCGACGGCGAAGTTCACGCCTTCGTAACCGGGCGCGAAACTGTTGCCGGGATCGTCAAAGTATGTTTCGAACACGCCCTGCGCGAGTATCCGGCCGTTTCGATCGGTGCGCGGCGAGTCGCTGGTTTCGGCGCTGTCGCTCGCGGCCTGGTCGGCCGCGTTCACCGCGGCGATTGTCGAATCGTTGCCTTCGTTAGCCTGGAAGATCGAACGGCGGCTTTGCGTCGCTCGCAGCGTCCACTTCACGTTGTCGCGATCAGGGCGCTGCTCGACCAGCGTCCGGCCCGATCCGACAGGTTCAAGATTGAAGCGATAAGCGATCTCTGCGGAAGGACTAACTTGAACTGACGAGAAAAGAACTTCACTGAACCCGGAGGCAATTGCCTTGAGCGAGTAACGGCCGGCGGGGATCTTTGCCGAGAAACTACCGTCCGCCGCGGAATAGGTTTGTTTGACGATCTGGTTCGCGCCCTCGCGAATCATCTGAATCACGGCGCCGGCCAACGGCAGACCTTTGTTGTCGCGCACTGTGCCGGTGATTGTTGCCAGACCGCGCGTGCCTTTGCCAAAGCTCGGGGTAACGCTCGTGAGCAACATCGCGAGCACGATTAGGGCGGTACTAAATCGGAAGATTCTTTTCATCGCGGCCAGACCTCCGGGCAAGACCTCGCGCGAATTCGCGAGCGGCGCACAAGAACGAAACCGGCTGATCGATGTCACGTTGTTGGATTCCCGAGCTCTACGTCCTTCAGATGCCTTTGCGCTCAATGGGATGCCCGATGCGGCAAACCCGATTCTCTCCGCTTGGGCGAGGGGGACCTGCACCCGCTTGAATGCCGTAATTCTCAGCCACGCGCGGGACTTGTGTCAAGCTGGTTGGGTCCGGGAATGATGAAGAAATGCGGGTCCGCTGCTGAGAGTTGGCTGCTGATTGGGGATTCACTGGCGGTTTTTGCGGGCAGGTCACCGGAGTGATTGCAACTGGGCCTCGACCCATCAAGTATGCCCGACTTAAACCGCGAATCGTCTATTGGAGAAACGATTGTTCCACTCGTGGACCGTCAAGATAAGAATCGCAAATCGCAGGCCTGACCCCAACTTTGGTTCTCATTGATATCTGTGATTTGCTTGCTCTAGGTCATAGCATCTTCATGCACCAGGCATTGGAGTATTTTCCGGGATTGGTATTGCTTGCTCTATGCGCGTGACGGCGAACCCTAAGCGGAAGCCATTTTGCACACCATAGCGATGACCAGCCTTTGGGCACTTGAGTCGGCCTACCACAATTAGCTCAACTCGCATTCCACTAAACGGATCCCCTTTAAGATTCTTATCTAGTGTCTCTCGCACGGCCTTGCATGACTCATCGGTGCCACAGTCAAGCATGAACCAGACATGATTCTCTTTATTCTTACACCCCAGATCGTAAAGCATATTTGACTCAAAGTTTGCGAAGTAACTCGCCCGCACGCGCACAAGTTTGTTGACATACAACTCTGGATGAGTAACAAGATCACAGAAAGAAACCGTCGGTATCTTTTCTGAAGAGTTAGAGCTACTTGACTGTCCGATGGTCATCGCGCCCTCTCGCTTACTCGACACGAAGCCGCCGGTTATTAGCAGCGGCAATAAAAACAAAATGATTCGAGTTAGCATTACTGATTGTCCTCTCTACTAGAAACATTTTGCTCGGATGAGGTTGTTTAGACTGGGATTCGCTCTACCCAGGTCGTTATAAGTCCCAGCCGTGTCATTGATGTGCATCAACTCGTGGAGCACAGCAAGTTGCCGAATTTGATTAAAGTTTAGGTTTCCTAGCCCGTTTGCCTGTCGCACCTGTTGAGTGAGAACATCGTTGATGTTTCTACCACCGACGGTACCTGTAAACAAAAAGCTATCCTGATTAAAGACTATAGAGCCACTAGGCTCTCTTTGGGCGTTAGCAAAATCAGAGGTCGTTATTGCACCTACGGATTCACTTGGGAATGGTTGTCCAGTTGAATCCTGCGTGCCTATGGATACGAACTTCTCAAGGAATAACCAAGGATTGATGTTCCCGAAGAGGTCGCCACATTCCTTCTTATTAAGCCGCTTCACCACTTCGCCGATGGCATTGTTGAGTATTTGAGAATGGTTTATCGTCGGCGGAGGGTTCTGCGGAATGAGCCAGATAAAACCCGCATGAGCAGTCGTAGTTGTAAGTCCTGTCACTGGCCCAAAGCTTTCCTTCTCTCTGCGCTCAAGTGCTGAAGTTTTTGGATCAGCAAAGGAACAACATGCCAGAGCGTGACAATGATCACAGCGGAGATCACAACAAGCAACATTTCGTTTTCTGCAACGAATGTCCGCCAGTTTACTATCTGACCGTTAGGATCCCAGAGAAAGCGTCGGTGCGCTCCGGCGTTGTAAGTTTTTTCCGATGCCCAACCAGAGATAGACATGCCAACGATTGCACCGACGATGCCTAAAATCGCACTGATAGCTAACTGCTTCAGTCTCTTTCCCAGAACGAACTGAAAGGCGACTCCGGTGATCAGTCCCGCAAGCAATCCAATAATCATCCAAATGATTATGAAAATCACAAGGACCTGCCACGGCACTCCAACGACCTGTAGTAGCATTTCTCAGAACCTCATTGTGGTTCGTGACCGCAATATCTTTCGACGTTGTCGATCAAGTTATTCCAAATATGATCTTCCAGATCGCTGCCACCACCATGCTTAAAAAGTTGTTCGTAAGCAGGGTTGGCAAAGTTTCCATTAACATTGATTGAGAAGGTGACCGATCCCTGATCACCTTGGACTGCAAAGAACGAGATGTTCGCAGGATACAAGACGTGACCCGGAAGAGTGTCAAAACTGAAGCCCATTGATCGGCCCGCCATCGTGGAGACAGATGCGATCTTCACAGCAACATCGAAAGTCTGGACTGCGGAAGAATAGTTAACATTAGCGTAGTTCTCATTGTGAATCGTAATTGTCGCGCCCTTCGTTATGGGGGCGGAACTAAAATTTACAACGGCATAGCCCAGGTTTCCAGGTCCAAAACTTCCACGAAAATTCGCGAACTGTGGGTAATGCGTTCGCAATCGATGAAAGACGTCTCGATTGTCTTGTTGCAGTTGAAAGTCCTACTGTAGATTTTCTGCACGTCGGAGTTCTGCGGAAGCAACTAGACAAAACTTGCGGCAGCCGTCGTACTCGTATCATAAGCCCTCATCGATAGAATTTCTTCTCAAATTCCAGAGCTACTGTTAGCGATGAAGAAGCTATCGAATAAAGCTGCGATCCATCAGTCCACAGTATTGCTGCTTCGCTTTCGGACGATCCACTTTTTGCGAATCTAGCCACAACTCTTTGACCGCTAGTATGACCTTTTTGGTCAACCTTAGCACCGCGCTCGATAATCTCAAGAGCCTTTTCGATTCTTCTGTGTAATTCTTTATCCGCACGCGCGGGCGAATCGCGATTTTCTCTCGTGACTGACACTCGAACGCCATCCGGTGACTCGAAAATCTGCGCCGAATAAGGCGCACCATCTTTCGTCGTGCCCTTGACGGAGGTTAGCTCGTTAAACTCCTTCGCCTGGTCAGGCGTAGTTTGCGGTTTGTTCGTTGTCTGCTGCTCTTTCATGGTGATGGTTGAGCTTCGACTGGAACCGCATTCGCGGCAGATTGCAGCGAAGCTAGCGAAGCCTAAAGCGATAATGCAAGAAAGCCCGATGATTCTCATCATTTTCTCCCTCATCAGTAATGATGAAGATGTCCATTCCAATCCACTTCGCCTCCAAACACACATTTTTCAAGTCTGGTTCCCGGGTCATGATCACCGCTAGGCACGGGCTCAGGGTTTGGATCCATCGTTACACGCGTAATCCTGCGGAGCGAGTTACCAAGCTCATGGACTTGCGTTGCAAGAATAGCCCTTGAATTTGTTAAGTCGGAAGCGGTGAAATTGCGATAAGGTGTGTACCCTGAAGGCGTTGCGCCGGTGAGTCCCATCACACCCGAATTCGGAGGCAGACCCGCCATTGCTCCGAGCTGATTCGAGGTGTATGAGTTCACTTCATTTACGACTGTTATTTGCGTGTCGCTTCCACCGGCGCTATAAGCATCGGCTCCGTAGCCCGTGAAAGATCCGTTGTGTCCTTTTCGAGAGCGAGTGAAACTGTTTAGCTCAAGCCCAAAAAGCTGCTTAGTACACTCGTTCAATTTCCTTTCAACCGGAGTTAGAGATTTGAAAGGATTGCCAAGCGTGCCACCAGTGGATTGACCTGCCAGTTTGGTATCCTGCGGGTCAGCGAAGTATGACACGTCCGGCGATCGATCAAGCGAACCGTAAGAAAATCCGCCGATTAATGACCTTCTAGCCGCCCAATCGAAATCGCCGTCGCTCAGTATTGACCCTATATTGAAGCCGATGGCGGCCTGGATGGCCGCGCCGCCGGTGAAGGTGATATTGAGACCCCCCGGCAACGACGTTTGCCCAACGAACAACTGAGTCTGTCCATTCTGATATGTGACCCTAACCATTGTTGACGATCCAATCATGCCAGCGCCCGAGTTCAGCGCCGCCGCCGCCAGACTGCAGGAGCTTGCCATGCCATCAATCGTGCAGCCGCCCGATAGGTTAAAGAAATCCGTCCAGCGCGCATCCAGGATGCCGCCGAAGTGACCACCGCCAATGTCGCCTTCACCTTCGCTTGGTGGCGGGTCGGGTGGCGCGGTCAGCGAAATGTCTGCTCCGAGCGGATCGAATTCCGTGCGGCCAGTCCCATTGCTCGAAGCAATGTATTGACTGGTGCCGGCAGGGCTGTTTTGTTTCCAGATGACGATGTTGGTGGATTGCTGCGCCAATTCTGTTCCTGAAGGACTGTACACGTATCCGATATTCTTCTGGCCGCTGCTGGTGATCTCTTCGATGATCGCGCCGCGCAGCACACTCGACCTCAAGTAGTAATTGGTTGCTCCCGAAGCGACGTCGTAAACCTTGACCCCATCGCCGTCATAACCAACGTTCTCAGTCACCGTGATGTGGTTTCCATTCGACAGCACTTGCTGCGCGGTCATTGATTTCATTTGTCCCACCGCGTCGAAATTGTATGTGCGAGTATCAATGCTCGTGTTTCTGCCGTCGGCATCGTAGCCCCAACCCGATCTTCGGTTGTTGGCATAGGTAGCGCTGTCGGAATCGTTAGTTTGACCGTTCCAACTCAAGCTCCAGCGTGAAGTCAAATTGCTGAACGGATCATAACCAAAGGTTTCATTGTACGGCGTGCTGACGTTATCACCGCGAGCCGCGCCACCCGATCGCGCCTCAGTCAACCGTGCAGCATGATCGTAAGAATAGGAGCGATCAAAGCCTATATCCGTGGTGTTATGCACAAAGCGCACACGTCCATCGTCGTTGTAGTCATAATTCTGATGCACGACGTTGCCACTAATGTCGTACTGACTCGGTTGGAGCTTTGAGTTGTAGAGCAGAGAAGTAACGTGATTAAGGCCGTCCGTCATCGCTTTCAATCCGCCCCAGGCGCGGTACTCAAAGTTAGATGCGTAGTTCGACACATTCGCGTAGAGATTGTCTGAACCAGTGACGCCGTTCAATCGGCCGGTGTTATCGTAATCGTAATTAATGGTCATGCCGGTTGAGTCGGTGAGCTTCTTCAACTCGCCGCCCAGATTGTAATCGTAGCTCAGCGTGAACGTACCGACGCCGTTGAAGGTGCGCGTTTCTGATTTTAGCTGCGAAAGGTCGTTGTAGATGTAGCTCTTGCTGCCAAGGCCATCGGTCATCAAAGTTCTGTTTCCTGCCGGATCGTAACCGAACGAAACATTCGCTGTCGGTTGCACTCCGGCGGGAAGACTCTGCGCGTCCGGATAAGTGATTGAAGTCGGGAGACGCCGCGCATTGTATCCAAAAGTAGAAGTTACGCCACGCGCATCCTGGACTGTATTGATCGTTTCGTCGTTGTTACGTCGTGTGATCGGTGGACCCGCTGATGTTTGGATCGGCTTGCTGTTCTGGCGCGTGCCTAGTTTTCAAGCGGCCGTAACCGTCGAAGGTCATCGCGCTTTCCTGACAAGTACCGGTTGGACAAGAAGCGCCGCCGTTCGTCGAACTGGCGTCGGTCGGCGCCGCGCCGGCATATTGTCTGACCTTGGTCACCTGATCGACCGCATTGAACACACTCACCGTCGCTGAATAGACGCTGCGATTCCCGTTGGCGTCCGGCCAGTTCAGCACTTCCGTCTTCCATTGTCTGCCGAGCACATCGCTGTAAATCTTCTGCTCTCGATTCATTTCGTCCGTCAGCGTCACGACTTCGCCACCCGCACAACCACAACCGCCATAGCTTGCTTCTTTGTGCGTGATTCCGTCCTGGTTCGTTGTGATGCGCGGCCTGCCTTTCCAATCATAAGTCTGCGTGGTGTAGTTCCAGCCCGCGGAATCATCACCCGCAGGTGACCACCATGGATCGGCTTCTTCAACGTTCGACTGCTGCGAGACTCTTCCCATGTTGTCATAGAGCGTGAACGCGCCCGCGTAACCGCCCATGCTGTTTGGCAAATCATGACCAACCAGACGCGTGCGATCCGCTCCGTCCACAACCGTGATTGACCAGGCGGACGTTGGATACTCCGCGATGCTAACCTGGCTCATCACCGCATCTCCGCGATCAGCGTACGCAATGAACCGCCAGAAGCCATCGGGTCGGGTAATCCATTGCAGCCGTCCGACTGAATCATAAGCCATGTTTTGAATCGCGCCATCAGTCAGTCCCTGCGACCCTTGCGTCGGTGGCCCGTGTGTCTGCGTCACTGCGCCCGTGTCAAACGCATACTGGATCGTCGATTGATTGCTAGCGGCATCGGTCAACGTCGTGGGATACGCATAGTAATACCCGGAAGAGTAAGCGATGGAGTTTAAATGATCGAGTGCATCGGTATTGTTCATGACTGAACCGGCCGTATCGTAAACAATCTGAGCGCGGCGGATGTACGTATTAGACGCCGAGACATCCCAACTAAAGACCTTCGTCACGTTGCCGCGCCGGGTTGTTGTTGAATAGTTCGAGTCGTGGTGCGTTGTGCTGGCGGCTTGTGAGTCTATCGTCGTAGTGTCGTATTCGTACGTGGTCTTGCTTTGCACTCCGTTTGAATCCTCGACACGCACTTCTGACACGAGACCGATGATCCGCTTCTCGATATAGTCATGATCATCAGTCGCGTCCAGCTTGTAATTGGTATATGTGCTCCGCAACAGTGTCGAGCCGTCCCACTCCTGCACGATGTAAGGCAAGCTGTAAGCAGCATAGGTTGAGTTGCTGTAATCGATCGTCGTTTTCCGGTGATTGCCTTCGAGGTCATAGATGTCGGTTTGGATCACGCGCGGATTGAGTAGATAGCTGACGTTCGGGTTTTCTTGCGTCCACGCAGTCGTCGTCTTCTTTTTCCAGGTAGGATTGGCCTCGGAGTCGTTGTTCGCGTGGGCCACCGTGTCATAGTTTCTCGTCTCGGTAACCAAGCCGCTTTGCCAGCCAGTCCCGTAATATTCTCGGTAAACAGTTCCGTCCGGCGCAGTGACGGTGCTTTGCGTGACTTGGCCGCTGCTGCCACCGCTTGACCCTGAGATCGAATAGAAACTGTTCGGCGAACTCTGATTGTTGTATTCAGTCTTAATCCAATCGACTGACCGCGCCACGTTCGAAACTCTGGCTTCATCAATCAGCCCGTTGAAATATTCCTCATACCCGCTGTACGCGTTGCGACCGATGTAAGCCACGCTGGCGGCTGACTTCATGGCGCCCAGCGGGCCGTTGGTGTAGGCGTTGGACAAGGTTTGCGAGACGCCGTCGATATAAACCAACAGCGACGAACCGTTGCGCGCGCCCGCCACATGATGCCAGGCATTGGTGGTCAGCGAGTTGGCTGGTGTTTGTCGCCAATAGAAGGTCCCGTCATCATT
>WNFR01005543.1_pt1 | contig 13579 bp, 13 predicted proteins | sample 5400221 | NCBI WGS metagenome assembly WNFR01 (sample SAMN13153357, study PRJNA577476) | soil metagenome | isolation source: 40 cm soil under Madrone tree | place: USA:California | collected 2016-06-14
GTAAATTCCCTGCTAACAGGGAATTTTACAGGGAATTTTGCGATTTTGGTCCCTCGGAGGCCAATTTCGTTGCACGAAACCCCTGTGCTGCAGGCGTTTCTCGAGCAATTCCCTACGCAAACTAACAGGGAAAATATTTTGAGGAACGGGGAATTTTTGGCCGGTAACAGGGAATTTTAGCTGCAAAATGCGTGATTTTGACTGGACTCGCCTTCAACACCACCCGTTAATCCACCCCCCATGCGATCCGGGGGAAATCTTCGCTGATTGATTCCGCTTTTTATAGCACATGATCACTCATGGATCGGTGCGCTGCCCCGTTTCGTAGCCAAGATGCCGCGGTTTAGCCCTGCTCCACATACCGCGGTTCAAGGCTTGCTCCACGGGTCACTTGTGCAAAATCGCGATTGGCAGTCTAATGATTATCGAGGCGTTCCCGAACGCCTGATTGCGCGCTCCAGGGTTGTAGCGTGCCCATAAGGCGATGCTGGCCGAACCCACTGCGGAGGGGAGGAGGTTTGCGCGTTGGCGGGCGGCTTTCCCACGCACCATCTGTGAGATGCGTATGAACCTCGACGCCTACCGAATCCTTTCGGAACCCTTCTATCAGCCCGTAGGCGACGAGATCGCGGTGTTCGAGGCCGCCTTCACCGAGCGCCTGCCCGTCATGTTGAAGGGACCGACCGGATGCGGCAAAACCCGATTTATCGAACACATGGCGTGGCGTCTGGCCAAGCCCTTGGTCACCGTCGCCGCGCATGAAGACATGACCGCCTCCGACCTTGCGGGCCGATACCTGCTAGAGCCGGATGGGACCGTCTGGCACGATGGCCCGCTGACAATGGCGGTCAGGCATGGCGCGATCTGTTACCTCGATGAAATCGTCGAAGCTCGGCAAGACACCACGGTTGTAATCCATCCGCTAACGGATGCGCGGCGGATCCTGCCGCTGGAGAAGCACAACGAGATCGTGCCGGCCCACGCTGATTTCCAGCTTACGATCTCCTATAACCCGGGCTACCAGAGCGCGGTGAAGGACCTGAAGGAATCAACCAAGCAGCGTTTCCTCGCGATCGATTTCGGCTATCCGCCGCCGGCCGTGGAAGCGGCCATCGTGGCGCGCGAGGCCGGAACAAATGTCGAACTCGCCGGTACCCTCGTCGCCATCGCGGAGCGGTCCCGCAACCTTCAGGGCCACGGCCTCGATGAAGGCGCCTCGACCCGAATGCTGATCCATGCGGGACGACTGGTGCGCGCCGGCCTGCCCCTTGAAGCTGCCGTCCGATCAAGCATCGTCCTGCCGATCACGGACAATCACGATATCCGCGAAGCGCTCAGCGCTGCCATAGAGGCCTGCATACCGTGAGTGCCGCCGTCCGATCGGTGCCGCTACGACTCATTTCGGCCAACCAAGACGGGGCCGTCCGCCGCATTCATTTGCTGATGCGGCAGCGCGACGCGCTAAGGCCGCTGTTCCGTTCAGCTTGGGACAATCTCGCGGCTCGCTTTGATGCCGACGAACTCGAGGGCTGGGCGACGGGCGTGCTGGCGCTGGCCGACGTCAATGCCGGTCCATCCTGCCTGGTCGCGTTCTGGGAGATCAGCAGAAGTCACCCGACCGAAGATGGAATCGCATCACTGATTGTGGCCGCGCAGACGGCGGCGAATGTTTGCCGTCACGCCGGCGCGCAGGCGACCGCCGCCACGCTCAACTCTGTCGTAGTCGCGCGCCGAATTCTGGGTGCCGGTCCGGGCCTGGCGCGATGGTGGCGCGCCATGGACGACCTAGCTCTAAGGGCGCCGGAATCGGTCGAGGCGACGGCGTCGCGCATGAGCGATATCCTGTCAGCGGGTAACATTTATTCCTTCGAGAGCTTCATTGCGGTCGGCTTGAAACTCGCGGCCGGCGACAGGCGTAGGCGGCTGGCATTCTTCACGTTGCAGGATGAGCTTGCGCGGCGACTGGTGGAGCGAGCGTCAGCCGGCGTCGGATTCGCCGAAACCGAACGCCAGACCAAAGCGTTCGTGACCTCATTGTGGGGTCGGCCGCCCCTCTTGCGCAGTTTTCCAGGCGACACAGGCCATACACCACAACGCCGTGTCGGGATCGCGGGGCCACTGATCCGTATGCCCGAGATCTATCGCGGCGTGCAGGGCGACGCCGCATACTCTTTGTACAGGGCGGCGGCGGCGCACGCGCAGGCGCATCTCGTGTTCGGAGGGCCCCGATTCCCTGTCGGGGCCCTGAAGCCGCTTCAGATCGCGCTCGTCACCTTGATCGAGGATGCCCGTATTGAGTCGCTGGCGATGCGCCAGCTACCGGGATTGCGCAAGCAATGGTCGCCCTACCACATCGCCGTGCCGGCTGGCGTCGCCGCGGCCCCGACCCTGATCGCGCGGCTGGCCCGAGCTCTGTTTGATCCCTCCTACGATGACGACGACAGTTTTGTCGCCAAGGGGCGCTCGATGTTCGAGGCCCGACTTCCTCGTCTTGAAGACCCGGCCATCAGCCGCGAAATCGGCATGCTGCTGGGCAACGATCTCGGCCAGATGCGCGTACAGTTCAACGCCAAGACTTATGTCGTCGAGCCGGTCTACCGTGACGACGGCCTGGGTCTGTGGGACTTCGGCGACGAGGCGCCTTCTTTTGGCGAAACGCTCGATCTTGCCGTCGATGCGGTACGCGTTGAGCAGCGGGACGATCCGGATCAGACCTCCCTTCGGCCCGATGTGCTTGAGGACGAAAGCAGGCTCGGTCGCGCGCGGCCTGTCGCACCGGACCGGCGCGGCATTGTGATTGCGAAATATCCCGAATGGGATCGCGCGCACGGCGTCGAACGCCCGGAATGGACGACGGTACGGGAGATTCACGCGCGGCCCGGTGATCCGCGTCTCGTGGAAGAGGCACTGGAGCGCGCCGACGTTTTGCGCAATCGGATTCGACGCCTGGTTCGCGGCGTGCGTGTGGGCCGAGCGATCCGGTTGAAGCGGCAGCTCGACGGTCATGATCTCGACGTCGATGCCGTGCTTGACGCTGGGATCGCTTTGCGTTCGCGTCAGGAACCCGACCCGCGTGTATTTCGCGCGACGACCTCGAAGCATCGCGATCTTGTGGTCCTGCTACTGATCGACATCTCGGAATCGACACGCGATCGTCTCGCATCCGGCGCCTCAATTCTTGACGTCGAGCGCCTTGCAGTTGCGGTTCTCGCAGAAGCCATGAGCGCGCTTGGCGATCCATTCAGCATGCTCGCATTCGCCTCGAACGGGCGCGACGATGTAGAGATGACGACCGTCAAGGCCTTCAATGAACCTTATGACCGGGCGTGCGTCGGACGGCTGGCCGCGTTGTCGCCCGGCCTGTCGACGCGGCTCGGCACCGCGCTTCGTCACGCCGGTGAGCTGATCAGTCACGCCCGCAGCTTCCGAAAACTCGTCATCGTCTTGACCGATGGCGAGCCATCCGACATTGACGTTGCCGATCCGCTCGATCTTGTTGAAGATGCGCGCCGCGCCGCGGTCGGATTGCGGGCGCGCGGCATAGACGGATTCGGCGTTGTACTGGGATCGAACGCTATGAATTCCGCTGTGCGCATTTTCGGACGCGGCAATACTATGCTGGTGCCTCGCGTCGAAGATCTGCCGGCACGCCTTTCCGAAGTCTACTTCCGGCTGGCACGACGCTAGAATTGGACTTGTCACACTTTCCGCTTTGGCCTCTCCTCACGATCATGCATTAGTTTCATTTCCGTCGCCGCGCCAGATCGATGCCGAGCGCAGCGCGCGCCGCTAGATGGAATGCAGCTTCGATACCACGGATCAGCGTGCCGCCATCGGGCGCCAGCAATCGCATGGCGAGCCCGGCACGGTTCGGTGCCGCGGTTACGCCAGCAAGACAACCGCAGCTATCCGCCGCTGCCTCGATCTCCGCGATATCAGCCAATTGACCAGGTGGGGCGATCATGAGAACCGAACCGGCTGCGGCCATTCCGCCAACCGCACCGCAGTTCTCAGCCAGGTGCTCGCCGCGAATGCTGCCACGGTCAAAGACCACCCGCCTCCCGGCGGGCCGTATGATGCGGGTATCGGTCGAAAATCGCGTAAATGTTCCCCCGCGACGATGCGGGTCGTGTGCCGCGAAGCCCTCGGCCATGATGAAGATTGCACCCTCTGCGACGGTTGCGATGGTTCCGATGTGGAGACTGCCGTCGGGAAAAAGGACATAAGGATCAGAAATAATGGCACAAAAAGCATCGTCCTTCACCGTCACCGAATTATGCATCGACGAACCAATCCCTCGCCCGTCATGCACGATGGTCGACGCCTGAGTGGTGAGGTTGAGCGCGGCACCGGCGCCGACGACCAGATCGAGTTTCAACCGATCGCCGGCGTAAAGCCCACCAGAGGCCGATTGAAGATAGAGGGTCGTGAGATCGGGTCGCATCCGGTCGAGCTGGAATGCACGCGTCACATGAAGCGGATAGCCGACATGCTGCCGGCGGAGCACGGTTTTGCCGCCAGCCAGTTCTGCAACCAGCAGAGCTTCTGCTTCGCAGCGCGCCTCAAGCCCGAAAGAGGACGGCGGCAAGGATTGCATCGGCGACTACCTCGATCCCAATTCCAGATCGCGCGTTGGTAGCGATCACCGGCCGTCCTTCGCGCACGCGCTCAGCCTCGGCCAGCATGGGCACGAGATCGACTCCTACGTAAGGCGCGAGATCGATCTTGTTGACGACGAGTAGATCGCACCGCAACAGCCCCGGTCCCCTTTTGCGCGGGATATCATCGCCACCGGCCACGTCGATGACGAAGATCCACCAATCGACGAGATCGAGCGAAAAGGTCGATGCGAGATTGTCCCCGCCGGACTCGAACAGGATCAGCTCGACGCCAGGAAATCTGGCCTCGAGATCGTCGCCTGCCGCGATATTCAGCGTCGGATCTTCACGGATTACCGTGTGCGGGCAGGCGCCAGCTTCCACCGCCGACACCCGCGCAGGGTCGATCAGGCCGGAGCGACGCAGACGCTCGGCGTCTTCCTTGGTGACAAGGTCGTTGGTCACCACCGCAAGATCGACGCCGCGGCGCTGTAGTTCCGGGATCAGCGCCTCGATTAGCGCAGTCTTGCCGGACCCGACCGGTCCTCCAATTCCTACTCGGGCTGCCGGCGGCGATACCGCGGACCCTACATTCGCATCCTTAATTTCATGCAGCATGGCTTTACCTGAGCATGTAACGTCGCGCGAGCGGCACTTCGCGGGCCGGCTCGCAGGTCGCGAGTACGCCATCTACGAAGACATCGAAAGTCTCGGGATCGACGGTGACTTTGGGGCATGCATTATTCCAAAGCATGTCTCGCTTCGAGAGGCCGCGCGTGCCACCGACTGGAAGCAGCGTCTTGGAGAGGCCAAGCGTGCCGGCGAGATCGCGCGCGATCGCCAGGGGATGCACGAAGCACGCCGACAACGCCGCCGGCGCACGGCCGAACGCGCCCCACTGCGGGCGCATCAGCATGGGCTCGCAGGTCATCAGCGACGCCGCGCTGTCGCCCATCGCACCCCACGCGATGAAGCCGCCCTTGATCACGAGTTCGGGCTTGATTCCGAAAAAGGCCGGTCGCCAGACCACGATATCGGCGAGCTTGCCGTCTTCCAGCGAGCCGATGTGGTCGGCGATCCCGAACGTGCGCGCGGCGTTGATGGTGTATTTAGCGACGTAGCGGCGGATGCGGGCATTGTCGCCGAAGCCCGGTATATCCTCGGGCAGCGCACCGCGCTGTTCCTTCATTTTCGACGCCAACTGCCAAGTTCGGCAGATTACCTCATGGATGCGCCCCATGCCTTGGCTGTCGGAGCCTAGCATGGAGATCGCGCCGATATCGTGTAGAACGTCCTCGGCCGCGATGGTCTGAGCGCGGATCCGGCTCTCGGCGAACGCCACGTCTTCGGGAATCGCTGGATTGAGATGATGGCACACCATCGTCATGTCTAGGTGTTCATCGAAGGTGTTCACCGTGAAGGGATTGGTGGGGTTGGTCGAGGACGGCAAACAATACATTTCTCCGGCCACGCGAATGATATCTGGCGCATGACCGCCGCCGGCGCCCTCGGTGTGATACGTGTGGATCGTGCGTCCACCAATCGCTTTTAACGTGTCCTCGACGAAGCCTGATTCGTTCAACGTGTCGGTGTGGATCTGCACCTGAAAATCATGCTCGTCTGCAACCCGCAAGCAAGTATCGATCGCCGCCGGCATCGAGCCCCAATCTTCGTGAAGCTTTAGCCCCATCACGCCCGTCTCAAGCTGCTCGACAAGCGGCGGCACACGGTGCGAATTACCGCGCCCTAAAAAACCGAAGTTCATTGGCCACGCTTCCGCGGCCTGCAGCATTCTCCCCGTGTTGAAGGGACCTCCCGAATCGATCCCGACGGTGATCGGCCCAAGCGAACCACCGATCATGGTGGTGATGCCGCTCGCCAGCGCGTGCTCAACGAGACCGGCGCTGTCGAAATGAACATGAACATCAATTGCGCCAGGTGTCGCGATTAGCCCCTCACAGTCGCGCACCGTCGTGCCGCTGGAGACGATCAGGCGAGGATCGACGCCGTCCATGATGGCCGGATTGCCCGCCTTGCCGATACCGACGATGCGGCCGTGGCGGATTCCAAGGTCGCCTTTGACGATCCCGATAACGGGATCGATCACGACGACGTTGCACAACAGAAAATCCAGCGCACCCTCTGCACTGGTGATACCGGCCATCCCGATTCCGTCGCGAAGAGTTTTCCCGCCTCCGTGTAAGCATTCGTCGCCATAGATGGCATGGTCGTTTTCGACAACAGCGATCAGCGCGGTGTCGCCAAGCCGCACGGCATCGCCCGTGGTCGGCCCATAGAGCGCCGCGTAATCGCGGCGGTCGATACTGGCCATGCTACGCCCCCTTAAAACCCCGCGTCCTCGCCCGTCCGAGCGCGGCGTCACGCACGTCGGGATCAGCGCTCGATCCATTCGTCAGGTTATTGAGCCCGGTCAATTCGCAGCGGCCGCCGAACGTTACGAGCGATATTTCTTTTGACGCCCCCGGTTCAAACCGCACGGCGGTACCAGCAGGAATATCGAGGCGCATGCCGAAAGCGGAGGCCCGGTCGAACTCCATCGCCTTGTTGACCTCGAAGAAATGGAAGTGCGATCCGATCTGGATCGGTCGGTCGCCGGTATTCAGAGCCTTCAGTTTGACCGAGCGGCGGCCCGCATTAAGATCAATGCTGCCGTCGCGCGCAGTGACGACACCGGGGTGTTCAGGATCGGGCGCCGCGCCAGGCGCCGCGCGGATTGGCTCGTGGACTGTCACAAGCTTGGTACCATCGGGAAACACGCACTCGACCTGAATAATATTCATCATAGCGGCGATGCCGGGCAGTACATCATCGGTCGAAAGAATAGTGGAGCCATGTCCGATCAGATCTGCAACCGATCGCCCTTCCCGCGCACCTTCGAGGATTTCGTCCGTGATGATGGCGACCGCCTCGGGATAGTTCAGCTTGAGCCCCTTGGCGCGCCGGCGGCGCGACAGTTCGGCTGCGGTGAAGATGGTCAAACGTTCAAGCTCGGTGGGCGTCAACAGCATCGTAATCAACCTTTCAGTTGGCGAAAAGACGGAGATCGGCGCGCGCGTGCCGCGCAGCGGCGATTTCGAGAAATGGTATGAAGCTCGACAATTCCGCATCATGCGGGACGGACTGAGCAATGAGGGTTTCGATCAAGGGAAGGCATCCGCAAAGGACTTTTTGACCATCAAGAGCGCCAATTGCGCCAAGCCGCACTGCGGCAGCCGTGACGCCGGAGGCAACGCTGTAGGCGGAAGCGACTTGCGCGAGCTTTTCGTCGAGACCGATCGTATGCCAGACGGCGCCCTGCATTACGGAAATGTGGCCAAGGCAGACGCCCGACCGCACTGCTTGACGCAACAGCAATGCTGTGGGATCGCCGAGCCTTGCGTGCGCAGCCAGAAAGGATGCGCCATTGCGTCGTGAGCCCTCGCGCAATTTGTCGCCGAATGTAGACGCTTCTACGGCTTTATCGACGCCTGCGATTGCATCTAGATCCCTGGCGGCGCGAAAGGCCTGTACCAGCGCGACCCGGTCACACGTCACCCAGCGCTGGCGAAGTATCGTAGCCGTCAACTCAGTAAGCGCAGCTCCGTCCAATTTGGAACGCAAGGCCACAACGCCCTCGACGCCATAAGAAAAGGCGAACGATCCGCTCGGAAATGTACCATCTGCTTGCCAGATCGCCTGCAGCACTGACAGCATCACTAGTGGCCATGGTCGTGAGGAAAAGGATCATTTGCGGCAATCTGATTGTCATGCACATGCGCGTCTGTGCCCTGAGCGCTGCTGTCACGTATTTCTTCGTCCAGAATGCTGACACCGATGCGACGGGCGGAAATCATCTCTCCGAGACGAGCGGTGTAGTCCTCGGGCCGACCTTCCAGTGCAACAAACAGAACTTCGCCTTGGAAACGGACACGCCAATGGAGATTTCCGGCGTGGTAGCCCAATTCGATCGCGTCGCCTATCGAGCGCGGTTCGAGGCGCATCCATCGCTCCGTGGCCGCGCGAACAACTATCGCGCGACCGCCGTCGATCAAAAGAATGGCGCCGTCGAAAAGCTTTTGGTGCCGCGGCAGCGCAATCGCAAGTTCTTCGCCGCCACGCGTGGTCGCCAGCAGGCGGCGGCGAGCCAAATCGGCTACCGGGATATTGACCACATCAACCGCACCGGAATGCTCTAGGCGGTGAATTTCCTCCGAGAACCCGGATTCTAGGCGGCTGCCTAACACTCGATCGATGCGCAGCATCTCGCCAAGCCCTTTCAGCAGTTAGACGTTCAATCGCACCTTGAGAGAGATCCACGCCGGCGGCGTTGCGCCGGCGCGGAACTTCAAGTTTCGACTTAACGATGAGCCGCCACTTTGTTTGGAATTCCCTCAATGGGAGCCTCCTCCGTCCCCACAGTCGTTCGCGTAAAGGATTCCACCATTTCGCGCGTTCCTTCGGGATCAGCAATCCATTTGGCGTAGAACTCATAAGGACATGCCGCGACGCCCCGGTCGCCTTCGCCAGAATTGATCATTCCGGTATAACCGCGGTGGACCAGCTTGAAGAGGTGATTTTCGGATTGTCCGGTCCGGCGCGCGTCGCGGATGAGCATCTTCGAGAGTTGAGCGTACTGAATTCCGTAATCTTCTTCGCCACACTCACCGAGCGTTCGACCATCAAAGCCAATGATCGCCGAGTGGCCAAAATAGGAGTAGACGCCATCGAAGCCGGCCGCGTTGGCGACGGCCACATAAACATTGTTCGCCCACGCCATCGCCTTCGCCATGATAATCTGCTGATCCTTCGCCGGATACATGTAGCCCTGACAGCGGACAATCAGCTCTGCACCTTTCATCGCGCAGTCCCGCCATATCTCTGGATAGTTGCCGTCATCGCAGATAATCAGCGAAACCTTGAGACCCTTGGGCCCCTCGGAAACGTAGGTACAGTTGCCCGGATACCAACCCTCGATCGGCACCCACGGCATAATCTTGCGATACTTTTGGACCACCTCGCCCTTATCATTCATCAGGATAAGTGTGTTGTAAGGCGCCTTCTTCGGATGCTCCTCGTGACGTTCGCCGGTGAGCGAAAAAACCCCCCAGACCTTCGCCTTGCGGCAGGCTTCCGCGAAGATCTCCGTTTCCTCTCCGGGCACGACCGACGCCGTTTCGTACATCTCCTTGGAATCGTACATGATCCCGTGGGTCGAATATTCTGGGAAAATCACGAGATCCATTCCTGGCAGACCGGTTTTCATGCCGACAACCATGTCGGCGATCTTTTTGGCATTAGCCAGGACCTCTGCTTTGGTGTGGAGGCGAGGCATTTTGTAGTTCACGACGGCAACGCCGACCGTGTCATTGCTGGATGAAATATCGCCGTGCAGCATGTTGCTCTCCTTGGGGTTGGTTGACAGTTAGTAATTTTTTCTCGGCGCTTCTTTGGGCTGGCTCCGCGATGATTTGCATTACAACGCCATATGCCGATGGACCATTTCATCGCTAAGTTCACCGATTGCGCCGGCTACAACAACCCGTCCTTTCTCCATCATGGCGAAGCGGTGGGATGCCTGTCGCGCAAACAAGACGTTCTGCTCAACCAGGACGATTGTCAGGCCGACGTCCCTGTTGAGGCGAATAATAATGGCTTCAATTTCCTCGACGATGGACGGCTGGACGCCTTCGTTCGGCTCGTCGAGCAGGATAATCTTCGGGTCGGCGGCAAGCGCGCGCGCGATCGCGAGTTGCTGCTGCTGCCCGCCGGAAAGAACCCCGCCGGCGCGTTCAAGATTATCCATGAGATATGGAAACAGCTCCGGTACCAACTCCGGAATCTGCCGCTTGCCGTCTGCGCGGGCGAAAGCACCCATCAGGATATTTTCTCGGATGGTGAAATCGGGAATGATCTCGCGGCCCTGAGGAACATAGGCTATTCCGGCGCGGGCGCGGCGGAAGGTCGGATCCTTACCGATTTCGGCTCCGTCGAGACTGATTTGTCCTTCCATCCGGTCGGTCAGACCCATCAGTGTCTTGAGGAGAGTGGTCTTTCCGGTGCCGTTGCGGCCGAGTACAGCCGTCACTTTCCCTATCGGAATATCCAGGCACACCGCATGGAGGATATGGCTGCGGTCATAATAGCTGTCGACGTTAGTCAACTTGAGCATCAGCCAATCCCCTTCGATCCAAGGTAAGCTGCGCGCACCTTCGGATCAGTCTCTATCTGCTCGACGTTGCCCTCGGCGAGAACCGACCCGAGATGCAGCACCGTGATGCGTTCGGCTATCTCTCGCACGAATGCCATATCGTGTTCGACAACGATGAGTGTATGCTTGCCCTTGAGGCTATTGACGATCTGGGAGGTCTTATGAGTTTCCGCCTGCGTCATGCCCGCGGTTGGCTCATCGAGCAAGATCACCTTTGGATTTTGCGTGATCAAGAGGCCCAGTTCGAGCCACTGCGTTTGACCGTGGCTGAGATAGGCGGCTAACCGGTTCGATTCTTCAATCAGACCAATCAGATCCAGCACATGGTCGACATCCTGTTGCGCCTGCTTGCTGAAACCGAAACGCAAATTGGCCATTACTCCGGGATTTCGGCAAGTCGCGACTTCAAGATTGCGACGTACAGTCAGGTCTTTAAAGACGCTCGGAATCTGAAACTTTCGCCCGATGCCAGCGCGCGCGATCTTATGCTCTTCCCAGTTGGTGATGTCGGTGTCGTGCAGAAAAACCCGACCCTGGGTACTTTTTGTCTTGCCGGACACAAGGTCCATCAAGGTCGTCTTCCCGGCGCCGTTGGCTCCGAGCAGCACACGCAGTTCGCCGTCCTCGACCGTCAATGACACGCCATCGACCGCCTTGAATCCGCCGAAGTCGACACCAAGGCCATCGATCGTAAGCGCGGTCCGAGCCATCTCGCTCACTCCGCCAGTTGTGAGGCGTCGGAAGCCTCTACTGAGTGTTGCGATGCGGCCTTGCCGCGGGCGAGGAAACGATCGACCAAATCGTGCGCGAGGCCAGCGAAACCACGGGGCAGATACAACACGACGAGGACGAAGATCAATCCGATGATTACCTTCCACGCCTCGGCGAAACCTGCGGTCTCGCTGACCGTTGCCGAAATCATGTTAATCACGATGGCGCCGATACAAGCGCCGAGGATCGACGAACGGCCGCCGACCGCTGCCCAGACCACCATCGTGATGGAGAAGGTGAGGTCCATGAATGTGGGCGAGGCGAATTCCGACACGACGACATAAAACATTCCGGCAAGACCCGCGATTCCCGCCGACGCTGCGAAGAAAAACGTCTGATAAAGCGGCACATCGAAGCCCAGATAGCGCGCACGATTCTGGTCGTCTCGAATCGCTTGAAGGATGAGGCCCGCCCGTGTCTCGATCAGCAATCGCGCAGCAACGAGAACCACACATAGCGCGATCGCGACGAAATAGTAGGTCGGAACGATGTACGGATCGAACTCGAACTCTCCGACTTTGAACCACCCCAAATCGGTCAGCCCGTTGAAACCATTTGTGATGGGCTGTGAATCAATGACCACGAGACGCACCAGCAGCACGAGCGCAAGGGTGATGATCGAAACGAACACGCCTGAGATGCGCTTGCGAAACACGATGATCCCTATGATCGTGGCAATCCCGACTGGCAGCACGAGCCCCATGAAGACGCCGAACCACTGATGCTGGAACGGAAGCCAAAGGAACGACGCCTTGTTGATGCAGCACAATTCGGTGGGCGATCCGGGCTCCGCGTTCCACAACATGAAATCCGGCACCGGCTTGTCCGAACCTTGCTGAAGGCTCGTCGGGCTAGCGAGCTTAAGCGACATCGCCAGCATGTACGCCCCCGCGCCGAAGAAAAGTCCCTGGCCGAGGTTGAGGATTCCAGCGTATCCCCATGACAGCGCCACCGCGATACCAAGCATCCCAAACACGAGATACTTGGCGATGCGATTAAGCCAAAACGGGTCCAGCACCAATGGCGCGCACATGATGAGCGCAAAGAACGCCAGATAGATCGCTGTTTCGACGCGCTGCTTTTGGGACATTGCTCAGCGTCCCCTGAGCGAAAATAGGCCCTGAGGCTTGAGGATGATGATCATGATCACCACGCCGAACACCACCGCTCTCGCTAAAATGTCGTTTGTGCCGGCCGCGACGAGCCCATTGATCTCACCGAGGATGCCGGCCGAAAACACAGACCCGAGCAAGCTGCCGACACCTCCCATCACCACGACCATGAACCCGTCCACCACCATCGGCGTGCCCATGTCCGGGAATACCGTCTTGAACATCACGCCCGCGACGCCTGCGAGGCCGGAACCGAACGCGAACGTCAGCGCATTGATCCGCGCTACGTCAATGCCGCAAGCAGCGGCCATTTTTGGATTACGAATGATCGCACGCACCTGGGTGCCGATCAGTGTGCGGTACATGATCAGCCAGGTAGCGGCGGTGAGCACAGCGGTCACGACGATGATAAAAGCACGATACCGGTTGATCTCTGCACTCCCCAGCATGAACGTGCCCTGCAGGGCCGCCGGAACATTGACGTTCTGAAGGCCAGGCCCCAGACCTGCGATATGGATGCCGAAGAACGAGAGGCCTAGCTCTAGTCGCACCGCTTGCTGGATCAGGATCGCGATGCCCCAGGTTGCCAGCAAGGTATCCAGCAGGCGACCGTACAAACGACGCACGATGACGCGCTCAATGACTAGCCCAATCAGCGCCGTCACAATGAAGGCGATCGGGATGGCGACGAAGATATTTGCCCCTAGCCAGATGCCGCACAGCACCGTAACGTAGGCTCCAATCATAACCATTTCGCCATGGGCCATGTTGATGACGCCCATCGCGCCATAGGTGATTGCGAGACCCAGCGCCACCAGGAGAAGGATCGAGCCGACGCTCAGGCCGATGAACAAGACTTCGAGCATTCAGTGCAACCTCATCACCGCGTC
>WNFR01015661.1_pt1 | contig 13578 bp, 15 predicted proteins | sample 5400221 | NCBI WGS metagenome assembly WNFR01 (sample SAMN13153357, study PRJNA577476) | soil metagenome | isolation source: 40 cm soil under Madrone tree | place: USA:California | collected 2016-06-14
GTTTTGCCTGGATCATCTTCCTTGAGGGGTTCTTTTGGGATCTTATCGCCTGGCTTAGCCGGGTGCTTGGCAAGCAGAGCAGACGCCGTGGCTTGGGCGGAGTGGACTGCACTTGTAGCAAGACTTGTGATGAAAGATGACATCGATTAGAGGAAAGGGGATATTATATTATCGCGCCTTAATCGGTTCGTATTTATATAAGATCACCCGCTCTCAAGTGGTCACGCGCCCCATGTTATGTAATGACATTCACGGATGAGTCTCTCTCCCAATTCTTTTCCAAGCCCGAGCTGTAAACAGAATAGAACGTAGCTTCGTCAACTGAACCTGACTAGCATCCTTGGCGAATTGTCATTCAGGCCTTACATCGAATTCTCCAAGCCTTCCCCTCGCCCACGGTCAGTGTAATCACATTCATGTTGATGAATGGAATCGCCGCGGCGTGTGGCATTTTCCGTGCGCCTCCTTGCGCTCCCATCTGTAGGACTTGTGGATCCACGGTGCGAGAGTGGCGCGGTCACAATTAGAGCTGGGGACATTCCCCTGACCGGAGCGTGAGGTAAAGGCGGGTCATCCGACTAAAAGAAGACAGGAGATACAGCGTTCGTCAGCGACACAGATGCGGCGTCCCGAAGGATGGGGAGAAAGACGTTGGGTGACAACCGTACGGATTGGGCACTGCGAGCTTTGGGACGTTCCAGTTGACCGTATCCTGTGCGGTCTTGTAGAGGCCGCTCGGCACTGGTCCAATGGGGAATTCGACGCGGTGGGGCCGCCTCCCTTTGTCCGCGATGGCCAGCAGGGTGTCGAAGTGAGGGAGATGTATGGTGTATCTGTCCTTTTCGATGAGCCAGGGTGGCAAGACGAGCGGAGGTAGGGCAGCCATGAGAGAGTAGCGGAGAGAGGGGTGTGGTGGATGTGACGAGTGGATCTTTTCAAAGTAAGAAGGCAGGGATGCTTATATTGTGGCATCACTGCCACACTCTCCTTGGAGTGGTCGTCGGGCGAGCGGAAGAATCGCTGGGTTCTGTGACATCCCCCGAACGATCACAATTCAAAGAGACGTTTCTCGCATCTCTCTTACTTTCACACATCATCCCAACATGGCTAACACACGGAAACGTCCAGATGTTCGGAATGCACCCGTTTCGCGCCCCCGCGGTGAGTTGCCGGTTCAAGTTGTGCCATATGTAGAGTATGTATTAGATTCAAGTAACTGTTGTTCAGAACATGACTTTAGAATCTCCCAAATCCACGGCGCGATGCCTCTTCAATCGGTCAATCCTAGCGACTTCTTTGTACTTGGAGTCAACCCCCACGCCACATCAAGGTACTTCCGTGGTATCGGTGCACCCCCGGCGTAGTATTCGGACCCGACGAGATCCCGACCACGACGATCTGCGTCTACCACTACTGGTTGCGTTCCTGCCGCGGCACGTGAGTTTGCCAAATTGCGATTATGGTTCGTCTGCAGCCCGCCATTCGCTCCTCTTTGTGACTGTTGGCCTTTCACGTAATGGAAGCCGCGGGAATCAGCGCGTCCCGAGTTATCATAAGAAGCACGGTACGGTGGATTCGATGGTGGCACCGACATCGGCGGACGAGGAGGACGAGGCGAAGAGTATGCGGATGACGAGGGTAAAGGCTTTGTGGATCTGCCAGATGTTCGACGGACCGTGGGATGTGAGGTGCTCTGAGGCGCGTATGCATCGGACGCCTGTACGAGCTGCGGCGGGTTTGCCTGCAGTATAAGTGCCATGCCAGTACCAGGCGTCACCGTCGCGTGATGCGGAACCATTAGCATGCCTGGGGCGACTAAAAGAGTGTTCGTGGAGGCGTGGGCAACGGGGTGGGTGAAGAGACTGCCCACAGGTGGTTGTGGGGAATGACCCTGGTGAGTCCCTGCGGCGAGCGTGACTACCACGACGGGTGCTCCCCCTCGATAGACGGTGGTGATGTTGGTAGGGTGTGACATAGAGAGTAAGGGTAGAGAAAATCTAGCTGAGAAGGAGATGGAGGCGCACGCCGCAGTCAGTCGTAGTGAAGGTGTTTTAAAGTCAATATTTAATCTTATATAGCACTCGCAAGGGCCATGGCACCGCGATCATGACACGACCTCGTGGCGGTCGTTGGTCTGGTTGCAACCCCTTGAGAGCGATCCACAAAGCTAGGTCCGAGCCCTGCCGCGAAAAGACCCAGCTGTGTCAGTAGTGGCACGTGCGTCGCGAATGTGGGCACAAAAAGTGGACAATTGCAACATATTCATAGGTCCAAGCGAAAACGTAGCGACAGTTTTGCAGAGCGCCAGGTCCATCTCTATAGACCACGAGGCAAGTCTTGCTACTGTCATTCAATGCCACCTTCCGTTGGTTTACATTGAACTTACTGTAGGTATGGTAGTTTGTGGATGTGGCGCGCGGGCACTACTAAAGCCGATTTAGATGATTTTCATCCAGAATTCAGTCTAGGGTGGCGAAGTTAGTGGGTGGCTGACTTGAAATCATCTAAGGTAAAATCTTTTCTTGGAGGGTTTTGGCCGAAAATAGGATTATAATTATCCAATAACCAGGGGTGCACTTCATCCTAATTTGTGTTGTGCTGTACGGATCGCCAATACAACAGCCTGACAGTAGTAGCAGATGGCAACGCCAACGTCCTGAAATTTTACACGACGCCGTGGGAGGAGATCAACGACCCTCCAATAGAGATTGGCCGAAAAACATGGGGCTGCCGTCAACGAGGCATGGAATTCATCATCCCTTCCTTCCTCAGGTTTTAGCATCAGTCACCGCGGTTTCTCGAACGGTCGGCCATCATTGCGCCGTATACTTGCGGAGGGAAAAAAACGCCACATAAGGCAGCTCGCTGACGATGGGGCATGATGCCACCCTGGAAAACACATCATATCATGGATGACGGTCTCTCGCACCACACCCGGGGCCAATCTTGGCACGAGCCGTAGCCTAAGCGTCGCTGCGAGCCCTCGGCCACATACTACCAGCCAATTGGGTAACAGATTTTCGACTGTATTATGAAGTGATTGATTACACGGGAATTCTCGGGCTACTACTGTAACGAGGGGGCCACGCCTGCGTATTTAATACAACAAAATGGTTGGGTGGAATGAAGGCCATCACCGTCCAAGAAACAAATGGCAAAGGTATGAATAAGTTAGTGAGCTTCTATCTCGTGAGCGTTCGTATGAGGTATGAGAGAGTGAATACACAATTGAAAAGTGAGTATAGTCCCGCAGCAATTCACTATTGCCTTTAATTGTCTTCGGGAATCTCGGGATATACTTTTCCTCCTTCCAAAATCGTCCTCGAGGGTAAGCTGATGTCTGTGGTATGGTCCCCAGAGGTTGAGAAGCGGATGGTGGTGAGAGCTAGACCCGTGTCTGGACGGGTGTTGAATCCCTCTTGGCCCATCTGTGTGCATGCGATGATAATAATGATGGCAGGATACATACTCTTTGCATGCCAGTCGGTTAGTCAATCTGAGATAATCGCTCAACAGCCGTGGCTGACACACCGAGAGAAAAAGCATGACCAGGTTGACTATGTACGAGCCAGAGCCGGGGAGTACGTTAAACGCGGTTAACAAGTAGAATATCTGCAGGCCCATAGGACACAATATACGAGACCCGACTCGATGAGGAGCGCGAGTACCTTCTCCGCACGAACAGAGGGGCTGCCCTTACTGAGGTGTGCGCTGACTGTTCTGCGGTATTCCCTTGGGAACGTCGTCAGGAAAGCTGATGGAAACAGACACGAGCTCCCGACGCACCATGCCTTCCAAGCTATGAGTGAGGTCGAGAGAATGTTGGTGCCGAGCATAGGTCCCACGACTATCGCCGCGACCTTGCCTTCATTAACGCCATCCCCGCCCTTAGGGCCCGGATTGTCCCTGAGGGCCAACCTGAGATCATATATGCAAACGGCTATCAATGGGACCATCCCGGAGGTTCAGTAGACCGAATCAGATACATAAGGTCCGAAAACGCACCGAAAGTCCCGACGACACAAACAGAGAGGATAGTGACCACCCTCCTGTCATACTTCCACAGCACGATAGCCCGCCATGCGCAAACCATGTCGCTAATGATGGGCTAATGGAAACATCGTGTTATACACAAAACGACAGTACGGGGGCAAAACGGAAACCTGCATTTATTCTCGTGATAGTCGCAACGATTCCCGTCATAACATTGATTTTATGGGAGGACCAGCCGATAGAGAGCGAGGGGTCGATAAAACTGATGATAATGGGGATGGATTGCAGTGTCAGTCCAGGACCGACGAAAATGACGATGGTTGCCAGCACGAAAATGATTGTTGTGCTTCCGAACAGGAAGATGTGCCCCATGGAATCGGACAAGGATCCCTTGGAGCTGAGGAGAGAAGCTAAGGAAACGCGAAAAGAAGGGGAGCGCGCGGAGGGCCACTCACAGCTGTATCCGGATTGAGATAAAGTACACGACGAGCAGCATCCCTGTAGAGCCACTGAGAGGTGAGCAGGGAAGGAGAACACGAAGTAAGATTCGTGATACTGCGCACCGTACGCAAGTCCTGTGTAGAGGTTGTAGGAGACAGCATGACTGAACTGAAGGTGAATTTCGTCGAACAGGAGTTGCTTTTCAGCGTCAATATCGGACATGGCAACAACTCGGACGGGAAGCGCAGCAAAAGAGGGCTCAGTGTAGGACTGAGGGAAGGGGGGGAGTGAAGGGGGACATTCAACGTATAAATCTGAGACGCGGGGGACGAATATATATATTGTCCCCGCGGGCGTGAAGGTTGAAAGGATATTTTGGTTGCCGTATGTGGAGTTCGGACCTTGTGGCCAATCCCACGCTGGTGTAATAATTCTAACACGATCACACCGAGATGCCACCTCCATCATTTTCGAGTTCTTTTGCTTTATTCGCATAGACTTTGCCGCGGTTATAAACCGGCCGAGGACTTTCTCTCAGGTCTCTTCGGTTCTTGTTGAATTGATCTTGATCATCTGTCACAGCCACATATGGCAACAGAGATACGGCCGTATCGGAAGGCTATGAGCATGAGCATGTGTATTATAAACATAAGTCGTAGACGACCATCAAACTTGTGGATGGAGGCGTTAATCTCAATGTGCACTATTAAACAAGTCAAAACGTTCGCAGCAGGCGGAAAATTGTCCAATATCATGGAATTGCAGGTGGCCTGAACCACCAGTCCCTGCCAGGTATCCATAGCTCCATGGACTCTGCGGGACGACCCCCGAGGGGCGTTGCCAAGTCCAGTACGGAATGGGCATTGGGAGGTGAGCCATGCGCGGGCCCCTCACACAGCCGCTAACTTCGACCACTCTCCCGTTCCTGCGACGCCGACGCCGACTGCGTTTTGTCTTGGCTGCGGCAGGTTCATTCTCCGAGGAGGTAGAGCTCGTCGGTGACAATGGAGAGGGAGCGGAGGTGCGGGAGTCGCTTCGCGGGTTAGCATTTAACTCCGAGTCTTCCTCAGGTTTGGGCTCCGGCTCGTCTTGCATCGTGCCCGGGCCCTCATCGCCGTCTTGGTGGAAACGCGACGGCAGTTCAATGGAGGAGTGATGTGGGGAGTGGGTTGTCGAAGGAGCGCTGGTGAAAGAAAGGCCGAAAGCATCTACAGTGAATGACAGGCAGGAGCGCACGTCTGGCAGCGCGTAGATGAATTGCCCTGGGGTATTCTGGAATGGATTCTCCAAGTCGGAACCCATTCGTGGCCATGATGGGTCAATAACAGGTGTCATCCAGTAAAAATAATGTGTTCACGGAGCAGAATAAGGGTGGTGTGGTCACAAGAGACGACGAGAAGTGATAGTTAAGAGAGCAGCGGAATGAGTGGACGCAAGCTGGTGTCCGTTCACCCCAGTTATACTCTTGACGAGACGAGAGAAAGTGTGCCACACATTAAAAGCGTGAATAGGGCACTCCGTCTTGCCACCAGTGCCCATGTGGCTCTTGGAAAAAGCGTTCTGTGGTGGCAAACTGGCTAAAAGTGACAAGGGGAGATCGGCATCCATAACGAGAGGAACCACATCAAGCGTAAGCATCAATGGCCAGACAGTAAAATTGTGTCATCGTTCAGTCAGTAAAAGCACTGGCATGGCCAATGCGCAACTGAAAGTACTAGTGTCGCTCGCAAGTTCAGTCCTTTGTCAGTGTCTAGGGTTATAGAGGTCAAGACACAGGACACCCGGTCACTTTCAAGAACAGTCCAGCCAGAATGTCCATCGGTCATGCCAGTGACGTCGTGCCAGTTCCTCACAGAGTAGAGACAAGAAAAGAGTCATAGCGCGACATGTGACCGGGTCATCATGCATTCTTGAGCCAGGGCTACTTTGATTGATGATCGTGACTTGATCGTGACTTGATAATCGTGGCTGAAATTTGCCACAGTCATTGCGTCAAAAAGAAATTTACGCGAGCCACAATGTTGTGCTCGGATTTTATTTTAAGACACGAGTCATAACGATGGCAACAAATCATGCGCCGGGGTGATCTCTATGCGGACCATACCAGCACCAAGAGCAGATCGAACTCGAGCTCGCTATCATTCAAGCTACAAACCGAGAAAAAGAGCCTTTTTAAGCCTGGGCTCCAGACCATAACAGATTCCGAACTTCATTATAAAACCGGGTGGGTTCCAAGACGTTCCGGACGCAAGGAAGCTTACGTTCTATTGTATTCCAACACTGGCGTCACTAACACTCGTGACTGAATTCGAATCGTTCAAAGCCAAGACCATTTTTTTCTTCTGGTTTCTTACCTGGACCGAGCTGGCTACGTTAGGTGTGACGTGATACTCTTATTCTTCTCTCTGGCCCTGCAACGCGTGGTGATGGTTTCTTGAGTACCTGCATTCTTCCCCGCCTAGCTACACCGGGGTCAGCGGTGCTGCTGACTTGCTGAAATCAGATTCCCAAACTTGAACGCACTGAGCCGAGGGCATGTGGCTGTACCTGCGCAGCTCTTATCGCATGTATACCATCATTGAAAAGCGTCCGCCAGTTCCTTTCTTTCGCCCCCATATTTATTAAGACATACCGTAACTCGAGAGTCGGCGGCGTATTGATCGTTATGTAAAATGGTATTTCAGAAAAAGGTCCGATTCAATTCAGAATGTACTGCGACGTGGTCAAGCCATTTGAGCACCCCCCGTCTCTCCTCGCAGCATTTGTTGCTGCCTATAAATACAAGATACAAAACTCTTCGCTAAGGGTAGGTCGGAGGACAGCGACCGCCCGCACGATTCGAGAACAATGCGAAAATTACACTATTCAAGCCCACCACGTGTGGCGTGTCAAAAAAGTTGCGCAGTAACCTTGCAGAGGTTAACGCTCATAATCATAATCAGTGCCGAGGTGGGAAATGATCAACGACCATTCGCCAATGATAGCAGCGTGGTATTTTGCCATGTACGTCTCATCATCTGTCGAAGAAAAACATTCAACGAGCTAATCAAACCCACACACGTCTGCTGGTGCTCACCTCTACCATCGTGGCATTGATACGTCTCCAGACTCGGACTCGCAGGGTCGATGGTTGGCCAGTACAGTATATCAGGAAGGTAACGGCGGGCTGTCCAGTGCAGTCCATCGAAGAGACGGCGCAGAGCACATAGGCCTTTGCACTGGGGTATTTGGGGTGTTGTCGAACCCATCTCGAGTCCCCGCTCGTCGTACGTGGAGTGTAGGTAATGATTCACTTCTTGGGCATTGCCGGCCTGGCACGTATACTTTGTATGATTCTTCTCCGCGTTTGACGGGAAAGAAAACAATGTCGTACCTCACGGAACATAAAGGTGGACACAATAGTGCGCGATGGTTGGTAACCAGATTGAATAAGTGATTCTATCGCGGTCCTGAATAGTTGACAATTAAGATTGGTCAGGATAATGTGGTGGAATGAATGAGTGGAGGGACTCACAGAATGACAACGGCACTCCCGACATCGACTATTTGGAAATCCAAGTCCGAAGACATAGTGTAGCACCCATCTACGTCCAACGCCTCTGAGGTGGGGTCAATTTCTGGAATCACGGCAGAGAACACGTGGTGGACCAACCCTTGTTGTTTCCAATAAGAACAGGTTTCGATTTGCGGTCTACGCCCTGCCAATGGAGGACAATGGCCGAGTGAGAAACATCGGTCCATTGGAGCGAAGAATGTCTATGAAGTGAAGATGCCGTATGAGTGTGATAAGGTGGAGGAAAATGAATGAGGGTCAAGAAATCCCTACGGACACAACGGGATAAGATTGCCGCATGTAGTCGCGCAAATGGGTGGCGTGGCAACCAACACACGAAGAATTATACTTTTGCTTCCTATTTCGCAAGGTGAACTAAAATGAAAGCATGCAGAAGAAAATCACAGCGTACAAGAACATGTCTACGGCTCCCTCAAACCTTTCGTGAAGCAACTCCTTGTGCGGCGCCGACTGAAACATCTCCTCGATCTTTTGGGCGAGTGTTTCATAGGGGTCTTTTCCATTTTGGTCGTCGGTTGCACCTCCCCTGAATGCACTGACGGCGAACGCCAAACAGCAGAGCAAAAGAACGATTAGCAGGACTAGTTGTCCACGGCAGGGACGTGTCCTGCCCTGGGAAGTCTGGAGTGGAATTTCAAGAGTAGACGGCTCCTTCTCGGAAGGAGATGAGTGCACGGCTTCAGGATCGACGTCGGGAGAGGAATGAAACGCGAAGTCAGCGGTGTGATAAACAGCTCCAGGAAGTGGACGGGCAGCCATCGTGGAGTGCTCTGGTAGAGGGAGAAGGGCAGAAGGGTGAAATGTGACGATAGCTCATTTGACGGGGGGTGTAATATATGTATCCATAGGCAGGATTACAGTAGCAGGACTGATTCGTCGACCGTTCAGACCGGGCTCGGGCGCCTATTAACATCGCCGCTGGCAGTCATTCATCCCAGTGGCGTCCTCAGAGGAGGCAGTGATGCCAAAAGAGGAACCAATTATTAGTATTTAGTCTCACGTGCAACGAGAGATATAGTAGTACTGAACCTAACACTGCCAGTTCTATTAACTTCTACCTAGAGCGCTGACGCAGGCCCGCGCCCTCGACGTAAGGGTATGCGTAACTAAGACGGGTAGTAAAAAAACATCACCTCGGTACATCCAGTTTTGAGGGATGCCCTTCCTTTTCTTCAGTGCTAGTCACCATGTGACATGTGTCGTCAAGGGGTTCATTGTCTGTGGTCATGTCTTGTGGTCAGAGGGGGGTTTCAGCTGCGAGGAGGTCCGCGTGGGTTCTGATATCAACTCATGTGATGCAATGGTTCATGTGTGTTTTTGGTGCGTGTTTTGGTTCATGCGTATTTTTCTCTCGTCGAGGCTTGCACCTCTCGGGGGATCGGTGGTGTTCCGTGGGTGCATAGATAAATGTTTTGTCACCCATCCAGTCCCTATTAGTTTGTCTCGGATCACCGCAAAATAACTTGGTCTGTGTCCCAGTCCCAGTCTTGCCTGTTAAAACCTATGCAGGTCCTCAGCGTCGACGTCGTGACATGACCTCAACATTAATTGCCTCGTCTCCAGACAGACGCTTACCTTCTTATCGTATCCCGACAAGGGCGTCACTAACACTTTCTTCCTTCTGGCTTCTTCTGAACTGCGTGATCGTGCCTTTGTCCTCTTCCTCTCTGACCCTGCTTCGCGTGGTGATGGTTTCTTGAGCACCTGCATTCCTGACCGCGCAGCTACTCCTATTCCCATCTAGACTCGTATTTCCGCAAGCGCACAGAGCCGAGGACATGTGGCCCTAGCAAACTCAATGAAACATCAGTTTCGCTTGTATACCATTGACGGGCGTCTGCCGGTTCCTTTCTTTCGACCCCCTTTCGTTCTAGATATACCGGAACTTGAGAATCCTTCAGAGTCGGCGACGTACTAGTCACTATGTAAAATGGGTGTTTCAGAAAAGGGTCCGATTCAATTCCCAATGTGCTGAGACGTGGTCAAGCCATTTGAGCACCTCCTTTCTCTCCTGGCAGCGCTTGTGGCTGCCCATAAATATAGGATACAAAACTCTTCGCTATGGGTGGGTCTGGCTACCGCCCGCACGAATCGAGAACACTGCTAAAATTACACTATTCAAGCCCGGATCTGCAGAAAAGAAATAAAGAAAAGTCTTTGACACCATGTGCGTGTGGAGCGTCAAAAAGGTTGCGCAGCAACCTTGCAGAGATTAACGCTCAGTGCCCGCTTGCGAAATGGTCAGCGACCAGTCGCCAATGGCAGCAGCGTGGTATTTTGCCGCGGACGTCTCCTCATCATCTGTCGAAGAAAAACACTCAACGAACTAATCAGAGCCACACGTCTGCTGGTGCTCACCCTCACCATCGTAGCTTTGATACGTCTCCAGACTCACAGGGTCGATGGCTGGCCAGTACAGTATATCAGGAAGGTAAAACCTGACTGTCCAGTATAGTTCATCGAAGAGACGGCGCAGAGCACATAGGCCTTTGCACTGGGGTATTTGGGGCATTGTTAAACCCATCTCGAGTTCCTGCTCGTCGTACGTGGAGTGTAGGTAATGGTTCACTTCCTGGGCATCGCCGGCCTGGCACGTATACTTTGTATGAATTCTTCTCCGCGTTTGACGGGAAAGAAAATAATGTCGTACCTCATCGAACAGCAAGCTGAACACAAGAGTGTGCGATGGTTGGTAACCATATTGAATAAGTGATTCTATCGCGGTCCTGAATAGTTGAAAATTAAGACTGGTCAGGGGGAATGGATGAGTGGAGGACTCACAGCCTGTCAACGGCACTCTCGACATCGCCTATTTGTAAAGCCAAGTTCGAAAACATAGTGAAGCCCCCATCTACGTCCAACACCGCTGAGCTGGGGTCAATTTCTGGAATCACGGCAGAGAACACGTGGTGGACCAACCTTCGTTGTTGGTAATGAGAACAGGTTTCAATTTGCGGTCTACGCCCTGCCAATGGAGGACAATGGCCGAGTGAGAAACATTGGTCCATTGGAGCGAGGAATGTCTACAAAGTGAAGATGCCGTGTGAGTGTGATAAGGTGGAGGAAAATGAATGAGGGTCAAGAAATCCCTACGGACACAACGGGATAAGATTGCCGCATGTAGTCGCGCAAATTGGTGGCGTGGCAACCAACACACGAAGAATTATACTTTTGCTTCCTATTTCGCAAAGTGAACTAAAATGAAAGCATGCAGAAGAAAATCACAACGTACAAGATGTCTAGGGCTCCGGCATGCCTTTCCTGAAGCAACTCCTTGTGCGGCGTCGACTGAAACATCTCCTCGATCTTTTGGGCGAGTGCATGGGGGTATTTTTCATTTTGGTCGACCCTGAATGCACTGACGACGAACGCCAAACAGCAGAGCAAAAGAACCATTAACAGGACTAGTTGACCACGGCGGGGGCGTGTCCTGCCCTGGGAAGTCTGAAGTGGGATTTCAAGAGTAGACGGCTCCTTCTCGGAAGGATATGAGTACACGGCTTCAGGGTCGACGTCGGGAGAGGAATGAAAGGCGAAGTCGGCGGTGTGGTAAATTGCTCCAGGCAGTGGACGGGCAGCCATCGTGGGGTGCTCTGGTAGAGGAAGAAGAAGGGCAGAAGGGTGAAATGTGACGGAAGATCATTTGAGGGGGATGTAATATATGTATCCGTAGGCAGGATAACGAGTCGATCATTCAGATCGGGCGCGCGTGTGCCTATCAACATCGCCGCTGGCGGTCATCCCAACGGGGGGCGCCCTCAGAATCATTGAAATTGGGTTGATAGTAGGAGGCAGCACAGCTGTGATGCCAAAAGAGGAAACAATTGTTAGTATTTACATGTATTAGGCAGAGAGATAGTAACTTGCTGTAATACTAAGTATCACTTAACACTGCCAGTTCTACCAATTTCTACCTACTGTAAGGCACTGACGCAGGCCCGCGGGCTCGAAGTAAGGGTGTGCAACTAAGACGGGTATGAGGCTTAAATTGTCACAATTTCGTACCCACTAAAAAAACATCACTTCGGTACATCCAGTTTTGAGGGATGCAGTCTGCGTGGGTTCTGATATCAACATGCGATGTCATTGTTCATCCGTGTTTTGGTTCATGCGTATTTTTCTCTCGTTGAGGCTTCCACCTCTCGGAGGATCGGTGGTGTTCCGTGGGTGCATAGATACCAGACGGCGCTTACGTTCTTAATTCCGACGCGGGCATCACTATTCTAGTTTCTTCTGAACTGCTACGTTAGCTGGAAAGTGCCAAGGCGTGATCGTACCCTTGTTCACCTCCTCTCTGACCCGGCGTCGCGCGTGGTGATGGTTTCTTGAACACCTGGCATTCCTGACCGCACAGCTATTCCCATTCCCATCTGCGCTCGTATTTCTACGAGCGCACAGAGCCGAGGCCATGTGGTCCTATCAAACTCAACAGAGTTTCGCTCGTATACTATTGACGGGCGTCTGCCAGTTCCTTTCTTTCGGCCCCCCCTTCGTCCTGGATGTACCGGAACTCGACCTTCAGAGTCGGCGGCGTAGCATTATGCAAAGAACTCATGCTATTCGTATGATGGCAGTACTTGCTGCTGCTCATAAATACATGGTAAGACTCTTCGCTAGGGGTGCACGACTCGCCATTCAGGCTTCACAAGACGTATTTGATTCAATATAAGGCTTTTTTTTTTGGACAGATTTATATAATTATGTCGCGGGGAAGTACATAATACTACAGGGCCGCGGGCGAACTACTATAACCAGCGCAAAAGATGGCACTTGGAATAAAAGGGACCCGTATGAACGGAGTCCCCACCCCCTCCCAAGGATTAACGAGAGAAGAGAAGCGTAGACGAAACGAAACACGTGAGACGCGAGGCGAGTATCAATATAAGGCTTGTCAAAACAGGGTCATGATACAATCCGGGTACGCAGAAAAATAATCCTTGATACCACATGTGTGCCAAAAAGGTTGACTTCCAAAGACGCAAAAGGATATCGATTATGATTCTGTGCCCGCTCGGACAATGATCAGCGTCCACACGCCAATTGTCGTTGCGCGCATTTTTGCAACAGCAATCGCAGCGTCATCGTCGATGGTGAGATGGCGATGGAAGCGCGGTGTATCTGTCAAAGAAAAAACGTTCAACGGGCTAACCAAACCCACACGTCTGTTGGTGCTCACAATAATCGAATGGCGGTGTCCTCGCGCACCGGCGTGCGGGAACCGGAAATAGGTTGATGACTGTCCAGTACAGTCTATGAAAGAGAAAAGAGATAGCACATGAGATTCTTCCGCCTTCGCACATTCGCCCTAGCGTCAGACCCGTGTCGAGTCCCTGCTCGTCGTACGTGGAGTGTAGGTAATCACGCATTTCCTGCGCATCGGCGGCCTACGAAAATTTATTATTTCTTGGCATGAAAGCAAAAAACATGTCGTACCTCACCGAGCATCAGGCTAAACACAAGCGTGCGCGAAGGTTGGTAACCGGATTGAATAAGAGCATCCACCGCGGTCCTGAATATTGAAAAATTGAAATTGGTTAGGGAGAAAGAGGTCGAATGAATGAATGAATAGA
>WNFR01015907.1_pt1 | contig 13578 bp, 10 predicted proteins | sample 5400221 | NCBI WGS metagenome assembly WNFR01 (sample SAMN13153357, study PRJNA577476) | soil metagenome | isolation source: 40 cm soil under Madrone tree | place: USA:California | collected 2016-06-14
ACAATGTGACTAGCGCGTAGAGGGTTCGCCGGATCATGAACTGGCCCATCACCGCCCCCCTCTCGGAATTGGGCGCCCAAGGGAAGCGCAACGGTGCATCGGCGTCGTGCGTGCTTCGAGACGCGCCCCATGGGCGCTCCTCAGCATGAGGTGTGTTCTTGATGGCATTAGAAAAACTTCCTCATCCTGAGGAGGTCCCGGAGGGGCCGTCTCGAAGGACGCGCTGCGCCAATCCAGCAAGCCATTGTGGGCTCGCGGCCTATTCACTTTTCCGCCGCCGCGGTTTCCTTCAGTTCGATGTCTTCCCAGGGATAGGGATACCCGGCCGTCAGCATCGTCGGGAACACGTCCTGCCATTTCTTTGCCGCGATCCGCGGCCCGATCACATTGACGAAGGCGTGGCGGAACACCGGGACGAAATAGTAATTCTCCAAGATCTCGCGCTGGATCTCGGCCGCCAGGTTTTTCCGTTCGGTGTGGTCGGTCGAGGCGAGATACTTGTTGAACTTGTCGTCTAGCTCCGGCACGCAGTTACGGTCTTTGCCATTGAACCCGCCGCATTTAACATAGGAATCGTACCAGTTCGACCAGGTTCCGCCGATGCGGCCAGCATTCATAATGATCTGGACCCCCGGCCACTCCTTCAAACCGCCTTGCATCTTCTTGAAGAATACACCCCTCTCCATGACCTGAAGCTTGGCGCGAATGCCAATGGCCTGCAGCTGCGCGACAACGCGCTCGCCGCGCGAATAAAAATTCGGCACTGGGGTGATCCAGTCGACATTGAAGCCGTTGGGATAACCCGCCTCCGCCATCAGCTGTTTGGCCTTTGCCACATCGCGTGGCCATTTGGGCCACTCTATGTAATTTTCGACGTCGTCGTTGATCCAATTGCCGTCGACCACCCCCATCCCGCCGCTCTCCGCCTGGTTTATCGCGTCGCGGTCGATCGTGAGGCTGATTGCCTGACGCACGCGCTTGTCGTGAAACGGGCTCTTTGGATCCTGAAAGCCGGGGAATTCGAGCCACCAGTTCCCGGAGACCACCGGCGCCAGCATCAGTTTCGGGTTGTTCTTGACCCGGTCGATCAGCTCTCCGGGCACAAAATACATGATGTCGGCTTCACCGCGCTCGATCATCGCCAACCGCGTGGCCGCCTCCGGCACGCTGACCATTATGAACTCTTTGACGTGCACGGGGCGGTAATAGTCTTCGAAGGCTTCGAACTCGAGCTTTACTCCCGGTTGCTGTGAGATGAGCTTGTAGGGCCCCGCGCCGATCGGCTTCTGCATGAAGCCGTCTTGTCCGACCTTCTCATAGTATTTTGCCGGGACGACCCAGCCGGCGCCGCACACATTGGCGGTGCCGAGCAGCATTGGAAAATCGAGAAACGGGCCGTTGAAATGGAAGCGGATGGTGCGATCGTCGACGATCTCGACCCCCTGGGTTTTTTCATGGAGCACCTCGGTCCAGGCACCGCGGTAGTGCTCGTAGCTCCATTTGACATCCTCGGGGGTGATCGGGCTGCCATCATGAAACTTGATCCCCTGCCGCAGCCGGAAGGTCGCGCTCGTGGCGTCTTCGGCAAAATCGAAGCGCTCGGCGAGCGCCGGGTGGTCGTAGCGAACCTCCCGGAAGTTTTTGATCAACGCGTCTTGCAACGCCATCAGGAAATTGTCCGTGCTCGCCGCACCGTCGTGCTGCTGCGGATCGAGCCAGCGCGCGGCAATATTGGTGTGCCAAGCCAGTACCATCTTGCCTTTGGGAACGACTGTTGCGGCCTGGGCGCGGCGCACAAACGGCGTCGCGAGAGCCGTCGTCGCCAGCGCTCCTGTCAGCAGCACCGTGCGCCGTGTCAGCATCTTGCTCCCCATTTTCTTCTCCTCTGCCAAAGTGCGATCAACCACAGTTAGTTTTTGAGCTGGATGTCTTCCCACGGATAGGCATAGCCGGTAGTGATCGCCGTTGGAAATACATCCTGCCATTTCTGCGCCGCGATGCGCGGTCCGATTGCATTGACGAAAGCGTGGCGGAAGACCGGGACGAAATAGTAATTCTCCAGGATCTCGCGCTGGATTTGCTCAGCGAGGGCCTTTCGCTCAGCCGGCTGGTCCGACGCCAGATATCGGTCGAACTTCGTGTCGAGGTCGCTCACACAGATGCGATCGGCGGCGAGCTGGCCACCGCATTTGAAGTTTGATTCATACCAATTGGCCCAGCTCGCACCGATGCGCGCGCCGTTCATGATGATCTGGACCCCGGGCCACTCCTTTAAGCCGCCCTGCTGCCGCTTCAGAAAAACCGCCCGCTCCATGACCTGAAGTTTCGAACGGATGCCAATATTCTGTAGCTGCGAGACGATGCGCTCGCCGCGCGAGTAATAGTTGGGCGCGGGGGTGACCCAGTCGACGTTGAAGCCATTGGGGTAGCCGGCCTCGTTCATCAGAGTTTTGGCTTTGGCAACGTCGCGTGGGAACTTTGGCCACACCATGCCGTATTGCACGTCGTCGTTGATCCAATTGCCGCTAACTCTGCCCATCCCCCCGGACTCGGCGTCATTGATGGCCTCGCGGTCGATGGCCAGGCTGACGGCCTCCCGCACCCGCTTGTCGTGGAACGGGTTCTTGGGATCCTGAAAGCCGGGGAACTCGAGCCACCAGCTCCCCGAAACGACCGGCGCCAGCATTAGTTTGGGGTTGTTCTTCACCCGGTCGATCAGCTCGCCGGGCACGAAATACATGATGTCCGCTTCGCCGCGCTCGAGCATCGCAACACGGGTTGCCGCTTCTGGGACGCTGATGATTGTGAAGCGCTTGACGTGAACAGGACGGTAGTAATCGTCGAAAGCCTCGAAGTTGAGCCTCGTTCCCGGTTCCTGTGCCACCAGCCGGTATGGCCCGGCGCCAATCGGCTTCTGCGCGAAACCATCCAGCCCGACCTCCTGGTAATATTTCGCGGGTACCACCCACCCGGCACCGCTGACATTGGCCGTGCCGATCAGCCGCGGAAAATCCAAGAACGCTCGTTTGAAGGTGAAGCGGATCGCGCGATCGTCGAGGATCTCGACCCCATCTGTCCGATCCTGCAGCACCTTGGCCCAGGCGCCGTGGTAGTGTTCGTAGCTCCATTTGACGTCATCGGGCGTGACCGAGGCGCCATTGTGGAACTTGATGCCCGGGCGGAGCCAGAAGGTGGCGCTCTTGGCATCCTCGGCAAACTCGTACCGCTCGGCGAGCGCCAGATGGTCGTAGAGCTCGTCGCGAAAGTTCTTGATCAGAGCGTCTTGCAGCACGTTGAGGAAATTATCCGGGGTGGCGCCGCCGTCGTGTTGCTGCGGGTCGAGCCAGCGCGGCGCGATATTGGTGTGCCACGCCAACACCATGCCGCCGCTCGGTACTACGTTCGCAGCGGCGTATACGCGGCGGACAAACGGCGCGGCGAGCGCGGACGTCGCCAGCGCCGCTGTCCCAAACACGCTGCGCCGCGTCAAGGTGGTCATCCCCATCGTGCCCTCCCTTGTTAGTCGAAATGGATGGGTAGATCGACATCGGCCCTGGTGCTTCTCGATCGTGATCACCGCAGTCCGACTCGTCCCAGACGCTCTCTTGGCAAGAGACTTGCGTTCAGTGTAGCGCAGCTATGCAAGAAAATCTTGCCTATTCGCGACCGGGATGACTTCGCCCGGATGCAGGGGTTTCCCACCCTTGCCAGGGGCTTTGTCAGGATGACCGGCGGGTTCGGGAGTGAGATCGCAGCTATGGCTGAAATCTCATGCCGCGACGTGGATCTTCTGTGCCGAGGCGGCGAACCAATGGCAACGCCATTGCGGCAGGGTGACCGCCGATGCCGCTAGAAGGCCCCCAGTCCCTTCGGGTTAGTGGGCTTCGTCCCAGTTCCGGCCGCGGCCGGTTTCGACGACGAGCGGCACCGAAAGCTCGCAATGCGGCGCGCACGCGCCTTCCATGACGATCTTGACGACCCGTGCCGTTTCCTCGACCTCGGCTTCCGGCACCTCGAACAGCAACTCGTCGTCGACCTGTAGCAGCGTGCGGGCGCGCAGCCTTTCGCGGAGGAGGGCGGCGGGAATACGGGCCATGGCGCACTTGATGATGTCGGCCGCCGAGCCCTGCAGGGGCGCGTTGATGGCCTGCCGCTCGGCGCCGGGGGATGAAGCATTTCCGGCCGAAGATCGTCTCGACATAGCCGGTGTGCCGGCAATCGGTCTTGGTCCTCTCCATATAGGCGCGGATCGCCGGGCTCGAAATAAGCGCGGATACAGGCGCCCGCCTCGGCTTGCGGCACGCCGATCTGCGCCCCGAGGCCAAAGGCACTGATGCCGAAATTGATCGCCTTTGCCCGGCGCCGAGTGACCGCATCCATCTCGGCGAGCGGCACGCCGAACACTTGGCTCGCGGTCAGCGCATGAATGTCCAAACCGTCGCGGAACGCCTGTTTCAGCTCGGGCACGTCGGCGACATCAGAGCCGAGCCCAGCTTGCATCAAATTCCCACCCGCGTCGACCTGCTGGGCCCCTTGCGCGTTAGGCAAATAAAGATCAGCTCAAGGCGGCGGTGTGGTTACAGCATCGAGCAGGCGCACGAAAGAGGTCGCGCCCCAGTTTCCCCCGTTCTCCGGCTTCCTCAATTTTTTCCAGCGGTAAGCATCGGTGACGGCACCGCGGTTGTCGGCGTTCTGGTCGCCCTTTCATCCCGAGTGCGACTAAATCTTTTATTTTGTTGTTCCGTTCGATCATCGCAGTGAATAGCACGTTATCTAGAAATAAGACTCTTGGACGAAGTTAAATGGACTCTTCCTTCTGTCTCTTTGAGATCCATTCCCAGGCTTTATCACTCAACCAGCCACTTGAATTTTTCAAATTCACTTCAATAACTAAAAACCCGGCTTCTCTCATGCTGCGTGGAAGGGCCTCTGCAATTTCAGCAGCTGAATAGTCTGATTTTATCAGATACAGACTCTTTATATGATGCCACCATCTCCGCACCATATTGCTTCTTGACACGGAGCGATGAAGCTCTTCGGTATCGATCTTGTCACGATCGTATAAAATGGCGTATATTCTTGAGTTATCGCTCATCTGAACTGTGCTCGACTTGGGGTGGAGGCTTGGTCGTTTGAGGCGGGTTGAGCAATACCTGGGCCACCTCTAGCTGGTTTGATTCATCTCCCAACCGTTCCGCTAACTGGCTGCGGAGGTGGTGATCCTCCGAGCGAAGGTATCTCGGCTCGGTCCACAAGAATCGCTGTATAGTTACTAACGCATTTAGCACAGGGAGTACTCCGATGACGAACAGTCCCCAGCGCAAAAACTGATCGTTCGCTAGATAAGCAAGGATGAAACATAGAAGGGAGACGACACAGAGCCAGAGTGATGGGTTCGCTGCGCTGTTCACCTTGACCTGGCCGAAAACCGCTCGAAAGCGGCTGACGAGTGACCAAGCGGACTGACCCACAGGCGGGCACTCCCGAGTGACCCTACCTAGTGCGCCTCGTCCCAGTTCCGGCCGCGGCCGGTCTCGACGACGAGGGGCACCGAAAGCTCGCAATGCGGCGCGCAGGCGCCTTCCATGACGATCTTGACGACCCGTGCCGTTTCCTCGACCTCGGCTTCCGGCACCTCGAACAACAACTCGTCGTGGACCTGCAACAGCATGCGGGCGTGCAGCCTTTCGCGGACGAGGGCGGCGGGGATACGGGCCATGGCGCGCTTGATGATGTCGGCGGCCGAGCCCTGCAGCGGCGCGTTGATGGCCTGCCGCTCGGCGCCGGCGCGGCGCGCCGGGTTGGCATCGCGGATCCCGGGGATGAAGCATTTGCGCCCGAAGATCGTCTCGACATAGCCGGTGCTGCGGCAATCGGTCTTGATCCGCTCCATATAGGCGCGGATCGCCGGGAAGCGCTCGAAATAGGCGCGGATATAAGCCCCCGCCTCGGCCTGCGGCACGCTGATCTGCGCTCCCAGGCCAAAGGCGCTGATGCCGTAGATGATGCCGAAATTGATCGCCTTCGCGCGGCGCCGGGTGACCGCGTCCATCTCCGCGAGCGGCACGCCGAACACCTGGCTCGCGGTCAGCGCATGGATGTCCAAACCGTCGCGGAAGGCCTGTTTCAGCTCGGGCACGTCGGCCACATCGGCGGCGAGCCTTAATTCGATCTGGCTGTAATCCGCCGACAGCAGCAGATGGCCGGGCTCGGCAATGAAGGCGCGGCGGATGCGGCGGCCTTCCTCGGTGCGGATCGGGATGTTCTGGAGGTTGGGGTTGTTCGACGAGAACCGTCCGGTCGCCGCCACGGCAAGCGCGTAGGAGGTGTGCACGCGCCCGCTGTCGCGGTCGATCTCTTCGCCCAATGCGTCGGCATAGGTCGATTTGAGCTTGCTGAGCTGGCGCCATTCCAGGACATGACCCGGCACCTCGTGCAAAGGCGCGAGCTCCTCGAGGATCGAGGCGTCCGTGCCGTAGGCGCCGGTCTTTCCCTTCTTGCCGCCGGGCAGGCCGAGCTTCTCGAACAGGACATCGCCGAGCTGTTTGGTCGACCCGATATTGAAATCGTTGCCGACCGCCCGAAAGATCGCCTGCTCGATCTCGGCGATGCGCCGCTCGAAATCGCGCGACAGATCGGCGAGGGCCGCGCGGTCGACCTTGATCCCGTCCCGCTCCATCGCCGCGACGGCGGGCACGAGCGGCCGTTCGATCGTCTCATAGAAGGCCGTCATCGTCTCGCGCACTAGGCGCGCCTTCAGCAGCGTGTGCAGCCGCAGCGCGGCATCGGCGCGCTCTGCCGCGAAGTCGCGCGCTCTCTCTCTCGCCACCTCGGCGAAGGCGATCAGGCTCTTGCCGGTGCCGACAAGTTCCTTCAATGGGGTCAGCTCCTGCTCGAAGGAGCGCCGGACCAGATTCTCGATGGTGTGCTCGAACTGGCCGCCGTCTAGCACGTAGGACATCAGCATCGTGCAGTCATAGGGCGCGAGCCCGATGCCGTAGCGCGACAGCAGATGCGCCGTGGTCTTGACGTCGTGCCCTATCTTGAGGACCCCTGGATCCTCGAGCAGCGGCCGCAACCGCTCGATCGCCGCCTCCAGCGAAAGCTCGCCGGGGCCGTCGAGGTCGAGGCTTCCCGACACGCGATGACCGACCGGAACATAGGCGGCAAGACCGGGCGCCAGCGCCAGCGCGATCCCGGCCAGCGTGGGACGGGTGCCGGCGACATTGCTCGTCTCCGGCCAGATCGCGACGACGCCGGACTGCTCCGCCGCCTCGATCCAGCGATCGAGACCCTCGATGGTATCGACGAGTGCGTAGGTGCGCTGGGCGGTGAAAGCCGGAATCTCCGGTATTACCGGCTCGGGGCGTTCAGCTGGCGTGACCGCGGCGGCCGCCATCGAAAGTCGTTGCGTCATGCGCGTCGCCAGCGCGCGGAATTCCATCTCTCGCAGGAATGGCAGCAGGTTCTCCGGATCGAGCGGCTTTGCAAGTCAGCATATGCGGGCAGTTTTGAATAAAACCGCCAACCAAGTATCAGAGCGGCTATTTCGAAGCCATTAGCAGCTAGGGATTTGAGAACTTCGGAGGCAACAGCATAATTTCCCGTTTTACTCTTCCGACCTCCGGGAATCTTCAGCTTGTCAAAAATCACCTCTCCCAGTTGTTTAGTCGATCCGATATTGAATTCTTTGCCAGCAATTTTATAAATTGTCGCTTCGAGATGGTGAACCTTTTGTGATGCGAAATTGTCGAATGCAGCGGTTTCTTGAGCTCGGATGAGCATTGTATCGAGATCGCCAAATTCATTAACGAGCTGAGCTGCTGTTTCGGCGCTGATCCCTTTGACACCGGGGACGTTGTCGATCGAGTCGCCGAATAGAGCCTGAACATCGATGACCTTTTCCGGCCCGACCCCGAACTTTTCGCGCACCTCGGCGTCGCCGATCGGCCGGTTCTTGATCGGGTCGAGCATCGTGACCTTGTCGGTCACCAGCTGCATCAGGTCCTTGTCGGACGAAACGATGGTGACCTTGGCGCCGGCCTCGACGGCGTGGCGGGCATAAGTGGCGATCAGATCATCGGCCTCGAATTCGGCGAGCTCGATCTGGCAGACGCCAAAAGCCGCAGTAGCTCGCCGCACCAGTGCGAATTGCGGGACGAGGTCGGGCGCCGGGTCCGGCCGCTGCGCCTTGTACTGGTCGTAGATGCGATTGCGGAACGAGCGGCCCGAGGCGTCGAACACGACGGCGATATGGTCGGCGTCGGTCTCGCTGAGGAGCTTTGCCAGCATATTGCTGAAACCGAGGACGGCACTTGTCGGTGTCCCGTCGGAACGCGACAACGGCGGCAGCGCGTGATACGCACGGAAGATGAAGCCCGAACCGTCCACCAGAAACACATGATGAGGTGCGGCCCCCGGGGCAGGCTTCAGCGCCTGTGCCGCGGTGGTGGGATGCGGCTCTCCCGGCTTTGCGGGGGTAGGCTCAGCGATCGGTGCGATGATCTCGTCCACGGATTCCTTCACTTATGCATTGCGCGATTCCGATGCCCCGGCGGCGTGGTGACTTCGCCCCCCGCTTTCGCCGGGGCTGGCTCATCGCTAGCCTGCATCGCGCGGTTGACGAAGAGACGGGAACAATAGGGGCACTCGACCTTCCCAGCAGGGCCGAGTTTGAGATAGACCCTGGGATGGCCGAGCGCTCCACCTCCGCCATTGCAGGCAACGACCGTCTCATTGATGTAGATAGTTTCGAAAGGCCCCATGTGCGACCGGGAAATACACAGCGGGCACCAAGGCGCCCGGCTGACTGTCTGACGAACCGATGATACGCATTGCCGCCACAGCCAACGACCGACGAGGACGTGCGGCTTGCCGGTATCGGCACCGGGCGCGCGGCGCCCGAGCCGAAGCCGATGCCGCGCTTCGCCGAGACGGGTTTCGTCACCGCCGACGGTCGGGTGCTGCCGCTGCGGAAATGGCTGCCAAAGGGTGAGGCGAGGGCGGTGATTCTCGCCCTCCACGGCTTCAACGATTACAGCAACTCCTTCGAGGGTCCTGGCGAGGCTTGGGCCACGCAGGGCATCGCCACCTATTCCTACGACCAGCACGGCTTTGGCGCCGCGCCCGAGCGAGGCTTGTGGCCGGGGCGCGCCGTGTTAGCAGCAGATGCCGCGATCGCAGCTCAAATATTGCGCCATCACTATCCTCGGGTGCCGCTCTATCTGCTCGGCGAGAGCATGGGCGGTGCGGTGGCGGTGGTGGCGATGACCCGTGAGAGTGCAACACCCGTCCCCGATGTCGACGGCATTATCCTCGCCGCTCCGGCGGTGTGGGGCCGCAAGACGATGGGCCTCCTACCCCGGCTGGCATTGTGGGCTGGGGTACGTCTGATGCCGGGGCTCACCCTGACCGGGCGCGGGCTCAAGATCAAGCCGTCGGACAATATCGCGATGCTGCGTGCTTTGTCGCGCGACCCGTTGGTCATCAAAGCCACTCGCGTCGATACGATCTATGGCCTGGTCGATCTGATGGATGCAGCTCTGGATTCCGCGCCTCGTCTCGACGTGCCGTTATTGGTGATGTATGGCGCAAAGGACGAGATCGTGCCGAAAACGCCGATTCGGCGTTTTGTCGCCAGCCTGCCGCCCGAATGCTGCCGTCGAGCGAGGCTCGCTTGGTACGAGGATGGGTATCATATGCTGTTGCGCGATCTCGAAGGCCCGGTGGTGATCGCCGATGTGGCGAGTTGGGTCCGCACCCCGGCCGCGCCGCTGCCCTCGGGCGCCGATCGCGCCGCGGCGGCGGCCTTCTCGCTAAGCGGCGGCCAAGTGTCGTTCGACGCACCTTGAGACATGCAGCCCCTTGTCATCCTGCAGCTGCTGGTTTTATTGATGTTGGCCAACGGTACGCCGGTAATTGCCAAGAAGATCCTCGGCGAGCGTTATTCCTATCCGCTGGATGGCAATCTCACATTTGCTGACGGCCGGCCGTTGTTCGGCCGCTCAAAGACCATACGCGGGGTCGTGCTGGCTGTTCTGTTGACGACAGCGGGCGCGCCGCTGATTGGCCTCGGCTGGAAAACCGGATTTCTGGTCGGGAGCTTCGCCATGGCCGGCGACCTCGTCTCCAGCTTTTCGAAGCGTCGGCTCAACCTGCCGTCGAGCAGCCGGGCGAGCGGTCTCGATCAGGTCCCGGAGTCGCTGTTCCCGTTGCTCGCCTGCCGCAACTTGCTGTCACTGGCGGCTGCCGACATCGCCGTTTGTGTGGTGATGTTTTTTATCGGCGAGGTGGTGTTGTCTCGCCTCCTCTATGTCCTCCGCCTTCGCGATCGCCCATACTAGGTTTGGCGACGGTCGCACCGGAGGCAATGCAGCGTAATTTCTGGCGGGCAGTTGAGCCGTACCGGGACGATAGATGATCCGACGCCGACGGCTGTGTATCCCACCATGTCGTGATACTTCCACCCCCCCGCCCCCATGCGTCTTGGGAGAACCGAATCGAGGGTAAGGGGGATGGCGCCTGGCAGGCAGATCTGGCCTCCATGGGTGTGTCCGCTCAGCAGCAATTTGAAACCGGCATGGGCGGCTTGACAGTAGATCTCTGGCGTATGCGACAGCAAAACCGAGAATTCCGTACTGGGAACCTGCGACACTGCCTTCTCAATATTGTCCACCCGGTAGTAATGAGCATCATCAATCCCTACCAGATGAATGCGTTGTCCGCCGCGCACGAGCGTCTCGGACTCGTTGAGGAGCATCCGTATCCCCATGTCCTCCATTGCCGGGACCATGCGGATCGTGTCGTGGTTGCCCAGGACGCCGTACACCGGCCCTTCGAGACGCGCACGCACGCGCACCAGGCCCTCGATCGTCGCGTCGAACGGCCCGAAGGTCTTCCCGCGATAATCACCGGTCAAGACGCAGGCGTCGTACACAAGTCCCGGAAGCAGCTCGATCAGCCGCTTCATCGCCCCTTTATTAATGTCGACATGCAAGTCGCTGATCTGGAGGATGGTGAAGCCGTCGAATGAGGTTGGCAACTCGTGCAATGTGATGTCGTGACGCCGTATTTGTATGTTTTCGGCGTTCTTGCGGGCACGCCAGTAAAGACCGGTCAGCTTCAGCGTTGTTTGAATAATCGACGGACTGAGGTACCAATTCTCAGGATGAAAGAAGTTGAGGCCTTGCCCGAAAACCTGGCCCTCATGGTCGTCCTCGATGCCGAGCCGTTGCTTGGCGTGCAGTCGTCCGAGACGCTGCTCCAGCTTCCGGAGAATGTCCTCGTTCATCGGCGGGTTGGCGTGGTGCCGCGCTTTTTCAGCGAGCTGAAGATCCATTCATCCCCTTTGGCGCATCTGCCGTGCGCCAGCCCCCAAGGCAAGGCCCGCTGGTCGATCGGGTGCGGAGTCGCACCAAAAATGCGGCGAATGCAAGGCGGCGGCAATATCGCGACCGCGCCGGCGCGGAGCGCCGTTGACAACAGCTTGGCGGGGCCGGCCACCCGACCGGAACCTTCTTGCGTCGGCCGCCGCCAGGTTGTATGCCTCGCGCCTTGGGTCGTACGCGACTAAGCGCCGGCACCCGTAGCTCAGCTGGATAGAGCGCTGCCCTCCGAAGGCAGAGGTCGTGAGTTCGAATCTCGCCGGGTGCGCCACTTCGCATCAAGGACAAAGCGGGTTGGACTTGGCGATACCCGAACCCAATACGTTCATATTGCCTCGTAAAATTGGCGGGCGGATTGAGATGAGCCCCCTGCTTGCCGCGAACCGTGATCGGCGGCGAGCACGAGTATCACCCGGCAGTGTTAATCTTCAGTTGCTTGCGCTCCTCTGATCATGATCCAGCGCAGGCCAGCCAGAGCAGGCCAGGCCATAATTCTCGCCCCGAACATCGCCGGTTATGGACGGATGGCAGAGATCGCTCGATGCCGCTTGCTCGATCTATCGGGTTGCTTCTGATCGGGGTGGCGATGACCGTCTGGATGCGGCCGGACCGCCCGCTCGATACCGTTCCGACCGTCGCCCGCTTCGCGGTGGCCGGGGAGCAAGCCGGTACCAAGAATGCACGGATGCGCCATGGCGCGCGATCTGGCACACTGAGCCGGCAACGAGGAACGAGAACCAGCCATGCTCGACCAACCCATGACCAGTAAGATGATCGCCGAGAAGGATGGCCCGATCGGCCGCCTGATCTTCAACAACCCGGCGCGGCACAACGCGGTGTCCCTCGACATGTGGCAGGCCGTGACACAGATCATGGACGATTTCGAGCGCGACGATGCGATCCGCGCGATCGTCGTGAGCGGGGCGGGTGGCCGGGCTTTCGTCTCGGGCGCCGACATCTCCGAATTCAAGGAGAAGCGCGCCTCCGAGGAGGCGGTCGCGGCTTACAGCAAGATTTCCGAGAATGCACGGCAGCGCATTCAGGATACGCCCAAGCCGACGGTCGCGATGATATCGGGCTATTGCATCGGCGGTGGTGTCGGCACCGCGTTGGCCTGCGACATGAGGATCGCCGCAGAGGGTTCCCGCTTCGGCATCCCGGCTGCCAAGCTCGGCCTCGGCTATGGCTACGATGGGATCCGCAGGCTCATCGACCTGGTTGGCCCGGCCTGCGCGCGCGAGATCTTTTACACGGCGCGGCAGTTCAGCGCCGAGGAGGCCTTGCGCATGGGTCTGGTCAACCAGGTCGTGCCGGCCGAGTCGCTCGAGAGCTATGTCAAGGATTATTGCCAGATGATCGCCGCCAACGCGCCTTTGACCGTGCGCTCGGTCAAAGTCATCGTGCGCGAGGCCATGAAAGATGAGCGCGAGCGTGATCTGGCGCTATGCAAACGGGTCGTCGAGGAGTGCTTCGCCAGCGAGGACTACGTCGAAGGCCGCACCGCCTTCATGGAGAAGCGCAAGCCCGCGTTCAAGGGGCGCTGAAGTCTCTCCGTGCTCCCCTCACCCACCAGCCCTCCGTCTGGGCGGGTGAGGGCAAGCGGCTTCCAACCGGCGTCCCTATCGAGCTCCGCCCATGAAACTTCCTGCGCACAATCGCTATGACTACATCCCGATCCACAAGCGTCCGCAATATGAATGGCCCAATGGGGCTCGGCTGGCCGTTACCTTCTGCAACAACATCGAGTATTTCGCCTTCGGCGCCGGTCTCGGCAGCGATTCGACGGGCGCTGCCGCAGTGCAGAGCCAGCGCAACTATGCGTGGCGTGACTATGGCAACCGGGTCGGCATCTGGCATTATCTGGATTTGCTCGATGGGTGCGGGCTGCCCGGGGCGCACAACGTCAATTCGGCCGTCCTCGGGCAATGCCCCGACATCGTCGAGCGGCTCAACGGACGCGGCGACGAGTATGTCGGACACGGCAGGACGAATTCTGAGCGCCAGGACGTGCTCTGGGAGGAGGATGAAGCGCGGCTGATCACCGAATGCACCGAAGTGCTGACGCTGCTGTCTGGAAGGCGGCCGGAAGGCTGGCTCGGTACCTACATTGCGCAGAGTGGAGTGACGCTGGATATATTGAAGGAAGCCGGCTATCGCTATGTCATGGATTGGGCGATGGACGATCAGCCGATCT
>WNFR01017044.1_pt1 | contig 13578 bp, 11 predicted proteins | sample 5400221 | NCBI WGS metagenome assembly WNFR01 (sample SAMN13153357, study PRJNA577476) | soil metagenome | isolation source: 40 cm soil under Madrone tree | place: USA:California | collected 2016-06-14
CGCTTTGGCTTCTTCCAGCGTGAGAGGATGCGTCTTGGCCCGCAACGTCAGCCTCTGCCGCAACTGACGCAAGTTTGGCTGTTTGAGCCTTTGCTCCAGTTCAGTCTGACCCACAAGAACGATCTGAAGAAGCTTCTCGGTGAAGGTCTCCAGATTCGTCATCATTCGGATCTCTTCCAGCACCTCGTCGGCTAAATTCTGCGCCTCGTCCACGATCAGGACGGCCGTCTCTCCCGCGCGATAACGCTCTAGCAGCCAGTTATAAAGCCGCAATAGGATCTGACTCTTCGATCTGGAATCACAGGGGATTCCGAAATCCGCCATCATGTAATCAAGAAACTGCGGCACATTCATGCGGGAGTTGAAGATGAATGCGGTCGGCACTTGCTGCGCCCGCAACCACTCGAGCAACTTGTTAATCAAAGTAGTCTTGCCGGTACCGACTTCTCCGGTCAGCAACACGAATCCTTTGCGGCTCTGGATCCCATAGGTCAGGCATGCCAAAGCCTCTTCCGTGTGCCGCGTCAAGAAAAGATAACGCGGGTCAGGGTTGACGTTGAACGGATTTGCTCGCAGCCCAAAAAAATCTTTGTACATATTCGGAGTTACACCTCAACCGTTTCTTTCTTTGCTTCGACGGTGCCGGACTTGAAACCAAATTTCCGCTTGCCGGTTCCGTTCCTGTCGAGGTTGTTCATTCCAATCCAGGGCACCTGCGAGAGCACCGGCAGGTCAAGTGCAGCCATGACATCCGCCTCTGTGCGCAGCGACTTGTCACGCAATTCCAGCCACAGGGCGATTCCGCAACCGAGCGCCAGGCCGCCGGCGAGGCCGCCCCCCGCAAAGAGCAGGCGGTTGGGAAAGCTTGGGGCATCTGGCAGATCGGCGGGATTCAGCAATCCCATCTGTTCTCCCTGTTGTTCACGTTCCATGGCTGTTTGCATCTCTGCTTCCGACTTCTTGGACAGCAGATCGTCATAAATTTTCTGAGCGGTGATGTAGTCGCGGGTCAGAAGCTTGTATTGCTCTTCCACAGCCGGACTTAGCGCTACCCGCCCTTGATAGACCTTTATCTGGTCCTGCAGCTTTTGCTGGTCCCGAGAGGCTTGCACGATGACCTGCTGAAATTGATGGATTTGCAGCCGCAGTTGCTGGATCTCAGGAGGTTCCGACATGTTTGCCTTATCGGTGCTGGCGTCGCTTGGATTGGCGGCTGCAGAATTCATATGGTTCAACTCTTTCTGCAGTTCGGCAATGTCCCGCTTTGTCTTCACCACGTCCGGATAATCTTCGGTGTAGCGCGCCTGCAGAGTGATCAGCTGCGACTGCAAAGCTGCCAGCTGCTGTTGCAGAGTTTGCGGATTGGTTGCGGTTTGCGAAGATTTCCACGCGGCAAGTTGCTGCGCAAGCAATGACTCGGTGTACGCCTTGTCCTGCTGGGCACGGTTCAGCGTCTGGGTGTTGGCGTCCAATTGAGAATTCATTCCCATCAGGATCCTCAAATTGTTGTCTTCGTCGCCGGGAAGCTGGCCGATATATTGTTTTTTGAAATTAGCAAGCCGGCTGTCCAGATCGTCGAGATTTCGCTTGGCATCGTCCAGTTGTCGGGACAGGAAATCAGTTGTGCTCTGTGCCGCCTGTGTGCGGTTAGTAATATTTTCTTTGAGGATGATGTCCGTCAACCCGGCGCACACTTCCTGAGCTTCGCGCGGATTGTTCGCTACATAACTCACGGTGAACCCGGGCGTCTCTCCCTTGGCGTTTTTCTTGCCTCCAACAGGAGCTGATACCGCCGAAACCTGGACCGGCAGAATAGACATGTGGTCGCGGATAGTCTGGATTAAATCATCCACGTTCCGCCCGCCGCGCGTCAGCTGCAACTGCTCAATTAAAGGTCGTAGTCGCTCCGCGCTCAACGCCTTATTCTGGAGTGTTGTAATTCGCTGATTAATATCTTCGGTAACTACCGGCTTGACATATCCTTCCGGCACCTTCTGCTCTGCTACCAGCACCAGAGACTGCGACGTATATTTCGGCGCAAATGCGTATGACACCGCAAACCCTACAAGGGGCGCGAGCAGGGTGGGAATCAAAATCACTTTCAAGCGACGCCGCAGCATCGCTAAGTAATCATCCATACTCAGTTCGCGATTCTCAATCATCGTTGTTCCCAATCTGCCAGCTTTGGCTGGCTCGAAATCAGTCAAGTCGTATAGGGCCCGGCGTCCAATTAATTCCAATCACTCCCATATGCCGGTCGTAAGTACGCCCGCAGCCCGGAGCCGCAGTGCAAAAACCAGAACTAAAACCGAATTTGTCATATTGATAGCTCGTGAAAGCTCCAAAATGTCTGGCCAATTGCCAGTGCAACGCCCCGCCGGCATACCAGTAGTTGTAAGTCTGCGCGTTGTTCGCCGTTTTTGTGGCCACAGCCAAGATTCTCGAATTGTGCGAGTAACCTGTGTCAGTCATGAAGCTCCAGCGTCGCGTCAGCGCATGGTTCAACGAATACCTAACGTGGTCCGTATTTGCACCCGCGAAGAAACCCGACCCCGGAGTCGTGTAGTGCGAATAATTCAGAATCATGTTTGTTCGAGTAGACGCGTGGTACGTGAGCGATGCTCTACCCGATCCCGAGAGATAGCTTCTTACGCCCACCCCCGAGAGGTAAGTGCGAATCCACTGCGGCCCTCCACCCAGCGAGAAGTCAAGCTTCCCGGAAATCCGGTGCCCATAAAGCGCCTGCCAAACGTTGGCATTAAAGCTCCCGCTGCCCAGCCGGGGGAAGTGAAATTCATCAAATGCATACGTCAAAGCTATTTGGTCTTTTCTCGAGAGTTGGTAGTTGTAGCCAGCCTGTCCGATTGTCTGGTTACTGTTTATGTAACCCAACGGATTGTTTAAGAAGTCTGTGATTCCGTAGCCTCCGGCCACTACTACAGAACTGCGCGGACTAAGAGATTGGGTGACATCAACAATGCCCATATTGGTGATGCGAGGCTGATTTCCAAGCGAACCGAACTGCCCGTTCGTGAATACGCCCCCTCCGCCGCCGCCGGCAATTCCTCCGCCGGATGTAACTCCGCCGCCCAAGCCGCCGACGCCCCCAGTGAAACCACCCGCTCCGCCAAAGGAACCGAAGCCAAACGATCCTTGGGGCAGGTAGCTGAATGAATCGCGCAAGGCCAATTGTCCAGTGCGCCACAGGAAACGCTGGTCCGCGGACAGTGCGTGGGTTTGAAAGGTTCGGCCGTTCTTGCCGTGATAGGCGTACGCTCCGCCTGCATAATCCACAGCGAGTTGGCGGGCTTTCCACAATTTCTGGAGGTTGAGCGAGCCAAGCCCTTGCGTGACCTGTCTGATACTGCCGCTCGATCCCAGATTACTCGTGGGATTGGTATCTGCCGCTTCACTCAGCTGGGCTTTAAAAAGCAGATAGCTGCGTGCTCCGAACCCGGGCTCGAACGACGGGGAATCCAGGCCGGAAAGCGGCGGGTTTTCGATCGTCTGTGTCGCCGTGTCGGGACCTGTTGCAGCCGGAACCGCGCCACTGGACTGCTGTGCACCGGAAGACGCGCCCTGCTGCGCTCTCGCCATCGAGAAAAGGATGACGACAGTAGCCATCAGATTCATTGCGCGCCGGATCTTTCTGCTGGATCGGTTCATATACTTCCTACGGGACAACAATTGTGTCTCCAGGTTTCAAAGTAATGTTCTGTTGCGCCGCTTCGCCCTTGATCAAACGCTTGTAGTTAACCGGGTATCTTTTTTGCTGGCCATTTTCGGCACGAAGAACATAAATGCCTTTGGTATTTGCGAACTGCGTGAACCCGGCAGTTGCTAGCGCCTGCAGAACGGTCATGTCAGGCGTCAAGTTCATGGCGCCGCTATGAAGCACCTCTCCCGTGACGTACACCCGCTGGCTGTTCATCTGAGTCACCACAACCGTCACATGCGGATCAGAAACATACTTTTTCAACTTTTCAGTGATTGAGGCTGCGAGCTGCATGGGCGTAAGACTGGAAGCCTGAACATCGTTCAGCAGTGGCATGGAAATCATCCCGTCGGCACGCACCGGCAACGTGTTCGTCAAATCCGGCTCTTTCCAAACTGAGATGTATAAAGTATCGTCTGGCCCGATCACGTATGAAGGGCCGGCTTCTGACCGGGCCGGCTTGCTATCCGGCGCAGCGGATCCGGTGTTCGCGGCTGGCGCAGAATTCTGTCCCAAGACGGGAAAGCCGCTCAACAGTGATCCGAGTGCAACCAATAATGCTAGGGTGCGATTCATATTCTCTCCGAGTTAACTCGCTCCGTATTCGCTGTAACCAATTTGCTTAAGTTTGTACAGCAAGGCCTTGTAGCTGATCTGTAACTCCTGCGCTGCCCGGCGCCGGTTCCACCGCGTCCGCGTCAGCGCTTTGAGAATCAAATCCTTCTCTGCTTCGCGTGACGCTGCCCGTGAAGCCTCTTTCAGAGATACCTTTGCCCCATTTGAGCTATTCTCCGAGCTGGCAAACAAGGAACGAAGCCCCCTCATGGCCATTGATTCGTCTCCCACGGCGACTATTGCGCGGGCGGCAGCCTCTAATTCGCGAAGATTTCCTGGCCAGGAATAATCCTTAAAAAGCTGCTGGGTGGAGCTACTCAACGAGGGAACAGGACGATGAAAGGCTTCAGAATATCTCCCCAGGAAGAATGCCATCAGGTGAGGGACGTCTTCTTTTCTCTGCCGCAGCGGGGGAATCCTAAGGCAGACACCACTTAACCGGTAATAGAGGTCCTCACGAAAACTTCCCGCCCGAATATATGTTTCCAGATCGCGCGAAGTACCACAAATTATCCGAACATCTGCCTGAGTTGAGCCAGCGCCTCCCGCTTTTGAGAGCAGTTCAAGCAGGAGCTTCTGGCACTCTGAACTCAAATCGCAGATATCGTCTAAATAGAGAGTGGAGCCCCGCTTAGAAGCTGTTTGTAGCAGAGTCCCGGGAGCAAGCCCGGCGCATGTTTCCAATCTGAATCCTTCAGTCCGTCCACCCGAAATTCCGTGAATTCTTTGGGCAATGGTTCCTTTGCCTGTACCCGGTTCGCCAATCAATAAAACAGGGACTTGGCTGTGCGCCAGTTCGCGAATCATTGCCTCGACTGCCTTCATACTCGGACTCACCGTCTCGAGAAAGGAGGTTTCGCTCAATCCAGCTTCTCCGGAATTGAGCAGACTCGGATCCTGGCCGTAGAAATTTCGTTCCATTGAATAGACCTACACACAACAGGGGAGTACAAACCGAGGGAGTACCGAACTTCCTTCCAAGTGCACGGCTCGTGCCAGACCTGACACTCAAGTCGGCACCGTATCTCAAACTCCACCTAATCCTATTTTCAACAACTTAGGAAATATTGGAACTCTCAGGAACAACTCTGTACGCTACAACAATTCGCACAAAAGAGAAAATCTTTTCCCTCACGATAGTCACGACTCTGGTTACTTTTGCCCCTGCGCAACGCGATGGCATGCAAGCCATTGATAATAATGGCCGTGTAGTTGTACTTTTATGGGAAAACAATTGGAGCAGAGTGGAACTTTCTTCGCTGGTTACTATTCAGGGAGGCCTGGTTAATCGCAAATGCGCTGAAAAATCATTGGTGAATCGCTGAAAGCCCACTTCTCGTCATTGATTATCGGTACTCTAATTGCATTCACCTCTCGCATTGACTATCCTTGGAGGACTTCCCCGCCGACCCGAATGGGTGATCTGGCACAAGCCGTATCAGTAGCAAGGCACGCCTCAACCAAGCCAAACCAGAAGAACATCATGGTTTGGCAATGGGTGGTGCTGCTGGCTTTGGTGTGTCTTTTGTATCTTCCTATTCTGGGACGACTAGCGCTGCAGTGGTGGAGGGATCCCAATTTTTCGCACGGCTTCTTCGTGCCCGCCTTTTCCGTATTCATCGTTTGGCAGGAGCGGGCGCGGCTTAAATCGATCCAGCCTGCGCCGTCGATCTGGGGTCTGGCGATCATCGTGTTCTCTTTGGGCATCCTTGTCTTAGGCGTCTTTGGCGCTGAATTGTTCCTCGCCCGCATGTCATTGCTGGTCTTGATTGGCGGCATGATTGTTTTCTTCCTGGGCTGGCAAATGCTTCGCGAAGTGCTGTTCCCTCTTCTCCTGCTGATACTCATGGTGCCGATACCAGCTATTGTCTTCAGTCAGATCACGTTTCCATTGCAAATCCTCGCTTCAAAGCTGGCCACCTGGAGCCTTGCATTTCTGGGGGTGCCGGTATTCAGGGAGGGAAATATCATTAACCTCCCGGCGATGCCTTTGGAAGTGGCTGAAGCGTGCAGCGGCATCCGCTCCTTGTTATCTTTGACCACGTTGGCGATCATGTATGGCTATCTGATGGAAAAACGGGTGCTGTTACGAGTCGCTCTTGCGGTTGCCTCGATCCCCATTGCCGTCGCGGCTAACGGGCTTCGCATGCTGCATCGGGCTCTCGCACTTCTTTTCAAACGCCAGGAAGCACCGGCATGAGATCACAATGGCGGTTTCTCATTGCAGCTGTGCTGCTGGGAAGCACAGCGCTCCTGATGCACGGCCGGAATAGCGGCGAGATCGTTCCGGTACATCGAGCCCTGAATTCGTTTCCGCGCACTATGCCAGGCTGGAGTTCGACCGACATTTCCATTTCGCCAGAAGTACTCGACGTGCTGGGACCAGGCGATTTTCTGCTGCGTAATTATCGAGACGAAAGCACCAATTCGAATGTAGATTTGTTCGTCGCTTATTTCCCCAGTCAACGCTCAGGCGATACCATCCATTCGCCGAAAAACTGTATCCCTGGAGCAGGATGGACGCCGATATGGTCGGACCGGATCAGCGTTGTTTTGCCCGGACAGATCGCCTTTCCTGCGAACCGCTACGTGATTGCGAAGGGAGAAGATCGGCGGCTGGTTCTTTACTGGTATTGGGCACACGACCGCGCCGTAGCCAGTGAGTACTGGGCCAAGTTCTATCTGGTTGCTGATTCCGTCCGAATGCGCCGTTCAGATGGGTCTCTGATTCGTTTGACCACGGCGTTCGCCCCAGGCGAATCCATGGATTCGGCCCAGCATCGCATTCTCGCTTTGGCCGAGGGGGTTGTCCCTCTGATCAATAATTATGTGCCCCGCTGAGTCCATGAAATTGAAAGGCGCGGCGGGTGACGCCAGTAACTTTCGGGTTACTAATGCATGCAGTAGGTTGTTAGTTGGTTGAAACCAAAGTCGTGTTGGCGCGATTCGCGCCGGTTGGAGAGTTTGTAATGAAGCGTTCTTCTCTGTTCCGCCTGGTCGTGGTGATTGGGTCAGTGGCTGCCTTTCTGTCCGGGTGTTCACGTGATCCCAACGTTCGTAAGCAGAAATACTTCGAAAGCGGGCAGCGCTACTTCGCGGAAGGCAAGTACCGCGAGGCAGTGATTCAGTTTCGCAACGCGACTCAGGTGGACGGAAATTTCGCGGATGCCCACTATCAGCTCGCGCAGTCTTATTTGAAGGTACAGGATTTCACCCATGCGTACAGTGAACTAGGCCGGACGCTGGAATTGCAGCCCGCCAATTACAAAGCCCATGCCGATATAGCCAATCTTCTAATCGCTGGTTCCCGGGGCGAAAATGGCGCCAACGCTGACCAAATAAGGACGGCGCAAGAACACACCGATTTGCTATTGGAGAAGCAGCCGAACGATCCGGATACCCACATCGCGGTGGCAAATCTGTTGGGGATCCAGCAGAAATATACCCAAGCCATTGCAGAGACCCAGAAAGCAATCGCATTGGCGCCCGAGCGCGGCGATTCTTATCTCAACCTGGCGCTTCTCGAGGTCAGTACGAACCAGTCGGAACTTGCCGAATCGAATTTCAAAAAGGCAATCGAGCTAAAAGCCACAGGTGTCAATCCTCATTTGGCGCTGGCGAGCTTTTACCAGTCCCGCGGAAGGTATCCCGAAGCTGAACAGCAAGTCCAGTTCGTTATTGCCGCCGATCCGAAAGACATTAATTCGCGTGCGTCCCTGGCACGGCTTTATATGGCCGAAGGTAAAAAAGCCGAAGCAGAGAGCTTCTTGAAACAAGTAAAACAAGACTTGCCAGAGAACTCGGCTGCTTATCGCATGCTTGGCGATCTTTATTTCGCAACGGGAGATTTAGACAAAGCTACCTCTGAATATGAATCTCTCTACAAAGACCATCCGAACGACCTGCAAGTGGAAAAGAACTATATTCAGCTGCTGATTCTTAAAAACCGGCTGGACGAAGCGAGCAGGCTTAACCAGGCGGTTCTAAAGTCGAAGCCGAAAGATGACGAGGCACTGACTTACAGCGGCGAAATCCAGATTCGGCAAGGCAAGTTCGCTGAAGCTGCCAAGACCTTGCAATTGGCGCTCGCCAGCAATCACGATAATGCTGTTGCCCACTACCAGCTCGGACTAGCTCTCAGCCAGCTATCAGACTTGGATCGTGCAGGCGCAGAGTGGCAGGAAGCGGTTCGCCTCAAGCCCACCATGATCGAAGCTTACCAGGCGCTTGCCGCACTCGCGCTGCAGAAGGGCGACATGGCGGGCCTCGATCAGGCCGCAGGTCAAATCATCAGGCTGCAGCCGGCATCTCCTGACGGCTACTCATTACGCTCGCTTTCATTTATGTCCCGAAAGCAGTTCCCGCCGGCCGAGCAGGATGCGCGCAAAGCAATCGAGGTCGCCCCCCAGTCGGGAGCAGGCTACCTGGCCATGGGAAACCTTCGTGCTATTGAGCAGAAGTTCTCGGAGGCGGAAAGCTGGTATAAGCAGTCGCTCAACCGTGATCCGAAGTCCTCAGAGGCATTGCGCGGCCTGATAAATATTTACCTGGTGCAAAAACAGACCGAGAAGGCCATTACCGCGACCAAGACTCAGATCGCCGCCTCTCCCGACAACAGCGAATTTTACGACCTGCTCGGTTCGATCCTGTTGCAGAAAAAGGACTACAGCGCGGCAGAAGCAGCTTTGAAGAAGGCCGTCGATTTCAACCAGAACAACACCGATGCTTTTATCAAGCTCGGACAGGCGCAGGCCGGGCGGGGCGCGTTGGATGAAGCTATCGCCACATACCAACGTGGATCAATCGCCAATCCCAAAGAGGCGGGCTTTTACGTCGTGACCGGTGAACTGTATGAAACCAAGCATGATCTTGAGAAGGCGAAATCGGCCTATCAAACCGCCTTACAACTCAAGCCCGAGGACCCCCTTGCGTCCAACAATCTCGCCTACGTGCTGCTTGAAACCGGCGCCAACGCTGATCTCGCTCTGCAGCTTGCGCAGACAGCAAGGCGCAGCATGCCTACCTCTTCTAATGTCGCGGACACGCTCGGCTGGGCCTTCTATCAGAAAGGTGTGTACCGCTCCGCGATCGATATGTTTCAGGAGGCCATCAAACTCACGGTCAAAAACAAAGAAGCCGATAACGCCACCTATCATTACCACCTCGGGTTGGCATATGCCAAAGCGGAGCAGCCCGCGTTAGCCCGGCAGCACTTGGAACGCGTGTTAAAACTGGATCCGAAATACAGCGATGCGGACGATGTCAGGAAACAGCTCGCGCAATTGAAATCCTGAAGCTTCCTCTCTGTGCTCAGGTTGCGTTCTCCGCTTCGCGGTGACGGTTCCGGCCCGGAATTTTTTTAACCGGCATGCCGCGGGCACATTCTTCCGACAACTGTCGACGCAGTTTCAATTAAACAGAGCTCGTCGGAAATGCAATCGAGTGGGAAGGTGAAGTAGCTCTACGCGCCAGCAGTCAGCTTGTGAACATTCTTATTCTGGGCGATTCCATACTGGCGAATCTTATATAGAAGGGCTTTGTAGCTGATCTGGAGAAGCGCTGCTGCCTGCTTACGGTTCCAGTTGGTTTCATCGAGCGCCTTGGCGATGGCTTCAGCCTCAGCTTCGTCTTTGGCGGTGCGGGCCACAGATTTCAGTCCACCTGCCGGCTCGGGCGCGTTGCGAGCGGCCCCTGGATCAAACTGCGCGCCGGAACCGTCGCTGCGAGGCTGCAATTCGTTAATAGCGAGTTTGTCGTCGCCGAGAACAAGATATCTCTTCACAAAATTCCCCAGCTCTCGAAGATTCCCAGGCCAGGGATAATTCGCACACGCCAGCAGAAGCTCAGGTGAAAGAGCCAGCGGAGGACGCGCGTATTGTTCCGAAAGTTGCGTCATGAAATGCTTCAGCAGAATAGGGATTTCTTCCTTCCGCTCTCGGAGCGGCGGAACATGCAACGTGAACGCGTTCAATCGGTAGTACAGATCTTCGCGTAGCCGTTTCGAGGCGAGGGCCTCCGGAATATTTATGTTGGTGGCTGCCAGGATGCGCACATCGACCTTGATCACTGACCGGCTTCCCAGACGCGAGAACTGCTGGTCTTGTAAGACATGCAGCAATTTCGCCTGCAACGAGGGTGGCATTTCGCCGATTTCGTCGAGCAAGATCGTACCCTTGTTACTGAGTTCGAACTTTCCGGGCTTGGCATGATTGGCGCCGGTAAAAGCCCCGGCTTCGTAACCGAAAAGTTCGCTTTCTAGCAGGTCTGCCGGAACAGCTGCGCAATTGACTTTCAAAAATATGCGATGCGCACGTGGCGATAGCTTGTGTATCAGGCGCGCCATCACTTCTTTGCCAGTTCCGCTTTCGCCCAGCATCAGCACCGGAATATCAACGTTGGCAACCAGAGCAGCCTGTGAGCGCAGCTTGCGCATAACAGGGCTGGCCGCAACGAAGAAAGTCTCATCGCCAATGTCTTCGACTTCACCAGCATAATTCTGTTGATTGGTGCCCAGGCACTGGTCGATGACGGCATCCAGTTCGGCTTTTTGAAAAGGTTTTGTAATGTAGTCGGTCGCGCCGAGCCGGATAGCCTGCACGACCTTCTTTGTATCGTTCACGCACGATAGCATCACCACTTTGGTGCCAGGATGCAGCTTGCGCAGGCGCTCAAGCGTTTCCAGCCCGTCAATGCCGGGCATAAGCAGGTCAAGAAGGACCAGATCAGGTTTCAGGCCCTTCTGCACCCGGTCGAGCGCTTCTTCGCCTGTGGACGCAGTTTCGACGTTATGATCCTCCACTTCAAGCAGCGTCCGGATATAGCGCAACATTCCCGGCTCGTCATCCACCAGCAGGATCTTGGCCTTTTCTGTCATTACTTTTTTCCTTGAGATTCGCCCGTTGGGGGCTTCATCGGAACAATAAAAGAGAATTTGCAGCCTGCTCCGGGTTCGCTCTCCACCCAGATCTTGCCGTCCATGCCCAGTACGAGTCGCCTGGCGATTGCGAGTCCTAATCCCATTCCTTCGGATTTTTCGTTTGTGGGGAGGCGAAAGAAGTCATCAAACACTTCCAAGTGATACTCGGGAGGGATCCCCGGGCCCGTATCTGAAACGCTGATCTTTACCGAATTGGGTTGCGCCAATGGCCGACGACGGCGCTCCTGGCCGACCTCGGACTTAATGATCGTGCGACGCTCCCACATGTAGGGTTCAGCGTGCAACCAGACAGTGCCTCCGGCGGGCGTGAACTTGGATGCATTTTCGAGAAGATTAGAGATAATCCTTTCAACCTTGGGTGCGTCGAAAGGAAATTCCTGGAGTTTTTCATTGCCCAGGAAATACATTGCCAGGCCCTTTTCTTGGAAACGCGGCGACCACAGCCGACAGACTTCGGACAGGCAAGCGTTGATGTTTCCCGGCTCAAACTTCATTTTGAGTTGGCCAGTCTCGAGCACGCTGAAACTGAGGAAGTCTTGTATATAGCGTTGTAGCCGCTGCCCATTGGATCGCATGTCGCGCAGAACTTCGCGTTGACGCTCGTTGAGGCCTCCCAACTTCTCGCTCTGCAGGAGTTCGACGTATCCATTCAAAATGGCAAGTGGGGTCTTCAGATCGTGCGCGGCAGAAGCCAGCGCGTTCGTGGTACGCAGATACCGCTCACGGAGCTGCGCGTATTCCTGGAGTTCTTGACTCGCACGCCCTGTCTCAGGCTGAGAACTTACACTCATCTTGGCTGATCCCACTGCTTCCTTTGCGGACATTGCCGACACACAGATCTCTTCTGGCATGGGTTCTTTTACTCTAGGGGGAGGGAACGGCAGTCACGCTGGCTGAACTGATTACCGCTGGAAGAATGCTAGGGTACAAAGCTATGGAGTGTCAACGAAAATGCAAAACATTGGTCACTTTCGGTAAATCCTTTCCAATCTGGCCGTTTTCAGCACCTCCAAACTGAGGCATAAGCCAAACCAAAATAGGAATCTAGTGGGGGAAACCCCGCTTGCTTCGGACAAAACCGGAACTGCGTTGGCGGAAGTGGGTGTGTGCCGGGTGAGTCCCTTTGTTTGGCCCCTAGGGTGCGGTAACAAAGCTAAATTAGCGTGAGAGGGAGGGCGGGGTTTTGAACCATCGCAAGCCGGAAGTGGAGCGCCGTGAATGGGTTCGTCTGCCCCTCGCAATACCTGTATTCGTCCGGAGTCACGACCAAAATGGGAAAGACTTCCTTGAGTTCGCCACCGCATTGAACATTTCCGCAGGCGGCGTGTTGGTTGCAGTTCATCGTGCTCTGCGGCCATCGACGCAGGTTTCACTGGAAATTCCCAGCGCACCTCTGTCCACCACCGCGCCCGTACCCAAAAATTCTCGGAATTTGCGGGCGAAAATTCTTAGGGTTACTCACGCGGAGGGTTACCATCTGCTTGGGCTAAAATTTGCCCAATCGCTGCTCAGTCCTGCGATGCGGCGCGCAGCCTCGGGAAGGAAAGTTTCTTCTTCTCTGTGAAAATCTTTTCCTACAAAAGTTCCAGCCTCTGGAGCTTCTTACGCTCAACGTAGTCTTTGGGGTAATCCTGCTTCAACCAAATGTAAGTTGCTGTATGCAGAGTAGTTAAGCCCAGTCTTTGGGCGCTTGTTCGTTCACTCTGAGGTTTGGTGGCTGGGGTGCACGTTCAGCTCTGAAAGCGAAGGAGCCGAACGTCAACATGTCCAGCACAGTGACAAATTCTGTCAGTTCCCTAGCCCAGTCAATCGGCGAGATTCCTCCGGAGAGCGTTGTCTTTGGCCAATCTGAAGCCATGCAGGCGCTTCGGACTCGGTTAGACAAGGTGGCAGCCGCCAATGTCCCGGTTCTCATTCAGGGCGAGAGCGGGACAGGCAAGGACATCATTGCGAAACTCGTTCATGCTCTGTCCCCGTGGAAATCTGGTCCGCTGGTCAAAGTGAACTGTCCTGCCATACCGGGCACCTTGCTTGAAAGCGAACTTTTCGGATATGAGCGCGGCGCTTTCACCGGGGCTTATGGTGCAAAACCCGGCCGTGTCGAAATGGCGCACCGAGGCACGCTGTTCCTGGACGAGATCTCAGAACTCGACATGTCACTGCAATCCAAACTGTTGCAGCTTCTGCAGGATGGCCAGTTTTGCCGGATCGGCGCACAGGCCGACAAGAAGGTCGAGGTTCGGGTCGTTTGTGCGACAAACCGCCGGTTGGAAGATGAGATCGAAAACGGGACGTTTCGACAGGACCTCTT
>WNFR01006202.1_pt1 | contig 13575 bp, 10 predicted proteins | sample 5400221 | NCBI WGS metagenome assembly WNFR01 (sample SAMN13153357, study PRJNA577476) | soil metagenome | isolation source: 40 cm soil under Madrone tree | place: USA:California | collected 2016-06-14
CGCGAAGCGGCCGATTTGAGGAATAACTTAAGTCTCCTGTTTTAACGGCGCTAAGAACTTGCCACCTGCTGGCGCGCTGGGTTCTAATGCCTTGGATTGAGCTCTAACATTCTGTAACCAAATTTCGGATGGGCTCGTGGCCACAAAATACCTCGCAGACTTCGACGAGTTTTGGCGTGAATAAGACGCCGCCGCCCCGCATCACCATTGGCACCACAGGCCTGCTGATCAATGATACGCTGGTCGAGATCGACGATCGGTGCGTTGCCGGGTTTCCCACAGGGCTGCCACGGGCGCGATGGAAATAAGCGCAAGAACAACACGCCAGCTAACATTGGGAGTTTGCAGGAGAAAATGGCCATGAGCTGAATGAGCGCGGCGCGCTCCTATGCGATCGCGCGCTTTTTTTCTGCACGTCTTGTCGATTATTTTGCTTGCCATTGAAAACGGAACGACACTTAATCAACTGAGGTCGTCTATCAGGGGGCTATTGGATGCAGACAGTTGTCGATTTGCTATGCGAGATGATTGCCATTGATTCGCGAAGCTCGGTCTCTAACGTCCCGCTTGCGAATTTCATGCAATCGCAACTCGAACACTGGGAGATCGAGCGTATCGACTACGTAGATCGCGAAGGTATCGCAAAGACAAACATCGTCGCCGCTGATCCCGAAAGCGCATCGCCTCTCGCCTTCGCCGGTCATCTCGATACGGTCTCGGCGACCGGCTGGGACACGGACCCATTCCGAGCGGCGATCGCGGGAGACCGACTCATCGGGCTTGGTGCGACCGATATGAAAGGCCCGATCGCGGCCTTCCTTTCGTCGGCTCGGCAAATGGATCCCCGGGTGCGGCCGAAAATCGTGCTCACCGCCGATGAGGAAGTAACCAAGCAGGGCGTCCGCGACGTGGTCGCGAAAAGCCGGCTGCTGCGCGACCAGACGCCGAAATGTTTCATTGTCTGCGAGCCCACAAGCCTCGATATCGTGCGCGGCCACCGCGTCGACGTTCAGTTCGTGGTTCATTCCCACGGCCGCCAGGCCCATTCCTCGACCGGCCGGGGCTTGAACGCCAACCTGCAGCTGGTGCCTTTTCTGGCGGATATCCGCGACCTGCATCTTCGCCTGAGGCGCGACGTCGCGCTTCACGACACCCAGTACGATCCGCCGTTTTGCGATCTCAACTTCGTCATCGACAATTACGGCGCGTTTCCCAACGTAACCGTCGGGCTCGCCACCTGCCGCATCAAATTCCGCTACTCGAAGTCGATCGACCCACGGCCTGTCATCGAGGAGATCCGCCGCTCTGCGGCCACTCACGGGCTCGACATCGAGGTGCGGCCGGAAGCGCCGCCGCCTGAGCTTCCAGCCGATGCGCCGCTGGTGCGCGCCATGGAGCAAATCATCGGCCGCAAGGCCTGCGTCATGGGGCTGGGGACCGAAGCCTCCGAATACAGCCGCATGGCGCCGTCGTTGATCCTGGGGCCCGGCCATATCGATGATTGTCATAATCCTGCGGAGGGGATCAGTTGCCAAGGAGCTTCCCGCATTGCTGTAAGCACAGGGCAGCAATCATCAGGGTGTCATCCCCCGAAAGCGGGTGATCCAGTAACCACGGAGGCTGCATGTGGCACGGACATATGCCATCGCAAAGCTCCGTGACTACTGGATGCCCGTTTGCGTGGGACGTGACACTTCAGAATGTATGCCATCGATGGGAACCCGGCCCCAATGAACAAGAGACGCAGTCTCAGCAACACTGCGAGCCATCCAGTGACGTTTGAAGTGTATTCGGTGATCGACAAGGAGTGCGCCTGCAATGAACCGTCGTGACTTTCTGAAGCGCTCGGCCGCCGCCATGGCGACCGCCGGCGGATTGGCCGCCCCTTCCCTCGCAACAGCCGCCGGCACCAAGCTGCTGAAGTTCGTCCCCCAGACGAACCTTGCCAATCTCGACCCGATCTGGGGCACCCAGTACGTGGTCCGCAATGCCTCGCTGCTCATTTGGGACACGCTCTACGGCGTCGACAGTAAGCTCGACCCGAAGCCGCAGATGGCGGAGGGCCATGAGGTCACCGATGACGGCAGGACCTGGACCTTCAAGCTTCGTGCAGGGCTGAAGTTTCACGACGGCGAGCCGGTTCTGTCGCGCGACGTGATTGCCAGCCTCACTCGCTGGATGGCGCGCGACACCATGGGCCAGATGATCAAAGCGCGTCTCGACGCGCTGGAGGCTTTGGACGATCGCACCTTTCGTTTCCGCCTGAACAAGCCTTTCACGAAGATGCTGCTGGCGCTCGGCAAATCCAATTCGCCGGTCGCCTGCATTATGCCGGAGCGGATCGCCAAAACCGATCCGTTCAAGCCCATTACCGAGATCGTCGGCTCCGGCCCGATGAAATTTCCGATATCGGAATGGGTGGCGGGTTCGGTCGCGGTGTTCGAGAAGTTCGATGGTTACGTGCCCCGCCCGGAAGCTTCGGACTGGCTGGCCGGCGGCAAGCGCATGATGTTTGACCGGATCGAGTGGCGGATCATGCCGGATGCGGCAAGCGCAGCGGCGGCACTGCAAAACGGCGAGATTGACTGGTGGGAACAGCCGATCCCGGACCTGATCCCGCTGCTGAAGCGCAACCGCAATGTGATGGTCGATATCGCCGACCCGCTGGGCAATATCGGTTCCTTGCGGATGAACCATCTGCATCCGCCGTTCAACGATGTGCGGGCCCGCCGCGCGCTCCAGATGGCGCTAAGCCAGGCCGATTATATGCAAGCCATCGTCGGCGACGACGCGCTCTGGAAGCCGCTGCCGAGCTTTTTCACGCCCGGCACTCCGCTCTATACCGAGGTCGGTGGCGATGTCCTGAAGGGCCCGCGCAAATACGATGAGGCCAAGAGGCTGCTGGCCGAGGCCGGCTACAAGGGCGAGCCAATCGTCCTCTTGATCGGCGCCGATGTGCCAGTCATGAAGGCCCAAGGCGATGTGACCGCCGATCTCCTCGGGCGCATCGGCATGAAGGTCGATTACGTGGCAACGGATTGGGCCACGGTGGGCGCACGGCGCGCGAAGAAAGATCCGCCGTCCCAGGGCGGCTGGAACATTTTCCACAGCTCTCGTGCCGGTGCCGACTGCACGGATCCGGCGTCCTACCGGCACATCGTCACGTCAGGAGACAGCGCCTGGTTCGGCTGGCCGAAGTCCGATCAGGTAATGGCCGACATCGCCGATTGGTACGCAGCCCCGGACCTCGCAGCCGAAAAGCTCGCCATCGACAAGACCAACAAGGATTCGATGGATTTCGTGACCGAAATTCCGACCGGATTCTTCCTGAGCTATCAGGCCTGGCGCCGCAACGTGACCGGCGTGGTGAAAGCGCCGTTTCCGGTTTTCTGGGGTACGGAGAAGAGCTGAAGCTTTGAATTTGGCAATCGGAGCTACAGAGACGGGCTCACGGGGCGTTTTGCAACAAGAGCATGAGCGCGCCACGCGCGCGCGGCGTCCGTTCTGATGGAGCCGCGCCGTTGCGTCAGACGCGTCGTCGATGCAGACATGGCCGGGCCATCAAGCGGAGCGTCGGGCCCATGCTCGGCTTCAAGCCCACGACCAGCGCCGCCGACATGCTCGCCGGCATCTGCTGTATATGATACGCAAAGGACAGGCGAGGCTTGCCTTCAACCGCCCCGTCCCTCGCCGAGCAGTTCACCGTCGTCGCTGACTGAAGGAGCCCTACGATCAGCTTTGTCTCGACTCCGCACAAAACATGCCGCAGAGGCGTTCCCGTGACATTGTCTCACCGGCGGCAAACTGGACCTTGACATGCTGCCCCGGTTCGCGAATGCCGTTTCCTGATAATCACACAAGCGAAAAGTGACATGACCATCAATATTCCCGCCAGCGTCGGCATGCCTGTCGAAGACATCGATACGCCCTGCCTCCTTGTGGACCTCGATGCTTTCGAGCGTAACGTCGCGAAGCTGGCCAAATTCATAAAGGATAACGGGCTGCGGCACAGGGCGCACGCCAAGACACATAAGTCGTCCGATATCGCGATCTACCAGATCGAGAAGGGCGGGGCTTGCGGTGTCTGCTGCCAGAAGGTGAGCGAGGCCGAAGCGCTGGTGAGCGCTGGCATCCGGGACGTCCTCGTCTCGAACGAGGTGGTCTCCCCCAAGAAGATCGAGCGCCTCGCCGCCCTGGCGACGCGCGCCCGCGTGATCGTCTGTGTGGACGACCTGGATAATGTGGACGATCTCTCGGCTGGTGCACAGAAATACGGCGCGACCATCGAGTGCTTGGTCGAGATCGACGTCGGTGCCGGCCGATGCGGCGTCACCCCCGGTGAACCGGCGGTTAAAATCGCTAAGAAGATCCACGCAGCTCCGGGGCTTAGGTTTTCCGGTCTGCAGGCGTACCAGGGGAAGGCTCAGCATGCGTACGACTACGCGGAACGGAAGGCCCTGATCAAAGCTGCCATTGAGGAGACGGCCAACACCATCCAGTTACTCAAGGCCGAGGGGTTGGATTGCGACATTGTCGCGGGAGCTGGCACCGGTACCTTCCAGATGGAAGGCACAAGTGGCGTCTACAACGAATTGCAATGCGGATCGTATATCTTCATGGACGCGGACTATCAGCGCGTAAAGGACGGCAACGGCAAATTCATCTCGGAGTTCGAAAACAGCCTCTTCATCTACACGTCGGTCATGAGCAAGACCAAGGCCGACAAGGCCATCTGCGACGCAGGTCTGAAGGCCCAAAGCGTCGACAGCGGCATGCCCGTCATCTATGGGCGGACCGACGTCGAGTACATCAAGTGTTCCGACGAACATGGTGTAATCAACGATCCTCATAATGTGCTGCGGCTGAACGAGAAGCTTAAGCTCGTTCCCAGCCATTGCGACCCGACAGTCAATGTCTACGACTGGTATGTCGCGGTTCGAAATGGTCGCGTCGAGGCACTTTGGCCTGTGACTGCGCGTGGCATGACTCTGTGAGCTTCTGAGCCACACATTCGTTGAGCTGAAGGTCGTGGAGGCGGATGACTGATCCACGTCGCTGGAAGCAACCGCTACAGGCCACCCTCATCCGACCGGTGTCGGCATCTGCGCCGGCTCCCGCAGATCACCGAGCGGGTGCTGGGTCTTCCGGCAGTGTGTTGAGATGACACGCCGCCCACTGACCGCCTCCGGTCGACCGAAGCTCCGGCTCTTCGGTCCGGCAGCGATCGAAGACGAATGGACACCGGGTGTGGAAGCGGCATCCGCTGGGTGGATTGATTGGGCTCGGCACATCGCCCTTCAGGATGATCGGGTGGCGGGCGGCCCCGGGCTCGGGCACCGGCACGGCCGAGAGCAAGGCCTTGGTGTAGGGATGCTTCGGCGCGGTGAAGATTTGCTGCCTCGGCGCCATCTCGACGATCTTGCCAAGATACATGACCGCGACACGGTGCGTCATGTGCTCGACGATCGCCAGATCGTGGCTGATGAACAGCAGCGCGAGGCCGAACTCCTGCTGCAGGTCCTGCAGCAGGTTGACGATCTGCGCCTTGACCGAAACGTCGAGAGCCGAGACCGCCTCGTCGCAGACGATCAGTTCGGGCTCCGCCGCGAGTGCCCTTGCGATGCAGATGCGCTGGCGCTGACCGCCAGAGAATTCATGAGGCCGACGGTTCAGCGCGTCGCGTGGCAGGCGCACGGTGTCCATCAGCGCCGCAACCCGCGCCTCGAGTTCGGCCGAAGATTTGGCGAGGCCGAAATTGCGGATGGGCTCGGCGAGGATATCGCGCACACGCATACGCGGATTGAGACTGGAGAACGGATCCTGGAACACCACCTGCACGCGGCGGCGCATGCTGCGCAGCCCTTCGGGTGAAAGATCGTCGATACGCTGGCCATCCAGCACCACCTGCCCGGCCGTGATATCGAACAGTCGCAGGATCGCTCGGCCGACCGTGGATTTGCCGCAGCCGGACTCGCCTACCAGAGACAGGGTCTCGCCACGATTGACCTCGAACGACACGCCGTCCACGGCATAGACCCAGTTGGACTTGCGACTGAACAGCCCACCGCGGACGGGAAAATGCTTCTTGAGGTCGTTGACCTGGAGCAGCGGGGCACTCATGCCGCGACCGCTCCCTTGGGCGCGTAATGGCAGGCGGCGATGTGGCGGGGGCCCTTCTCTTCCAGGCCCGGCGCGACCTGACGACAGAGATCGGTAGCCAAGGGACACCGCCCGGCAAAAACGCAGCCGTCGATCCGCTTCTTGAGGCTGGGCACTTGCCCGGGAATCTCGACAAGGCGCCGCGCCTCGCCGGCAAGCGAGGAGCCGAGCTTCGGCAGCGCGCCGAGCAGGCCCTGTGTATAGGGATGACGGGGAGAGCGGAACAACTCGGTCACCGGCGCCTCCTCAACCTTGCGGCCGGCGTACATGACCATGACGCGCTCGGCGATTTCAGCAACCACGCCGAGATCATGGGTGATCAGAACGATCGCCGCGCCGACACGGCGCTTGAGGTCGAGCATCAGTTGCAGGATCTGCGCCTGGATCGTCACGTCCAGCGCCGTGGTCGGCTCGTCGGCAATCAGGAGCTTGGGGTTGCAGGCGAGCGCCATGGCGATCATCACGCGCTGGCGCATGCCGCCCGAGAGCTGGTGCGGATACTCACCGAGCCGGCGGCTGGCGTCGCTGATGCGCACCAGGTCGAGCATCTCGCGCGCGCGTTCAAGCGCGGCGCGCCGCGGCACATGGAGATGACGCACCACGTTCTCGGCGATCTGCGTGCCGATGGTCAGCACAGGGTTGAGGCTGGTCATCGGCTCCTGGAAGATCATCGAGATGCGATGGCCGCGCAGGCTCTTCATCTCGGACTCGCTCAGCGTCGTGAGCTCGCGGCCTTCGAAGCGGATCGAGCCTGACGCGATGCGTCCTGTCTGCGGCGGAATAAGCCGCAGGATCGACAGGGCCGTCACCGACTTGCCGCAGCCCGACTCGCCCACGATTCCGAGCGTCTCGCCGGCAGCGAGATCGAACGACACACCGTCTACGGCGCGAACCACGCCGTCCAGCGTGTCGAACTGGGTGTGGAGATCGCGGACCTGCAGGATGGGAGCAGCGGCGCTCACAGCCGCCTCGCCAGGCGCGGATCGAGGCGGTCGCGCAGGCCGTCGCCCAGCAGGTTCACGGCCAGCACGGCCGCCGCCAGGAAGGCGCCGGGGATCAGGATGGTCCAGGGCGCGATCTGAAAATAGGTGCGCCCCTGGGCAATGATGTTGCCCCAACTCGGTATTTCGGGCGGCACGCCGGCGCCGAGGAAGCTCAAGCCGGCCTCGATCAGCATGGCCGAAGCGCAGACATAGGTCGCCTGCACGATCAGCGGCGCCAGGGTGTTGGGCAGGATATGGCGCAGCAGGAGCTGTGTGTTCCTTGTGCCGCCGGCGATGGCGCTTTCGATATAGGGCTGGCTGCGGATCGCGAGCACCACCGCGCGGACCACGCGGACGATACGCGGCACTTCGGGAATAACGATGGCCACGATGACGATGCCGAGGCCGGGCCGGGTGAGCGTGATCAGCGCGATGGCGAGCAGGATCGAGGGGATCGCCATCAGCCCGTCCATGACGCGCATCAACAGGCTGTCGATACGGCGGAAATAACCGCAGGCGATGCCGAGTGCCAGGCCGAGCAGGCTCGAGATTGCCGCCACGGAGAGGCCGACGATAAGCGAGACGCGGGCGCCATAGATGGTGCGTGAGAACACGTCGCGGCCGAACTGGTCGGTGCCGAACCACCAGCGCTCGGACGGCGGACGCAAGCGATTGACCGGCGAGAGCTTGAACGGGTCACCGGCGATATAGGGCGCGAAAACGCCGATGGCGATCAGCAAGACCAGCAGCACCACCCCGAAAGCGATGGTGGGGTTGCGCCGGATCGCCGTCGCCAGCGAAAAGCGCGGCCGCAACGGAACGAGGTCGTCGACGGTCAGGGTCATGATCAGTACCGGATGCGCGGATCGAGGAAGGCGTAGGAGATGTCGATGATCAGGTTCACCAGCACCTTCGCCGCGGCAAACACCAGGATCAGCCCCTGCACCACCGGATAGTCGCGCTTCAGCACGGCGTCGACAGTGAGGCGGCCAAGGCCCGGGATGTTGAACACGGTCTCGGTGATGACCACGCCGGAGATCAGGAGCGCGATGCCGATGCCGATCACGGTGACGATCGGCACGGCGGCATTCTTGAGCGCGTGCAGGAGCAGCACCCGGTCGGTGGCGAGACCCTTGGCGTTGGCGGTGCGGATATAGTCCTGCGCCAGGACCTCGAGCATCGAGGCCCGGGTAATGCGCGCGATCAGCGCCATGTAGGTGACGCCCAGCGCCACCGAGGGCAGGATCAGGCTCTCGACAAACGGCCAGAAGCCCTCGCCGATCGGCCGGTAACCCTGGACCGGCAGCATCTGCAATTGCACGGCGAAGAAATAGATCAGGACATAGGCCAGCACGAACACAGGCACGGCAAAGCCCAGAACGGCAAAGGCCATGACCAGCCGGTCGATCAGCTTGTGCGCTTTCCACGCCGCCAGCACGCCGGCCGGGATGGCCAGGGCCACTGCCACGAACAGGGTCGAGAGAGTGAGCGCCACGGTCGGCTCCAGCCGCTGCGCGATCAGGCGCGTCACCGGCAGGTTGGAGAAGATCGACACGCCCATGTCGCCCTGAAACAGGTGCAGCAGATAGAGGCCGAACTGCTCGAGGATGGGACGATCGAGGCCCAGGCGCGCGCGCACCTGGGCGATCGCTTCTGTGGTCGCGTCGTCGCCGGCGATGATCGCCGCGGGATCACCGGGCGCCAGGCGCAGCAGGAAAAACACGAACAGCGCCACCACGGCCATCACAGGCAGCGTGGCGAACAGGCGTCGCGCGATGTAGGCGGTCATGCGCCGCTTTCTGTCAATGGCGTCACTTCTTGGTGATGCCCCACAGCACGGCGAGACCGGTATTGGGCACGATCCCGGAGATCTTGTCGGCGCGGTAGGCGAGCGGCGTGTCCCACTGTCCGAAGGGCAGGTATACGACGTGGTTCATCGCCTCGGTCTGCAACTCCTTGGCAATACGCTGGCGCTCGGCCTCGGTCGCCGCCATGCCGAAGGCGTTGCGCAGCTCCTCCACCTTGGGATCGCACGGCCAGCCGAACAGGCCCTTGTCGCAAGCCGCGCCGATCCAGGTGTGCAGGACAGGATTTGACGAGCCGACGCCGCCCGAGGTGGTCACGAAGATGTTCCAGCCGCCCTGTGCCGGCGGATCCTTCTTGGCGCGGCGCGACACGACGCTGCCCCAATCCATCGACTGCACGTCGACATTGAGGCCGGCCTCGCGCATCGCCGAGATCAGCACCTGCGTGGCCGGGGTGATGGTGGCGTGGTCGGTGGCGGCCAGCACCGTGATCGGCTCACCCTTGTAGCCGGCTTCCTTCATGAGCTGGCCGGCCTTCTTGGGATTGTATTCCTTCATCCACTGGGCGCCGCCGTCGTTCTCGTAGGGGCCGCCGCAGGTCAGCAGGCCAGGACAGACCGTGTAGTATTTCGGATCGCCCACGATGGCGCGCAGGAAATCCTCCTGGTTGATCAAGTAGTACATCGCCTGCCGCGCCTTGATATTGTCGAAAGGCGGTTGCAGGTGATTGAGCCGGATCATGCCCTGCGTGCTGTCCATCTTGCCGGTTTTCATCAATTTCACGCCCTTGGCCTTCTCGAGCAGGGGCAGGAAGTCGTTGGTGGGAGCCTCGTAGAAATCGACCTCGCCGTTGATCAGCGCCGACATCGCCGTCTGCGGATCGGAGATCCACACCAGCTCGATGCGGTCGACGCCGGGAACCTTGGCCCCGGCGAAGGACGACGGCGCCTCCTTGCGCGGCACGTAGTCCTTGTTCTTGAGATAGACCGCCTTGCTGCCCGGCACCCACTGATCCTTGGCGAAGATGTAGGGGCCCGAGCCCACGGACTCCTTCACCTGCTGCTGCGGATCGGTGAGCGCGTCCTTCTCGCGCATGATGGCGGGGATCGAGCTGCTGGTCTTGCCCAGTGACTCCAGCACCATGCCGTAGGGCTCGCGCAGCACCATCTTGAAGGTCTTGTCGTCGACTGCCTCCATCGACGTGACATAGCCGATCAGGCGCTGGCCGACGCCGTCCTTGGCGCCCCAGCGCTTGAGTGAGGCGATCACGTCCTTGGTGGTGACGGGCGAGCCGTCATGGAACTTGAGTCCGTCGCGCAGCGTGAAGGTATAGGTGAGCCGATCGGGGCTTATCTCGTATTTGTCGACCATCTGCGGCTGCGGCTTCTGGTCCGCGTCGTTGCCGAACAGCGTGTCGTAGACCAGCGCGCCGTGGATGTTGGCGATGGTCTGCGTCGTCCACACCGGGTCGATGACGCGCACGTCGGCATGCATCACTGCGCGCAGGACCTTCTCCTGGGCCATCGCCGTGAGCGGCAGGAGGAGCGCGAGGAGGCCGGCAAAAAGTCGAATCATCGTTGGTCTTTCCCGATCAAGATATGCACTCAGTATGCGAAGCGGCATCACTTGTTGTCCAGCGAAGCTAGAAAATCAAGCCGCGCGGCTGTGCCTCGGGATCAAGCGGCCAGATCGGGCGCTCGACCTTGCGGTAGGGAATCTTGCGGTGATCGCGCGGCAGCGGCCCACTCGAATCGATGTAGATCACCTTCTTGGCGATCGGCCCGTAGGCAGCCATGAAGTGGTTGGTCGATTTCACCACGACGAGCTTCTTGCGCAGCGGATCGATACCTACATTTGAAAAAAGTTCGAGCCCCGTCGCCTGCGTGCGGTTGGCGATCAGCACGATCTCGACGCCGCCCACGCGGATGGCGGCGCAATCGCCCAGCGACACTCTCGTCGGCCCAAAGCTCTGCCAGGCATCGCGCTGGAGGCCTATGACCTCGACCTCGGCGTCGATCGGCTGCCCCGAGGTCACGGCAATCTTGCCGCCGAACCGCAGCCCGAAAACCGCGCCAAGACCGGCGTCGAAGCACAGCCGCACGGCAATCGGATCCCAGAGCGGGCCGAGGCACGCGTCCTCGACCTTGCGATCGATCAGGTGGCGAAGGATTTCAGTGTTGTCGGACGGGGCGCCGCCGCCGGCATTGTCCGACGGATCGGCCAGCACGACCGGCAGGTCGTTGAAGGCCAGCCCCTCGCCCACGCCGGTCGCCACGTCGACCGTTGCCGACTGGGTCTTGCCGCGCAATGAGACCAGCTCTTCGCCCAGTGCGATCGCGAGCGCATCGGCCTTCTGCTTGTCGTTGTCGGCGATGACCAGCACGCGCGTGCCGATCTCCGGCACGTCGGCATAGGGAAAACAATGAGCAAGCGACACCGACAGGATGCCGTCCTTGCCCTCCATCGTCATGACACGATCCACAAGGCCGCGCATCGGCTGGAGCGTGGTCGGATAGCTCGAAATCTGCCGGCAATCGTAGACCGACATCACCGGCTTGATCTGTCCGCGCAGCGTGCGCAGCACCAGATCGAGCACATCGTCAGCGCGCTCGACCACGTCGGTGTGGGGAAACTCCTTATAGAGCACTATGATGTCGGCAAGCGACACGCGCTTCATCGTCAGGTGGCAGTGCGGATCGAGTTCGACGCCGATCACGCAGTCCGGTCCGACCACGGCACGGGCGCGCTCGAGGATGTCGCCTTCGACATCGTCGTAGCCGTGCGCCACCATGGCGCCGTGCAGCCCGAACAGGATGCCGTCGACCGGCAAAGCCGCCCTCAACTGGTCGATGATCTCGTCGCGCATGGTCTCGTAGTCGACGCGGTTGGTGGTTCCGGCCGGACTAGCGGCAAAGCAGCTGCCTTCGATCAGCGTGAAGCCCTCGGCCTTGGCGCGGGCGCGTGCCACGAACAGCGGCGCGGTGCACATGCGCGGCGCGTTGGCGGGATGCTCGCCGGGCCGAAAGAACACCGACTCGCGGTAATTCTCGATACTGGTCGGCAGCGGAGAGAAAGTATTGGTCTCGGTGGCCAGGGTGGCGCTGAACAAACGCATCAAAATCCTCGTTGGCTTAGGGCACGGTGCCAGTGGGCAGCGCCGCGCAATGGGCCGCGATGGCACCCGGCGTTGTCAACCAGATCTCGTCGCGCCGCGAAATGATGTGCCGTAGAGCCCGCTTAAGATGCCGCAAACGGTGCGGCTGCCCGACGATGTATGCGTGCAACGCCACGCCCATGACCAGCGACCGGCTTTCGCTCAGGCCTAGCATCTCGTCGAACTGATCGACAATCATGTCGGCGAATTCCTCGGCGCCGGCCTTGCGTGCCATCACCGCGGGTATGTCGTTCAGCTCCTGCGGATAAGGTACCGCCAGGATTCGCTTGCCGCCGCGACAGCGAAACCAGATGGGCTGATCGTCCATGCACCAGTCCAGGAGATATTTGTAACCGGCCTCGGCCAACAGGTCGGACGTGTGGTGACTTTGTGAAATCCAGGGCCCGAGCCAGCCTTCCGGCGCACGGCCCTCCTCTTGCGTAAGCCGCGCCGTCGCTTCGGCGATCGACGCCTGCTCTTCCGCCTCGACAAGGCTGCCGAGCCGCTCCGCGTTGGTGCGGCCGTGGCCCACGATCTCGTCGCCGCGCGTGCGAAAGGCCGCGACGAGCCCAGGCGCATAGTCATACATTGCACTGTTGACCAGCGCGGCCATCGGCAACTCGAGCGCGTCGAAGGCGTCGAGCAGGTACCAGGCGCCAACACGGTTGCCGTAGTCGCGCCAGGCGTAGTTCAGCACATCGGGCTGCGGTCCGCCGGGCGCCAGCTCGGCGCCCAGGCCTTCGCCGAAATGAAAATGCTCGAGATTGAGGGCGAAGTACACCGCCAGCCGGCGGCCGTTTCGCCATGTGTAATCGGGTCGTCCGCGCAGCGGTACATAATCGTAGCGTTCGTCGGTGACAAGCTTCATGACCAAATCGTAGCGTCAGAACTTGCGATAGGCTACGGTCCTGCTCGATCAAGAAGCTGCAGCTTAAGCAGCGGACGGGCGTCAGGGAGGATAGCGTTGACGGCAATTAGCGCTGCGGCGGTGCCGGAGTCGGGAGAGGTCGCGCGTGCCAAGCATCGCTGGCTGGCGCCGCTTTGGGTCACCTTTTTGCTCGCCGTTCTGGCGTTCCTCGTCGTCTATCCGCTGCTGATGCTGCTGTTCGGCGCGCTGAGCGATTCCAATCCGGTGATCGACGGCTTCGGCTCCTTCCGGCCCTCGATCGCGCACTTCCTGCAGGTCCTCGCCAACGAGAATGTGCGCGATGCGTTCTACAACGCACTCCTGGCCTGTGGCGGCGGCACGGCGCTCGCCGTCGTGATCGGCCTCGCTTTCTCGTGGATCGTCGTGCGCACCAACACGCCGTGCAAGCGGTTCATCGCCGGCGCCAGCATGATCCCGCTATTCGTTCCACCGCTGGTCGCCGGCGTCGCCTGGGGCATCCTCGGCTCGCCGAAAACCGGGCTGATCAATACGCTTTTCAAGTGGATCGGCATCGATTTCCGCGTCGACTTCTATTCGATGTCCGGG